>Ga0310344_10000730_pt1 | contig 25607 bp, 25 predicted proteins | sample HC15DNA20200_MG_FD_203801 | JGI IMG/M metagenome (GOLD analysis project Ga0310344, IMG submission 203801) | Marine microbial communities from station ALOHA, North Pacific Subtropical Gyre - HC15-DNA-20-200_MG | ecosystem: Environmental > Aquatic > Marine > Oceanic | place: Pacific Ocean: North...
TGAATGGAGAAAATCAAAAATAGAGTTTGTTAGTGATAATGAATTAAAAATAATTTTGGAAGGAAAATTCACTACTGAAAGAGGAAGAATTAATTGCTCCTTAAGAGAAGATGCCGATAAGTGGAGATGGTTGGGTATACAATTCGTTATATCCGACTTATAATATTTACAAAACCAAAGATGTGGATTTGTTAGTGTTCATTAAGATTGAATTGTCAAAATCAGTCAGTTTATTTTGAGATATAATGCTTGTAAGAGTTTTTACATACTCTTTTCCAGTAGCTGCATAATTTTTTAAATAAATAACAAGATCCAATCCGGATATTTTTTTGTTATTTGCTCTTAATATAGCTCTGTTTTTTCTAAACTCTCTGTAGGCTTTGTGAGTATTTAAATTTCTTTGGTAAGCCATTACGGAAGAACGTAACATTGGAAACTTGAGCACTTTATGATCTTTGCTTCCGCTATCTTTTGGTTTTATACCATCTTTACCATATGTCCACTGACCAAACATTGCATTTCCTTCTAAAGCAAATCTAGAAGTTCCCCATCCACTCTCTTTTGCTGCCTGAGCTATTGCCAAAGAAGCAGGTATTATATCCATTCTCAATTTTAACTCTGAAATATCTTCGTTTTTTACTTGGTAGTCTTCAAAACGTCTTTTTAACCAACGTTTTTCACCCATCGAATTTGCTGGTTTTGCCAAAATCTTAAAAAGTTTTTTTCTATTATCCAAAATCTTATTATTTTCATCAATTATTAAAGGCAAAACTATTTTGATAAATGTTTCTTTTTTCTTAGATGTACTTTTAATATTTTTTAAATCAGGAGGAAGTTTGGATAGATAAACTGGCTTAACACTTTCTCCCAACCTAATATTATTCAAATCGTATTTTAAATTTTCAAATAGATTCAAAGTGATTCTGGTATCTAAGCTAATTTTATTATCTTTGTTTGAATCTTTTTCTTGAAATTTTTTTTCCACAAACAATTTTTTTTGAGATTTGTAATCTTTTGCTACATGGGAAAATTTTATCTCGTTTGTAACAGTTTTAATGTAAGGTCTAACGCTCACTACACTAACAATAAAAATAATCAAACAAAGTGTTACTAGAACATTTGTTAAGACCTGTTCTTTGAATTTTATCTCTGCAATCTTCTTCTTACTGTAACTATGTTCGGGTAATCTAACCTTGTTCTTAAGCAAGATAAGTTCAATCTGCGATGTAGTAAGTTTTTTTTTAGAATTTGCGTAAGATTTAATTTCCTCAATTTTATAAAGTCTAGATAATTCTATTAACTGATCTCTGTATGGTATATTTTTTTTCACTTTTTATCTCAAATTGCTTCGACTGAATTCACACCCTTCACATAGTGTTTTAATAAATTTTGAACTCCCTGTTTTAAAGTCATCATAGAACTTGGGCAGCCAACACAGCTGCCTTTTAGTTTTACTTTTACTACTCCTTTTTCGAACGAAACAAATTTTATATCACCACCATCTTTAGCAACCGCTGGTCTGATCTTAGATTCAAGAATTTCGTTGATTTGATCAATTATTTCATTACCTTTTATTTGTTTTTTAATTTTTCTTTCGTCTATTTCTTTTTTTAAAAGTATTGGTTTTTTATTAGTCTGAAAGTAATCATTTAAATAAGAAATGATTGAAGGTTTAATGCTTTCCCAATTTGCTTTTTCCTGTTTTTTTACACTTAAAAAATTATCTGAAAGTAAAATTAATTCGACACCATCGATATTTAGCAAATTTTTAACAAAACTATTCTTTATTTCCTTTATTCTATTTTTCTGAAATTCCCTAGTTCCAACTTCAGAGATTGTGTTATTGGATAAAAACTTTAAAGCATTTGGATTCGGTGTATTTTCAATTTGAATCATAACAAAATTTTACCATAGCTTAAAAAAAAAATCATAATTATATTTTTATACAAAACCTACTATTTCTTTTACTTCTTTTAAGTTTTTTTCAGCAATTGAAGCGGCTTTGATGCTTCCTTCTTGTAAGATTTTTTTTAAATAAGTCTTATCTTTTTTTAAATCGCTTATTTTTTTTCCAATTGGGCAAACGCTAGATATTACAACATCTGATAATTTACTCTTGAATTTAGAAAAATCCTTACCTTTCATTAAATTCAGTGTATTTTCTAAAGTTGAATTAGTTAAAAAAGAATAAATATTTAAAAGATTTAATGCCTCAGGCCTATCACTCAAATCTGAAGATTTTTCAGGAATTGGTAAGGAATCGGTTTTTGCTTTTTTAATCTTTTTTTTTATTTCGTCCTCAGTATCCTTCAAATCAATCCTTGAATAGTCCGAATCCTCAGACTTACTCATCTTTTTTTTTCCATCTCTTAAACTCATAACTCTTGAAAGTTTTTTTTGGATTAATGGTTCTGGTAGTGGAAAAAAATTTTTGCTATTAAAATCATTATTAAATTTTTGGGCAATATCTCTTACCAATTCCAAGTGTTGTTTTTGATCGTCACCCACTGGAACATGGGTAGCTTTGTATAATAATATATCTGCTGCCATTAGATTTGGATAAACATAGAGTCCAACGCTAGCATTTTCTTTGTTTGATCCAGCTTTTTCTTTAAATTGAGTCATTCGATTCATCCAACCAATTCTTGATACGCAGTTCAGAACCCAGGCCAATTCACTGTGACCACTTACGGAAGATTGATTAAATATTATACTTTTATTAAAATCTAGACCGCAAGCCAAAAATCCAGCGGTTGTCTCTAGAATATTTTCTCTTAGTTCGTTTGGATTTTTAAATACAGTTATTGCATGCAAGTCTACAACACAATAAATGCATGACATTTTTTTTTGTAAATTAACAAAATTTTTCATTGCCCCTAAATAATTTCCTAAATGCAAGTTGCCAGTAGGCTGAACACCTGAAAAAACCAACTCTTTGTGCTTTTTGTTCATTTTAACTTATAATTCTTTAAATTTAGTACTCCCAAAAGATTTGCTACAAACAGATATACCCCTGCCGATAAACCTACCACAATTAGTAAATAAATTAATTTAAAATTGTAACTGTATTCAAACTTATCCTCAAAATAATCTAAACTAAAATAAAGGAAAAAACACATCAAGATTACCGCAAATGAAATTTTTAGAAGATTTAATAATATTTTGTTTTCAAAATTAATAAATTTTTTACTGTTTAATAAATAAAAATAAATTAGGACGATGGCCCAAGTAGAAATTGAAGTGGCTATGGGTATTATTATAAATCCATATTTTTTAAATAAAGAAACACTTATTGCAACGTTAATAGCAACACTTATCAAAGATACATAAAATGGTAATTTTGTATTATCCCTTGCAAAATAAAAATTTGATAATACTCTGGCCAAAGCAAAAGCTGGAACTCCTAAAGCAAAATAGGTTAAAGCTGAAGATGTATAAATAACATCTACAGTATCGAAAGAACCATATCCAAATAAACAACTTACTATTTGCTTTGATGCTATTAGCAAAGCAAATGTTGCGGGCAATGAAAGTAACAATGACAATTCTATTGATTTATTTTGTATAAAATTTACAGAGCTTTGATCATTTATTTTTATACTTTTTGAAAGACTAGGAAGAGTTACTGTTCCCACCGCAATACCAGCAATAGCTAAGTTGATCTGATAAACTCTGTCGGCATAATACAAGTAAGACACTGCCCCTGACTGAAATGATGCAATTATAGTTCCAATAAGTATATTAATTTGTGTTACGCCTGAAGAAAAAATACTCGGTAAAAGTTTTTTGAAAAAACGTTTTAAACCTTCCCCAATTTTAAAACTAAACTTAATAGACGGAAAATAAAATTTTCTTGTAAAAATCAAAAGAATAACTAACTGAAGTAACCCTGCCAGAGTTACTCCGATAGATAAGTTTTGTGCAAAGTTTTGATTAAAATAAAAAGAAACTAACATGGATAAAATCAATACAATATTAAGCACGATTGGTGCTGCCGCTGCCGCTGCAAATTTATTATTTGTATTTAATATTCCCGATAATAGAGAAGATAAACTTACAAAAAGTAAAAATGGAAATGTAATTCTAGTAAATTCTGTAGCTAAACTGAACTTTTCAGGATCGTCATAAAAACCTGGTGCTATGAGATAAACTAGAAAAGGAGTGAATATTTCTATAACTAATATTAAAAGAATTAAAAAAAATAAAAGCAAATTAAAAACTTCGTTAGCAAATTTTTTACCCGTTTCTTCTCCTTTTAATTTTTCTTCGGCATAACTTGGAATAAATGCAGCATTAAATGTACCTTCCGCAAACAATCTTCTAAATGTGTTGGGTAATCTAAAGGCTACGAAAAAGGCATCGGCATAAACACTTGTCCCAAGAAAAACAGCTATTAAAATGTCCCTAAGGTATCCCAAAACCCTGCTTAACAAAGTATAAAAACCAAAAACTGACGTTGAAGACAATAAATTCATAATTAAGCCAAAATTATTAGTGATTTAATATCATTTATATTACATACTTAAAATTTAATGACAAAAAAATCAAAAATTGATCATTACACGGATAAAGAAGCATTAGACTTTCATAATAAAGGAAAGTCTGGCAAAATTGAGATTATTTCCTCAAAATCTTTAACAACTAAAAGAGACCTTTCTCTAGCCTATTCACCGGGTGTTGCTGTACCTGTAAAAGAAATATCAAAAAATCCTGATGCTGCTTATGAATATACAAGCAAAGGAAATTTGGTAGCGGTAATAAGCAACGGTTCTGCAATTTTAGGACTGGGAGATTTAGGTGCTCTGGCATCAAAGCCGGTTATGGAGGGTAAAGCTGTTTTATTTAAAAGATTTGCAGACATAGATGCTATCGATATTGAGATAGATAGTAAAAATTCAGATGAAATAATTAAATGCATTCAAAATATTGGAAATAGTTTTGGTGGAATAAATTTGGAAGATATTGCTGCACCAGATTGTTTTATTATAGAAAAAAAATTAAGAGGCACTTTAAATATACCTATTTTTCATGATGACCAACATGGTACAGCAATTATTACTTCTGCAGCATTAATTAATGCTCTCGACATTTCCAATAAGAAACCTGGCGAGGTAAGAATTGTTGTTAATGGAGCGGGAGCCTCTGCGTTAGCATGTGCAAATCTTTTCAAAAGTATTGGTGTTAAAACTCAAAATATAATTATGCTTGATACCAAGGGTGTAATTTATAAAGGCAGAGACAATGTAGATCAGTTTAAATCAACATACGCGGTTGAAACAAAATTTAGAACTCTTAAAGACGCAATAAAGGGATCTGATGTTTTTTTAGGTTTGTCAGTAAAAAATGTATTAACTCAAGAGATGGTAAAATCTATGGCCAAAAATCCAATTATATTTGCCTGTGCCAATCCTGATCCTGAAATAAAACCTGAATTAGTAGACGAGGTAAGATCAGATGCAATAGTTGCTACAGGAAGATCGGATTATCCTAACCAAGTTAATAATCTAATTGGATTTCCATATATATTTAGAGGAGCTCTTGACGTAAGAGCAAAAGAAATTAATGAAGAAATGAAAATAGCTGCGGCAAAAGCTATAGCAGCACTAGCCAGAGAAGAAGTTCCTGACGAAGTGGTAAATGCTTATGGCGGTGAAAGGCCTCACTATGGAAAAGAATATATTATCCCATCAACTTTTGATCCTAGATTAATTAGCAAAATACCTGCTGCCGTCGCTGAAGCAGCAATAAAAAGTGGAGTAGCAAGAAAAAAAATTTCGGATATTGAATCCTATAAAGATCAATTAGCTAACAGACTTGATCCTTCTATGAGCATCATGCAAGGGATTAACGCGCAAATTAAGAAAAGACCTAAAACAGTTGTTTTTGCTGAGGGAGAAGACGAAAATATGTTAAAAGCTGCAATTGCTTACAAAAACAGTCGTCTAGGAACACCAATCGTAATTGGAAATGAAAAAAGAGTAAAAGAACAGTTAAAAGAAATCGGATTAGATGAAAATTATAAAATTAAAATTGTCAACTCAACTGATAAGGAAAAAAGAGAACTGTATACCAAAAAATTATACAGTAAGTTACAGAGACAGGGTCTTTTAGAAAGAGACGTCGATAGATTAATACGAAATGATAGGGTTATTTGGGGATCTTCAATGGTGGAATGTGGGGATGCAGATGCGATGGTAACAGGAAACATAAGGCACTATGCTGCATCAATCGAAAGTCTCAAAAAAGTTGTAGAAGCTAGACCTGGCGAAATTTTATTTGGTCTAAATATGCTCATTACACCTAAAAAAACTATCTTCGTTGCTGACACGCAAGTAAATGATTTTCCATCTGCAGAAAAATTAACAAAAATTGCAATGTCTAGTGTTAGAATTGCTAGATTATTTGGTTTTGATCCTAAAGTAGCTTTTTTATCTCACTCTACATTTGGAAAACCAACATCCAGAAATACAAAACATGTTAGAGAAGCTATTGAAATTCTAAAAAATAAAAAGGTAGATTTTGATTTTGATGGTGAAATGCAACCAGATGTGGCTTTAAATCCCAAATACAAAGAAACATATCCATTTTCTAAAATAGTGGGTAATGCTAACATTTTAATAATGCCTGCTCTTCATAGTGCTGCCATATCAACTAAACTAATGAAAACTATTGGTGGAGCAAAAACAATTGGTCCACTTTTAATTGGATTAGGATTGCCGATTGAAATTGCTCCTCTAAGATCATCACCAAATGATATATTAAATCTAGCATCTGTTGCTGCTTACTCTTCTGAAGTAATAGATTATAAAAATAAAAAAAATTAGTTTTTGTTTCTGCTCAGGTCTTCAACCAAAATTATGCTTGGAACAACTTCTTTTACACTATAGATTCCTTTTGCCTCTTCTATAACTTTTCGCTTTTCATCTTGTGTCATAGCAATTCCAAAAATATAAATTTTTCCATTAATCGTATCTATATTGTAATTAGTTGCTTTAATATTCTTATTAAAAATCATAGCAGTTTTTAATTGAGTTGTAATTAAAGCATCTTTTGCAGAATTTCTAAAATTGCTTTCTCCCTTTATTGTAATAGCAGTTTTTACAGATCTTACACCTTTAGTTTCCCATGCCATTTTTATAATTTTTAATTTTTCTTCAGGCTCATCAACTTTTCCTGATAAGAAAATATTCCCATCAAGAATTTTTGTGCTAATATAAATTAAGTATTTCTTTTCTGTCAGTGCTAATCTGGCGGTTAGATTCTTTTGCATAATTGAGTCATCAATTTGCATTCCAACTGTACGAGGATCATAAGCTACACTCACTCCAGAACCAAAAATTCCAACAGATGAACTGCCTACGCAAGAGTTTAAAAAATAAAATAGAAAAAGAAAAGTGAAGTATTTTTTCATTTTTTTTTAAGCTTTAAACATAGCTCATAAACTTTTTTTTTGGGCAAATCATTTTTCTCTGATATCAGTTTTGCAACATCTTTTAAAGTATATCTCTTCAAATATTTTACTATTTCTCTATTTAAATTCTCTTTATCCAAAAGAATTTTATTTGAATTCTTCATATTTTTTTTTGACAATACAACTGTTATTTCACCCTTAACACTTTTTCCGAGACCATCAAAACTTTCTAAATCCAGTCTATAAAAGGTTTCATGTATTTTGGTCATTTCTCTTGCAATAAAAATATTTCTGCCTATAAAAAAATTTTTAAAGTATTTGATATAAAAATTTATTTTTATAGCTGGAATAAAAAAAACTATATTAAAATTATAATCTTTTAACTCACCACAAACTTTCTGCAGTTCTTTATCTTTTTTTGGAAGAAAACCATAAAAAAAATATTTGTCGTCAAATCCAGAAACGCTCATCGCTGTGGTAATTGCTGAAACACCGGGAATTGGAAATACATTTATATTTTTTTTAATGCATTCCTTGATCAAAATAAGGCCAGGATCTGATAGTGTTGGAGTGCCCGCATCAGAAATTATTGAAACTATTTTTCCTTTTTGTATAAATTCAACAACTAAATTTAGAATCTTCTTTTCATTAAATCTGTGATTTGAAACTAATTTTTTTTTTATATCATAGTGATTTAGTAGTTTAATTGACCTTCTAGTGTCCTCACAAAGAATTTGATCTGAATTTTTTAATACATTTAGGGCTCTTAATGTAATATCTTCTAAATTACCTATTGGTGTTGAAACAATGTATAAACCTGGTAGAAAATCGTTCATAAAATATGAAAAATCTTTTTAAGATAATTTTATCTTATTTATTAATTTCTTTTAATACTTATGTTTTCTCTGTTGAAAAAAATAATGAAAATCTTCTTAAAATAGGAGTTTTGGCTCCTTTTTCAGGCGAATTGAAAGATTTAGGAGAAACGATTTTATACTCAGTTAATCTAGCTCTAAATGACATTGGCGATGAATCAATTAAAATTTATCCGAAAGACTCTGGTTCAAATAAGGAAAAAATTCTAAAATCCTGTAAAGAATTCCAAAATGAAGGGGTTAAAATCATAATAGGTCCCAGTGACTCAGAATTTATAAACGAACTAAGTAGTTTTGATGATTTAATTTTTTTGTCACTCTCAAATATCGACTCAAATTTTAAAAAAAACGTAATTATGATGGGTATAAATCTAGAGTCCCAATTAATGGCAATAAAAAAATTTATAGAAAAAAATAAGAAAAAAAAGACAGTAATTTTATATCCCAATAATGATTATGCAAAATATGTGGAAAAAAATTTAAATTCGATTAATTTTAAAAATAAAAAACTTTTTAAATACAGCAAGGATCCAAAAAGATTAACTAATCAAATAGAGAAGTTAACAAATTACAAACAAAGAAAAAAAAATTTAGAGTTTAGAGTTAAAAAATTAGAAAAATCAGATTTAAATTCAGACTTAAAAGAACTAAATATGCTAAAAGAAAAACATACGCTTGGAAAAGTAAATTTTGATTCTATCATAATAATAGATTTTGGAAATGGCTTGAAAAGCGTACTGACATCTCTTGCTTATACTGATGTTTTAGAAAAAGATATTTTGATAATAGCCGCAAATCAATGGTTCGATGACACTATATTGAGTGAAAGTTCAATTAAAAATTTTTATTTTCCTTCTGTAAACTTAAAAAATTTACAAAAATTTAATAAAAAATTCTATAAATTATATAATTATAAACCGAACGAAATAACTATACTGTCTTATGACTCTGTTGGTCTAATATATTATCTTTGGAAAAAAAATATTAAAATTAATTCAACCAAAGATTTTAATATAAAAAATGAGATCAGAGGTAAAATTGGCAACTTTACAATATCAGGGAATAAAGTAATGCAGAAACTTGATATGTATAAGTTAGTTGATAATACTTTTGTTAAAAGTAATCTTTAATTTTTTTTTCTAATTTCTTGTATGCAACAAATCTGTGATCTATTAAAAGTTTTTCTTTGTAATTCATTTCTCCAAATGTTCTTGCGTAACCTTTTGGAGTAAATATTGGATCATAACCAAATCCGTTTTTTCCTTTTCTTTTTGTTATATTTCCCTCTATCTCCCCTATTTCAGAAATTTTTTTTCCGTTTGGCCATTGTATTGTCAAACCACAAACAAATTTAGCTTTGGTATCGTCTGTTTCTTTGCTTTTATTAATCTTCATTACTCTTTTTAAAATCTCCGACATTGCATTATCGAAACCTCCATATTCTTCAGCCCATCTAGAAGAAAAAATTCCTGGCATCCCATTTAAACAACTTATTTCTAGTCCCGAGTCATCAGAAATTGTAACCATTTTTGACTTTTTGGAAAAAAAATCAGCCTTTATTTCGGAGTTTTCAATAAAAGTTTTTCCATTTTCATCTGGACTTTTAATATTAAGTTGATTTGGAGAAATTTTTTTTACCGTTTTTGGTAAGAGATCGGCAATTTCCTTGAATTTACCCTTGTTATTACTTCCAATTAAAATCTCATTAATTTTATTCATATCACCCTAGAAATTAGTTGTTTTATCACTATATAGGAAATATGAGCAATTTAAATGATCAAGATAAAGTAAAAGTAAAAGAAGAAAAAAAAGAGGAAAGCATTGAGGACAAGTTAAAAAGTACAGAAGATAAACTTCTTAGATCCCTTGCAGAGTTAGAAAATCAGCGTAGCAGATTTGAAAAAGAAATAAAAGAAGCAATAGATTTTGGTGGATTTAATTTTGCTAGAGAAAATTTATCAATATTAGATAATTTACAGAGAGCCCATAATTCAATTAAAAATGATCATGTTTTAAAAAATAATAAAGATTTGGACAAATTTTTAAAAAACATAGAAATTATTGAAAAAGATTTGCTATCGATCTTTAAAAAAAACAAAATAGAAAAAATTGATACTGTTAATAAAAAATTTGATCCAAATTTTCACCAAGCCATGACAGAAGTAGAAAATGACAAAGTAGATCCGGGAACTGTTATTCAAGAAATACAGGCGGGATATATGTTTGGAGAAAGACTCCTTAGACCATCTATGGTTGCTGTATCAAAAAAAAGTATGAGGAAAGACCCCAAAAATAAGGATAAAAATGAAAAAAACTCATAAATTCAACCTTGTAGAAATAAAAATAACACCCATATATCAAGCATAATGAGCAGAGTAATTGGAATAGATTTAGGTACAACAAATTCCTGCGTAGCAATAATGGATGGCAAACAAGCCAAGGTTATTGAAAACGCTGAAGGACAAAGAACTACCCCTTCGGTAGTTGCTTTTCTTGAAAAAGATGAAAAATTAGTAGGTCAGCCTGCAAAAAGACAAGCTGTAACAAATCCTGAAAATACTATTTTTGCAGCCAAAAGACTAATAGGAAGAACTTTTGATGATCAGTCTGTAAAAAAAGACATTCAAAAAGTACCTTTTAATATAGTCAAATCAGACAAGAATGATGCATGGATAGAAGCAAAAGGTAAAAAATATTCTCCATCACAAATATCAGCTTTTATTCTTCAAAAAATGAAAGAAACAGCTGAAAAACATTTAGGTCAACCGGTTACTAAGGCGGTAATAACAGTACCTGCATATTTTAATGACGCTCAAAGACAAGCGACAAAAGATGCTGGAAAAATAGCTGGTTTAGAAGTTTTAAGAATTATTAATGAACCAACTGCAGCTTCATTAGCCTACGGTTTAGATAAAAAAGGTGGAAAAAAAATTGCTGTTTATGATTTAGGCGGGGGTACATTTGATGTATCAATCCTAGAAATTGGTGATGGTGTTTTTGAAGTAAAATCTACAAACGGAGATACTTTTTTAGGCGGTGAAGATTTTGATGATACCATTGTAGATTATCTAGTTTCGGAATTTAAAAAAGATAGTGGAATTGATTTGAAAGCTGATAAGCTCGCTTTACAAAGATTAAAGGAAGCAGCGGAAAAAGCAAAAATAGAATTATCTTCCGCAACACAAACTGAAATTAACCTTCCCTTTATCACAGCTGATAAAACGGGGCCAAAACATATCAATTTAAAATTTACTAGAGCCAAACTTGAAGCGTTAGTAGAAAGTTTAATAGAAAAAACTCTTGAACCATGTAAAACAGCATTAAAAGATTCTGGCTTTTCAGCAGCTGAAATTAATGAAGTAGTTCTTGTTGGTGGAATGACAAGAATGCCAAAAATTGTTGAAACAGTTAAAAACTTTTTTGGAAAAGATCCTAATAAAAGTGTTAATCCTGATGAAGTTGTTGCAATGGGAGCAGCAATTCAAGCAGGCGTACTACAGGGTGATGTAAAAGATGTATTGCTCTTAGATGTCACTCCTTTGTCGCTTGGTATAGAGACATTAGGAGGAGTTTCTACAAAATTAATTGATAAAAACACAACTATACCAACTAAAAAAAGCCAGATTTTTTCAACTGCTGAAGATAATCAGCCTGCTGTGTCAATAAGAGTATTGCAAGGTGAAAGGGGAATGGCAGCAGACAATAAAATTTTAGGTAATTTTGAACTTATAGGAATTGCCCCTGCCCCAAGAGGCGTTCCACAGATTGAAGTAGCCTTTGATATAGATGCAAATGGTATTGTTAATGTATCTGCCAAGGATAAAGGAACGGGGAAAGAGCAAAAAATACAAATTCAAGCGTCTGGTGGCTTATCCGAAGAAGAAATTAAAAGAATGGTTAAAGACGCAGAAGCAAATAAAGAATCAGATAAGAAAAAAAGGGAATCGGTAGATACAAGAAATCAAGCTGATACTATAATTCATGCTACTGAAAAAAATCTTAAGGAACATGGTTCTAAAATCAGCGAAGCTGAGAAAAAAGCTATAGAAACTGCGATTTCAGATCTTAGAAATGCTTTAAAAGGAACAGATACAGAAGAAGTGAAGAAAAAAACACAGGCTTTAATTCAAGCTTCGATGAAATTGGGAGAAGCGGTTTATAAAAGTCAGCAAAAACCTGATGGCAAAACTCCTAATAATAAAAATGCCAAAGATAATAAAGGAAAAGATAACGTTGTTGATGCAGAAGTCGTAGACGCAAAAGAAGATAAAGAAAAAAGAGCCTAAGACTAATTAGTAGGAGCAAAGCTTCTTATGTCAAAAAGAGATTATTACGAAGTCTTAGGTGTAGACAGATCAGCCAAAAAAGACGAAATCAAAAAAGCTTACAGAAAATTAGCACTCAAATATCATCCTGACAAAAACAAAGGTGATAAAGGTACAGAGGAAAAATTTAAGGAAGCAAGCGAGGCTTATCACGTACTATCTGATGATAAGAGAAAAGCTAGTTATGATCAGTTCGGACACGCAGCCTTCCAGGGATCCGGTGGTCAGGGAGGTTTTGGCAGTTTTGATTTTTCTTCTTCTTTCTCCGATATTTTTGAAGATGTTTTTGGAGATTTAGGTGATTTTGGTTTTAACACCGGAAGATCAAAGAGGAGATCAAATAATAGAGGTAGTGACCTTAGGTACGATATATCTATAGATTTGAACGATTCATTCACTGGTACTGAAAAAAAAATAAACTATACAACTTATAAAAAATGTAAAACTTGTTCTGGAAGCGGTGCTAAACCAGGTTCAAAACCTTTGGCATGTAATTATTGTGGCGGACAAGGAAAAGTAAGATCTAGCCAAGGATTTTTTACTATACAACAAACTTGCCCTCAGTGTAGTGGCGAGGGAGAAAAAATAACAAACCCATGCAATAGTTGTAACGGAATGGGAAAAATACAATCTAACGAATCTGTTTCGGTAAAGATTCCAAAAGGAGTTGATGACGGAACCAGAATAAGACTGACAGGAAAAGGTGAAGCTGGTAGCAAAGGCGGTGGTAATGGAGATCTATATTTGTTTGTATCAGTAGAACCTCATAGCATTTTTAAAAGATCAGAAGAAAATCTTTATTATGAACTGCCAATTTCTATTGCCGATGCAGCTTTAGGAACAACTGTTGAAGTACCTTCAATTGATGGTGGAAAAACAAAAATCAAAATTCCATCTGGAACCCAAAGTGGAAAACAGTTAAGACTTAGAGGAAAGGGTATGCCAATTTTAAGAAAAAATATATCTGGAGATTTGTATATTAGAATCGTAACTGAAGTACCAACATCATTAACTAAAAGACAAAAAGAACTGCTTTCAGAGTTTAAGACTTTAGAAGACACTAAATCAAATCCATTAATTAAAAGCTTCTTTGATAAAGCTAAAAAATTCTGGAAAAATTAATGAAAAAAATTAACTTAGCAATCACTGGATGTTTGGGAAGGATGGGGCAGCAGCTCATTAAATCTTCAAAAACTGAAAAAAATTTTAAACTTGTTTCTATTACAGAAAGCAGAATAATTAATAAAAAAGTATCAGGTTTAAAACCTCAATTAAATTCACAAAATGCATTTAAAAATACAAAAGTGATTATAGATTTTACAGTTCCCAAATGTACTCTGGAAGTACTCAAAATTGCTTCAAAATTAAAAAAAAGAGTAGTTATTGGAACAACGGGTTTTTCCAAAAAAGAAGAGAGATTAATAAAAAAATATTCTAGAAAAATACCTATACTTAAAGCAGGTAATATGAGCTTAGGCATAAATTTACTTGTTTATTTAACTGAAATTGCATCAAAATCACTTAGTAATAATTTTTTAAGTAAGGTTTTTGAGGCACATCATAAGCACAAAAAAGATCATCCTTCAGGTACAGCTTTAATGCTTGGAAAAGGTATAGCGGTAGGAAAAAATAAAAATTTAGATAAAATTATGGGAAAAAAATATTTTAACAGAAAGTCTTTTCCCTACAGTAAAAAGACTAATTTTAATTCTCTTAGAAAAGGCAAAATTATTGGAAAACATGAAGTAAAATTCTCCAGCGGAAAAGAAATAGTAACCTTGAATCATGAAGCTTTCGATAGAACTTTATACTCAGAAGGAGCCTTAACTGCAGCAAAGTGGTTAATAAATAAAAAACCAGGTTTATACTCAATGAGAAATGTTTTAAATTTTAAATAAATTTAAAACAATGAGTCCAAATAAAAAAGCCAAAATAATATTAAAAATTCTTAATCAAATTTACCCGAAAATTCCTATTCCGCTAAAACACAAAAATATATTTACTTTGTTAATCTCTGTAGCTTTGTCTGCACAAACTACAGATGTTAACGTAAATAAAGCAACTAAGAATATATATCCAAAATATTATAAACCAGAACATTTTGTAAAATTAGGAAGAAGAAAAATTGAAAAGTTAATAAAGAGTTTAGGTTTTTTTAGAAATAAAGCTAAGAGCGTATATTTGCTTTCAAAACAATTGGTAGAAAAACATGGCGGAAAAGTACCCAAAAATTTTGAGGATCTTGAAAATTTACAAGGTGTAGGCCATAAAACGGCAAGTGTAGTAATGTCTCAAGGATTTGGATATTCAGCCTTTCCTGTGGACACTCATATTCATCGCTTGGCACAAAGATGGGGTTTGACTAATGGAAAAAATGTTATTCAAACTGAAAAGGATCTGAAAAGGTTATTTCCCAAAAAATCTTGGAATAAACTTCATCTTCAAATAATTTACTATGGAAGAGAATATTGTAAAGCAAGAGAGTGTTATGGTCTAACTTGTAAAATATGCACCACTTGTTATCCTAATCGAAAAATGCCAATTAAAACAAAGAAAGCTTAATATGAAAATTTTAGGAATGGGAAACGCAATAGTAGATGTTATCTGTAGGGTAGATGATAATTTCTTAGCTAAAAATAACCTCACTAAAAGCACAATGAAATTGGTGAACGAAACAGAATTTAAAAAATTATTATCTGATTTAAAAATTGAAAAAACCGTTGCTGGAGGTTCTGTTGCAAATTCTATTGTTGGTCTTGCCCAATTAGGTAACAATGTTGGTTTTATAGGCAAAATTAATGAGGATAACCTGGGTAGTAAATACGAAGAAGACCTTAAAAAAGAAAAAGTTGAATATTTTTATTCTAAAAAAAAAGAAAAATTATCTACTGGAACTTGCTTGATTCTAATAACACCTGACTCGGAAAGAACAATGTGTACTTTTTTAGGAATTGCAGGAAAAATTAATGAAAATGATGTTGATGTTAGCGCTATTAAAAAGAGCAAAATAACTTTCTTGGAAGGATATCTCTGGGATGAAGGTAACCCAAAAAAAGCATTTGAAAAAGCCATTCAAAACTCAAATAAAGTTGCAATGTCATTGTCTGATCAATTTTGTGTTGAGAGACACAAACCTCACTTTTTAGATTTAGTGAAAAATAAATTAGATATTACATTCGCGAATGAACAAGAAATTTTATCTTTAATCAATGCTAAAAGTTTTGATGAAGTGATTGCTTTTGGAAAAAGTCTTAGAAAGTTAATGGTTATAACTCGAGGTGAAAAGGGTAGCATTACAATAAATAAAAATGATGTGGTTGAATGTGGTATTCAAAAAAATCTAAAAATTTTGGATTTAACGGGGGCTGGTGATCTTTTTGCCGCAGGGTTTTTACACGGATATATAAATAATTTAACGCTAAAGGAAAGCCTTCAAAAAGGTACAGAAATGTCTTCAAAAATAATTCAAAGAATTGGAGCTAGACTTTCTTAAGCTTCTTTCTGTTATAACTTCCTTTACCTTTTTTTGGTTTAACAATTCTTTTATGATATTTTTTTGAATATAATTCTTTCGCAAAAATATTTCTTTTTTTCAAAATGAATAGCCTTCTTTTGTATGTTTAATAAAATCTTTATCATCAAATTGATTTTTAATTTTTTGTCTCAGTCGGTAAATGTGGGTTTCTACCGTGTGAGTATCAGTATCTGATGAGTATCCCCAAATATTTTTTAATATATAATCCTTTGTCAAAGGTTTTGAAGAATTTTTTAATTTCTCAATAAAATGCATTTCTTTTTCTGTTATTTTTACAGAGTTCTTGTTTCGTTTTAGAAATCTTGTGTTTTTATCCAAGATATAGTCCTTCACTTTTACTATGGAGTTTTGATCAAATTTGTATTTTTGTGACAGATCTATAACTGCACGATTAAATTGAGTAATATTTAAAGGCAATTTCATTATTACATCAAATTTATTTTTTAAAGTGCTTTTTTCATTTTGCCCTAATATCAAAATCATAGGAATGTTAATTTTTTCAAAAGGAACCTTTTCAACACAGGAAGAATCAATTATCAAAACTTCATTTTCTAAATTTATTGAGTTTATTTCTTTTTGTAGGTGAATTTCGTTTAAATCAAAACCTAAAAAGGGTTTTAATTCATTTATCGAATTGATAAAATTTTTATTGCAAGAAAAAGCAGCTTTGATTTTGTAAATGTTTTTATGCATATTATTTTAAAAAACAAATTCTTATACTTCGGCCATTATAAGGTAAAATGTAGCATAGGTAAAAGGGGGATTTCTAAGAATAAAAGAGAAGGAGACCATTGTACTCCTGCTGGAAAATTTATATTTGAATCTTTGTTTTTTAGAAGAGATCGAATTAAAAATTTAAAAACTGATATTCCTAAAAAAACAATAAAAAAAAGCATGGGTTGGTGCGATGATCCAAACTCAAAAAAATACAATAAATTAATTAAATTTCCGTTTTCTGGAAAAGCAGAAAAACTTTTTTTAAGAAAAAGATCATATGATCTTTTGCTAGTGATGAGTTACAATAGACGTCCTATTGTTCCATATAAGGGAAGTGCAATTTTCTTACATCTAGCAGACAAAAAATTCAGTCCAACAAAAGGATGTGTGGCAATTAAGAAAAAAGATTTTCTTAAAATATTGCCTATGATACATAAAAAAACTAAAATTATAATTAACTAAATTTTTCTTTCTCCAAAAATAGCGCTTCCAATTCTGACAAAAGTACTTCCATATTTAATAGCTTTCAAATAATCGTTGGACATTCCCATGCTAAGCTCGCTTAGACCAAGCTTATTTTTTAATTCAAATGCTTGTTTAAAAAATTTTATAGGATCTAAATCAAATGGGGGAAAACACATAAGTCCAACTATATTTAAGTGAATTTCATTTTTACAATACTCATAAAAAGATAATGCATCAGAAGCTGATACACCTGATTTTTGTTTTTCATCTGCAAAATTTACTTGGATAAAATAGGCTAAGTTTTTACCAACTTCGATTTCGCTTTTTTTTAAAATATCTGCCAGCTTTTTACTATCAACTGAGTGAATATAATCAAAAATTGATACTGCTTTTTTTGCTTTGTTGGTTTGAAGTCTTCCAAGCATGTGTAATCTTAAGTTTTTATTTTCACGTTTTACAGGTTTCCATTTTTTTTCAGCTTCTTGGACTTTGTTCTCCCCAAAGTGAACGTGTCCTTGATTAATCAAAGGCTTAATGTGTTCAATTGAAAAGGTTTTACTAACAGCAATAATTTTGCTTGATTCTTTTAAATTAGCTGTTTGTTTCAAAATATCAGCTTGAATTTTGTTAAATCTTTCTAATACACTGCTCATAAAATGTTTATCAATAAAAATAAATACTATATTTATATTGAAAATTTAAGATCAATTAATCTAGATCTTATTAAAACAAAAAGTAAATTTAACCTAATTTATAGAAATAATCTTAAAAAAAAAAACCTCGATAAGATAATTAACTTTATAAAAACGTGCAAAAAAAAACATATTAAGTTTTTTGTAGCAAATAATACTTCCTTAGCTTTAAAAATAGGGGCAAATGGTGTCTATTTATCTTCCTACAATAAAGAGTTATTAAGAAAAAACGGAAAAGTGGGAAAAAAATTTGAAATCATAGGTTCCGCCCATAATTTTAAAGAAATAAGTATTAAAAGAAAACAGGGATGTAAAAAGGTTATTTTATCAAGACTTTTCAAGACAGATTATAAAAATAAAAGATCTTTTTATGGAACAACAAGATTTAATCTACTGATAAAAAATTATGATAATGACTTCGTTGCTTTGGGTGGAATTAGATCAAGCAATTTAATGAAACTGAAAATGCTTAATTGTGAAGGTATTGCTTTATTGTCTGAAGTAAAAAAAAAGCCGGCGATAATTCGCCGGCTTTTTTAAAATAAGTTTTAACTACAACTTAAAACGCAATAGCCATTGCGAAATTAGTTTCAACCATCTTGTTACCAGTTGTGTAGTCATGATTATCATATTCCTCAGTAGAAACTGATAAAGTCATTCCTGCAACTGTGTAAGAAGCTTGAATAGAACTAACTTCCATTGTTACGTCGGCAGTTGACGTTTCGTAGTTTTTGTCAGATTCAATCTCTTCATAAGATACTGAAAGAGCGTCGTTCACATTGAATGCAATTGACCATTGATCGTTTTCGTAATACTCAGCTTCGTTAGTAGTATTCGTATTCAAGCTAGGTGCTTGATAAGATTTACCATAACCAAAGCTAAAACCACCCATAGCGTATGTTGCATAATATGCACCACCTTCTTCAGATTGACCTTTAGAAGTATCATCAGGATCGAAGTAAGAAGCACCGATACCTAATCCTTCCATTGGAGTCATGCTTACAGAGTATTCCATAGCATCATCGAAGTGGGTATTTAAAGCACCACCTGAGTTTGATGAATTGTTATCTGCTGCGCCTGTGTAAGGTGCAAATTGAACGCTTACTACTGTATCAAGAGGTAAACCACTTGGAGTAGTATATCTTACTGAGTTCATTGTGCCAGTGTCAGCAGCGTCAGTGTAAGTTCCACCTTCACCATTGTCTACTGGAGTACCATAAACTGATTGTGAACTAGAGAAGTTTTTCTGTAATCCGCCATCAGATATGTTAATTTTTACTGAACCCATACCGCCCATTCCAAGAACAATAGATTTATCGTCCTGAACTGTAGCGCCATCGATGTCTTGATTCATTGACCAAGTCCATCCATTATCAAGTTCACCACTAGCTCCTAGTGTAAACTCGTTAGCTATACCAATACCTTTACCAGCATCGTCATCAGATGCGCTTCCGTCTACAGACAAAATTGTGTATGTAGCTTTAGCTGCACCCGTAACAGTTAGCTCGCCAGCGTTTGCATTTGCAAATACAAAAACTGAAGTAAGGATTGAAAAAGCTATTTTTTTGATAGTGTTCATTTTTCTTCCTTTTGTTATTGTTATTAAATTAAACATTTAACTTAACAGTGTATTTTTAGTCTAAATTAGCTTAATGAATCCTCAAAAAAGGCTTTATTAGGCTATTTTTTTAAAAATTGTGATATTTATGCAACATTAAAAAAGTGTAGTTTTTACACGTATTTTTAAACAATTTCTATCAAAGGTTGTTCTAAACATACTATGAATTTTATCTCCATTAAACTTCTGATATTAAAGACTATAAACAAAGATTGGATGAGAAATTTTTTAAGTATTTTTACAGTTTTCTTACTTCTGGCCTCAAGTTCTTTTTTCTTAATCTCTTGTGGGGGCTGGGATCCTGCTTCAACACGAGAAGTCCCAGTAAAAGGAATGGATAGAGCCAAAAAGAATATTGAAGAAGGAAGGGGCGTATCACTCAAAAACTTAAGAAAGGGAGTAGGAAGAACAACTTACGAATTTAGTACCTCCAATCCTATGTGGAGAGCAACTTTTGATGTAATTGATTTTATGCCTCTAACAACTGTAGATTACTCTGGTGGAACGATTATTACTGATTGGTACACAGACAATAGATCGTCAAACGAATCTCTTAAATTTACAATTAGATTCTTGTCTAGCGAAGTTAGAGCAGACAGTATTAAAATCATAATTCATAGAAAAGTCTGTAAAGAAAAATCTAATTGTATGATTATGAAAATTTCTTCAAAACTTGAAGATGAGATAAGAACGGCAATTCTAAAAAAAGCAATCGTTTTAGAAAGAAAACCCAAAAACAAAAAAGATAAAAAGAAAAAGAAAAAAAAGGGTTTTTTTAATTTTGGCAATGCAGATACAGCAGAAGAAATTATGAAGAGTGACAAGTCCAAAAAAGAATCAGGGCAGTGAAGTAAATTTCAATTCTTATATAATTTAATGGAATCAGTAAATATTCAAAAAATAGATAAAAAGTGGCAAGATTTTTGGTCTAAAAAATCTAAAAAAAAAGATCTTTCAAAAGGCAGAGGTAAAGGAAAAAAATTTTATTGTCTTGAAATGTTCCCTTATCCCTCTGGTAAAATTCATATGGGACACGTCAGAAACTACGCAATTGGAGATGTGCTTGCAAGATATAAATCTATGAATGGTTTTAATGTTCTTCATCCAATGGGCTGGGACTCTTTTGGTATGCCCGCTGAAAACGCCGCAAGAGAAAATAAATTAAGTCCAAAAGATTGGACAAAAAAAAATATTGCAACAATGAAAAGACAACTTCAGTCACTTGGTCTTTCGATTGATTGGGATTTGGAAATTTCAACCTGTGATGAAGGATATTATAAACATCAACAGGAGTTATTTATTGATTTTTTTAATAAAGGCTTAGTAATTCGAAAAGAAACCTACGTTAATTGGGATCCTGTTGATGAAACAGTTTTAGCTAATGAACAGGTGATTAACGGAAGAGGGTGGAGATCAAATGCTATTGTGGAAAGAAAAAAATTATCACAATGGTTTTTTAATATTTCAAAATTTTCAAATGAATTACTAGAAGATTTAGACACACTTACTGAATGGCCCGAAAAGGTAAAACTAATGCAAAAAAATTGGATAGGAAAGTCCGTAGGGTGTGAAATAGATTTTGAAATTAGTGAAAAAGGAGGGAAAGTAAAAGTTTTTACTACCCGGCCAGATACTATATTTGGAGCCACTTTTTTAGCAGTTTCTGTAGACCACCCTTTATGTAAAAATTTAGAAAAACAAAAAGATTTCATAGAATTTAAAAAAAGATCTTCTCGAGTAGGCACTACCGAGGAAGCAATAGCAAACGCAGAAAAAATAGGATTTAATTCTAGACTTAAAGCTAAACACCCCTTTATAAAGGGTAAGACAATACCTATTTTTGTTGCAAATTTCATTTTGATGGATTACGGAACAGGTGCAATTTTTGGATGTCCTGCTCATGACCAAAGAGATTTTGATTTTGCAACTAAATATAATCTTGAAATAATACCTGTAGTAAAATCTGAAGAAATTAAAGAAAATAAAAAAATGAAAGAAGCCTATACGGGTGATGGTAAAATAATTAATTCAGAATTTTTAAATAATTTAAATGTTAAACAAGCAAAAGAAAAAATAATAGAAGAAATTGAAAGAAAAAAAATCGGGAATAAAAAAGTATCTTTTAGATTGAAGGATTGGGGAATATCTAGACAGAGATATTGGGGGTGTCCTATACCTATGATCTATCTAAAGAACGGAAAAGTTGTTCCTGTAGATAAAAGTGAACTCCCTATAAAATTGCCTAAAAATGTAGATTTAAACTCAAAGGGTAATCCACTAACAAGTCACCCAACTTGGAAAAAAACTAAGTATAAAAAAACTGGTGAAATCGCGATTAGAGAAACGGACACTCTCGACACTTTTGTTGATTCTTCATGGTATTTTATAAGATTTTGCTCACCAAAATTAAAAAGTAAGCCTTTTGACAAGAAAGCATTCAGCTATTGGATGCCCGTTGATCAATATATAGGAGGGGTGGAACATGCAATATTACATTTGTTATATTCAAGATTTTTTATGAGGGCAATTAAGCTAAATGATAAAAAAATTAAAATTAAGGAACCTTTTAAAGGACTTTTCACCCAAGGAATGGTTTGTCACGAAACATATAAAAATGAAAAGGGCGATTGGTTAAGCCCAGAAGAAATAGAAAAAACTGACAAATCAAAAGTAACTGTTGGTCCACCTGAGGCTATGTCAAAATCAAAAAAGAATGTTGTTGATCCTGAAAGTATGATCAAAATTTATGGAGCTGATGCCATAAGGTGGTTCATGCTTTCTGATAGTCCACCAGATAGAGATATTCAATGGTCGAATGAAGGAGTTTCTAGTGCTCATAAATTTGTTCAAAAATTATGGAATATCAATAGAAAAATCTTAGAAAGAAAAGATCTGAATATTGATCAAGGCGAAGAAAAAAAATTTATTTCCAAATTCAATAAATACCTATTTAAAATATCAAATTTAATCGAAAAATTTCACCTAAATGTAGCGGTAGCAAATTTTTATGAAATAACACACCTTATTAACGATTCGATTCAAAAAAATATAAGCACAAAGTGTCTAAAGGAAACCCAGGTTAAAATTATGAAAATAATGATGCCCTTTGTTCCTCACATAGCCTCTGAATGCTTATACGAACTAGAAGGAAAAAACTTTCATTTGAAAAACGAATGGCCAGAGGTAGATAGGTCTCTTCTCGAAGAAAATGATGTAACAATTGTTGTGCAAATTAATGGAAAAAAACGAGGTTTGTTATCAACAAAAAAAGATATTGAAGAAAAAGAAGTTGTTGCTAAAGCAAAAAATATTGAAAATATTAGAAAAAATTTAACAAATAAAAAAATTATAAAAAATGTATTTGTTAAAAATAAAGTTATTAATTTTATCATTACATGAAACTTTTAAATTCAAAAAAAAATTTTTTTTTATGTATTTTTTTAATACTGTTTTGCAGTTGTAATTATAAACCTTTATTAAATAAAGATCAGTTAGACAAACTTAAGTTTAAAACTATAAAAACTAAAGGCGATAGAAGAGTTGCACAAATCGTTGTAAACAAATTAAATATAATAAAGGACAAAACAGGGCATTTGACTTTGTCTATTGATGGTAAAAAAAATGTAGATGTATCAAACAAAAGTGTCACTGGAAAAATCTTAGAGTATAGTATTAATTTAAGTTATCAAGTGGAAGTGAAAAATAATTTAACTGGAAAGATAATATATTCAAAAAAAATTTCAAATACAGAAAACTATAAACCTTCTAACACTTATTCAGATACCATTAGAAATGAAAAAAAAATTATTGAAAACATATCAAACTTGATTGCAAAACAAATAATGAATGAAATAAATATAATTTTACAAAATGATACTTAAAAGTTTTATAGTTGAAAAAAACATTGCTACACTGAATGACTATTATGCAATCTTATTTTATGGTGAGAATATTGGACTAAAAGATGATTTTAAAAATTTCATAAAAAATCATAATAAGGACTACGAACAAATTTCTTTTTATCAAAATGAGATTATTAAAAATCTAAATCTTCTTGATGAACAAATTTCAAATACCTCTTTATTTAGTAAAAAAAAAATTATTATTATTAATGATTTCTCTGAAAAATTAAAAAATAATATTATTGAAATAACTAAAGAATCCAAAGAGGATGTAAGAATATTTTTATTTGCGGAAAATCTAGACAAAAGATCGGTAGTACGTTCTCATTTTGAAAACGAAAAAAATCTGGCTGTAGTACCATGCTACCAAGATAACGAAAAAACTTTGTCTATATATTTAAAAAATAAACTAAAAGATTATCAAGGATTAAGTCAAGAACTTGTAAATATGCTAATTAAAAATTCTGGTGCAGATAGAAAAATATTAAGTCAAGAAATTGAAAAAATAAAAGGATTGTTTTTAACAAAAAAAATAGATCAGGAAAAAGTAATTAGATTAATCAATAATGCTTATAATATTGATTTTGACCGGTTAAGAGATTCTTGTTTAGAGGCAAATAAGAAAGATCTTAATAAGAATTTGGGTAATATTTCACTTCAGAGCGAAAAGGCTTATTTTTACTTAGGTAATCTGAGTAGTAGAGTTCAAAAACTTTTAGACTTAAATAAATTGTTAATTAAAAATAATAATGTTGATTTAGCGATGGATGCTATGAAGCCAAAGATTTTTTGGAAAGATAAGCCTATCTTTAAAAAACAGTTAAAAATATGGAATTTAGAGAAACTGGAAAAAGCTAAAAAAATCATATTCCAAACAGAAATCATTATTAAAACTAAATTTAATTTTCTGAGCGATATCTTAATTAAGAAACTGCTAATTGAGTTATGTAGTTTAGCTGATACTAGCGCTTAAGCAATTTTGAAATTAATTCGAACTGATCCAGCGATTTATATTTAATTATAACTTTTCCAGAATTATTTTTTTTATTAACAATCTCCACATTCAAACCAAGTTTACTTTCAAGTTCGTTTCTAACGAAAGTAATATTGGGGTCCTCCATTTTTTTAGTATTTTTTTTACTTTTCCTTCTTGCCAACAATTCAACTTCTCTAGCAGCAACCTTCTTTCTAACTATATTTTCTGCGACCTCTGAAGCATTTGGCATACCGATTAATGGTCTAGCTTGACCGGCTGTCAATTTTCCTTCCTCTATTAATCCGATAATGTCCTCAGGCAAAGTCAAAAGTCTTAGGGTGTTGCTTATGTGGCTTCTGCTTTTAGACATAAATTTTGAAATTTCTTCCTGATCGTAACCAAACTCTTTTATAAGTCTTTGATATCCTCTTGCTTCTTCCATAACATTTAAATCTTGCCTCTGAACATTTTCAACTATGGCAATTTCTAAACTCTTTTGATCATCAATATCTAATATAACTACTGGCACTTCGTTCAGGCCTGCTTTTTGAGCGGCTAACCATCTTCTTTCTCCAGCCACAATTTCATACTTCCCGGGTTCATATTTATCAGGACGTACTACTATCGGCTGAATAACTCCATTTTCTCTTATTGATGAAGATAGCTCAGTAAGTTTTTCCTCATCAAATATAGTTCTTGGTTGATATTTATTACGTTGCAAATCAGCTATTGGAATTTTATTTGTCTGAACTTGATTTGATTCTGATTTTCTATCGATGTCACCAAATAGAGCTGACAAACCTCTTCCAAGACCTTTTTTAGCTGCACTCATGCTGCACTACCCATAGATTGATTGCTCTGACTAATAAACTCTTCTGCTAAATTTACATAAGACTTACTACCTGAACAATTTTTGTCATAAAGCAAACAAGGCATCCCATGGGATGGGGCTTCGGATAATCTGACGTTTCTCGGAATAACTGTTTTATAAACCTTGTCTTTAAAATGTTTTCTGGCCTCAGTATCTACTTGGGACGACAGCTTGTTTCTTTTGTCAAACATAGTGAGCAGGACCCCTCTAATACCAAGTC
>Ga0310344_10000731_pt1 | contig 25577 bp, 23 predicted proteins | sample HC15DNA20200_MG_FD_203801 | JGI IMG/M metagenome (GOLD analysis project Ga0310344, IMG submission 203801) | Marine microbial communities from station ALOHA, North Pacific Subtropical Gyre - HC15-DNA-20-200_MG | ecosystem: Environmental > Aquatic > Marine > Oceanic | place: Pacific Ocean: North...
ACAAATCGAAATAGTCTTCACTAACTTAATCGATAACGCAATAAAATTCTCCGAAGAAGGCGGGGAGGTATGGGTAGATATAGATTTAAACAACAACATGGTAGCGGCTTCAGTTAGGGATAACGGAGTAGGAATAAATAGTGAAGACATAGATAGGATATTTGAACGGTTCTATAAAGCAGAGCGATCACGGCATAATGAAGGAACGGGGCTTGGATTATCAATCGTGAGACATATTATCGAATCATTCGGGGGATCCATAGAAGTGAAAAGTAATGTAGGGGAAGGATCCCTTTTTTCATTTGAATTACCGAGGTTTATAGAAACCGAATCTTGTTAGTATTGGGTTTCCTAAAATAATAATCGTCATTTAATAAATATTTAATGCAATATAAACACTAATTTAATCTTAGCCAACTATATTGTTATCGATAATAAAGAACAAAAGGATGGCTGGATGGTTTTCAACAATGTGGTTACACCCGTATTGGCATTGTCCATTTCATCGTTATTATTTGTAGGATGTTCATCAACAAATGAAATAGAAACGTCCTCAACCTCCTCTCTAAATGGCACGGTAGAGATTGATGGATCAAGCACTGTTTTCCCAATATCAGAAGCAGTAGCGGAAGAATTTTATAGCCAGTACCCGAATGTGCGAGCTAACGTAGCTGTTTCAGGCACAGGAGGAGGATTTAAGCGATTCGCTAACGGCGAAACTGACATTAACAACGCTTCAAGAGAAATGAGGGAAGGCGAGCGTCTTGCAGCCATAGATAACGGTGTAGAATTTATTGAACTTCGAATTGGAACAGATGGATTATCAGTGCTAGTAGATCCATCAAACAATTACGTTGATTGTTTGACAACCAGTGAATTAAAAAATATATGGGAACCAGGAACAAAAATTGAGTACTGGAGTGACCTTGGCCAGAAGTTCCCTGAACAAAAAATTAATCGCTTTGGGCCCGATACCGACTCAGGTACGTTTGATTTCTTCACAGAAAAAATAAACGGAGAGGCCCAAGCTAGTACTGACCAATATCAAGCTAGCCCGGATGATAATGTTTTAGTTAGGGGAATATCGGGAACAAAAGGATCCATTGGTTACTTCGGGTATGCATATTACCAAGAAAACAAAGAAAATTTGAAGGTTATAGCTGTCGATGACGGAAGAGGATGTATAACACCTAATCCGACAACAATCGCTGACGGTAGTTATTCTCCACTTTCACGCCCGTTGTTTATTTACGTAAATGTGGAGTCTTTAAACAAACCACAAGTTAAAGCTTTCGTGGATTTCTATCTCACGTATGGAGCTAATTTAGCAAACGAAGTCGGTTACATAGCTTCTAGTGATGAAGTTTATGCCGCAAATAAAAGGTTAGTTAATACAAAATAATTAGTAGTCAAAATACCTCCTATTAACCCCATTGCTACCGCCGGGCGGATCCCAAGGGATCCTGCTCGGTGTGGTTTTTATAGACAGGTGTTAGTTGGGAAAATTGTTGATAAAATATGAGAATGTTCATTGGTGAAAGGCGCTAAAGGGATTGCAAAACACTAACTTAGTAAATGATCCAGTCAGGTTCAAGCTAGGAAAGCGTAGAGGTAGTCTTCAGGAAAAAATTGTAGGCTCGATTTTTTTCTTGTGTGCATCTGTATCGATCATTACAACAGTTGCAATCGTTGGCACGCTGCTACTCCAATCGATCCCGTTTTTCCAAGAGGTAGGTGTTTGGGAGTTCCTTGGTGGAGATCGATGGTCTCCCATACTTAAGCCTAGAGCTTACGGAGTGCTACCCCTAGTTTTAGGAACATCGCTTGTCGCTTTTATTTCTTTATTAGTAGCAGTTCCAATCGGCCTTTTGCTGGCAATTTTCCTATCCGAGTACTCTCCAAAGCGCTTACGGAGTATCTTAAAGCCAATGCTAGAAGTGCTCGCAGGCATCCCCACTGTCGTATACGGATACTTCGCCCTAACATTCGTGACCCCTCAACTACAAAACATATTCCCAGACCTTATGGTTTTCAATGCTCTGAGTGCCGGGCTCGTAATGGGATTAATGATCACTCCTATGGTTTCATCATTGAGTGAAGACGCGATGACCGCAGTCCCTCAATCGTTGCGGAACGCCGCCTATGCCTTGGGGGCAACGAGAAGAGAGGTCGCAACTAAAGTAGTTGTCCCCGCAGCTACCTCAGGGATAGTGGCTTCATGCCTTTTATCTTTCTCAAGAGCGATTGGAGAAACAATGCTAGTTACCATAGCTGCTGGAGCAACCCCTAAAATGACTCTGAATCCCTTGGAAAGCATCCAAACAATGACAGCATACATCGTTCAACTTGCATTGGGAGAAACGCCCCACGGATCTTTGGAATATAACACTATCTTCGCCGTAGGTTTATTACTGTTTATATTTACATTAGCGATCAATTTAGCTGGCCACTTTTTAGTACAGCACTGGAAAGAATCTGTATAGAAAATGACAGACGAAAACTTCAATAAACAATACGACCTAGCGCCACATTCGAGAGGGCGCAGGACCAAAAGTGTAATCTTCTATTTATTATTGTTAACAGCAATAGGTGTAAGTTTCACCGGTCTTTTATCACTCATCATTGAAATAGGTAGAGAAGGGCTCCCATGGCTTAGCTGGCATTTCCTTACAGAGTTCCCATCAAGGTTTACTGAAAAAGCAGGAATGAAATCCGCTATTATGGGCACCGTTTGGGTAATAAGTTTCACTGCTCTAATAATAATCCCAGTAGGAATTGGCGCAGCGTTTTATTTAGAAGAATATGCTAAAAAGAATCTATTATCTAAAATAATAGAAATAAATATATCGAATCTAGCTGGGGTGCCATCTATCGTTTATGGGTTACTAGGACTCAGTGTATTCGTTTATTACATGGGACTAGGAAGAAGCGTACTAGCTGGAGCACTGACTCTATCTTTATTGGTCCTTCCCATTGTCATTGTAGTATCAAGGGAAGCAATCAGAACTGTACCAGAAAGTCATAAGCAAGCAGCTTATGCTTTGGGTGCTAATCGATTCCAAGTAGTTTATAAAGTAATACTCCCTCAAGCAATTCCAGGTATCATGACCGGAACTATTCTAGCCCTTTCCAGAGCAATAGGAGAGGCTGCACCAATGATAGCTATAAGTGCTCTAGTCTATTTAACATTTGTGCCCACAAACCCTTTAGATAGATTTTCAGTAATGCCCATTCAAATATTCAATTGGATTTCGAGACCACAAGATGGGTTTAGAGGATTGGCCGCCGCGGGTATAATCGTGTTACTAATCACACTACTAGCAATGAATGCTTTGGCTATTTATATAAGAAACCGGACGCAAATAAGATCGGAGGAGTGAATGCCCAACAATGAAGCGGTTTTATCAGTTCGAGATTTAAGTGTGTACTATGGCGAATTTCGTGCCATAAAAAATATATCTCTCAGCTTCCAAGCAAACAAAGTTACTGCCCTAATAGGGCCTTCTGGCTGTGGGAAAAGCACCTTGCTTCGTTGCTTAAATCGAATGAATGATTTGATTCCCCAAGCCAAGGTTGAGGGAGAGGTCGTTTATTCACAACAAGATATCTATGATCCACTGGTAGATCCCGCTCAAGTGAGACTACACATAGGAATGGTATTTCAAAAACCTAATCCTTTTCCAAAATCAATATTTGATAATGTAGCCTTTGGTCTAAAGATAAATGGGTTAACAGAAAATATAGAAGATTCCGTTGAAAAATCCCTTAGGAGTGCAGCCCTTTGGGACGAAGTAAAAGACCGCCTTAACGAGAGCGCTATGACCCTGTCCGGAGGCCAACAGCAACGCCTTTGCATAGCAAGAACCTTAGCTGTTGAGCCAGAAATTATTCTTATGGATGAGCCAGCTTCTGCCTTAGACCCTATAGGAACGCTCGCGATAGAAAGTCTAATGCGTGATCTAACTGAGCGCTACACCATAGTTGTAGTTACACACAATATGCAACAAGCTGCAAGAGTCTCAGACGAGACCGCTTTTTTAATGATGGATGAGGATCGTGCAGGATACCTAGTCGAAAGCGGTAAAACAGATAACATTTTTCAAAATCCACAAGACGAAAGAACCGAAGCCTATATCACTGGTCGCTTTGGCTAAATTAGTAGGAGGAAAAAATGTCTAGATCACCAAGAGCTGAATTTGATGGAGAACTCACTAACTTACAAAACGAAATTCTGGTGCTCGGAAGCATGGTAGAAAAGGCTATTGCAAAATCTATCGAAGCATTAAGGTCTAGAAATATCGATCACTCTAGAGAAGTCATAGAAGAAGATGATCTTATCGATAATAAACAAGATGAGATTGAAGACAAATGTATAGCCTTAATAGCGCGCCAGCAACCCATGGCGACCGACCTCAGACAAATAGTTGCTTTCTTGCACATAACGGTCGATTTGGAACGAATGGGGGATTATGCAGAGGGTATAGGGAAAATAGGATTATTAATGGGAGAACAACCTCCCCTTAAACCCTTAATAGACATCCCAAGAATGTGTGAAATAGCTAACGATATGCTGCGAAGAAGCCTTGATGCTCTAGTAAAAAGAGATGTAGCAATAGCAAACCAAGTTTTAAAGGACGATGATCAAGTTGATGGTTTATACGATCAAGTGTACAGAGAGCTCGTACTACTAATGGTACAAGATCCCAAGACCATTGAACGGGCCACTTTTCTACTTTGGGCCGCCCACGATCTAGAACGGGTTGCTGACAGAGCAACTAATATAGCAGAACAAGTTATTTATTTAGTAGGTGGTACACGCGGGCATACCAAATCATCTAGATATTAGTCTGGTAATATGGAAAGGGTGGCATCAAATGTCATCCTTCCCAAACGTGTGTCGGTGACCCTCAGATGATATAACGCTTTACCAGAAACCAAAATCTCTGACTCTTTACTAATGAATTCTATTCCTTTGCCTCCTGGTTTCATTTGATTCACTTCTCCGAACGGATTGTATTCTCGGTTACCAGTATCAATTTCTCGTGTAAGAGTTCCATCGCTGTTTAGATATAGGCGCCTCTTACCTTCAGAAGTTTCTATCTCTATATGGTTATTCCTTCCAGTTCTAGGAGAGTGAGTAATTCGCATCATGGATTGCTCTTCCCCTGTTGCATTATACTTTGGTGCCCTAAGCACCAAAACGATCTTAACAGGTACTATTTCAGACGAAACTTGTATGGAGGAGAAATAATCCTCATATATGTTTCCAGGTTGGCCACTTCCTTCAATTAGTGCATTGGCAATGATATCTCCAGGAACTATATATTCCTCTTCTTCTTCGTCGGGAGTTTTTTCAATAAAAGGCTTTGGTGCTGGCGCTAAAGACAGATATTTTTCATTTATTTGGATTGCTGTGTTTGTCAAATCTTTTCTTACCACTCTGTTTTCATTACCATTGGCAAACGACATTCCTAGCTCGCCCTTTTGTTGGCACGACATGAAGCTAAGCAATAAAACTAGTATCATAAATAAAAATGGTTTAATCATTATCAAGCAATACCTTAATCGATTCTATATGACTAAGAAAAGCATTCTGGTCCAATTATCAGACTTTTTTTGCCCTTTGCTTTGTGAATAGCTATAATCGGAAGGTCGCCCTTGGAACGGTATATAATGAAAGGGCAGGAGGAAATGAAAATATGGCAGTGGCAGGAGCTAAACCACTAACACCTTCTGAAGTACAGAGGTACAGTAGACATATTATAATGCCTCAGGTAGGAAGTGTGGGGCAGCGAAAACTTATCGATGCCAGCGTTTTACTAGTAGGTGCGGGTGGCTTAGGATCACCATTGGCTATGTATTTAGCTGCAGCTGGTGTAGGCAAAATAGGCATAGTCGATTTTGATTCAGTAGACATAACAAACTTACACAGACAAATACTCCACGGTAACGAAGACGTTGGAAGAGCAAAGGTTGAATCTGCAGAAGATCGTCTTTTATCTATAAACCCTGACGTAAAAGTTGAAAAGCTTCCCGTTCATATGAACAGCGAAAATGCTATGGAGATTGCAAAAGACTTCGATATATTGGTAGATGGTACCGACAATTTCCCAACTAGGTACTTAATCAATGATGTCGGAGTTTTATCCAATAAGCCAATAGTACATGGTAGTATCTTTTTATTTGAAGGCCAGATAACAACGTTTTTGCCAGGGCAAGGGTGCTACAGATGTTTGTACCCAGCCCCTCCTCCGCCTGGGATGGTCCCTTCGTGTTCCGAAGCGGGCGTTCTTGGAGTGTTACCAGGTATCGTTGGATCTATAATGGCAGCCGAAGCTATAAAAGTTATTTTAGGCCTTGGCAATACATTAGTGAACCGATTATTAATGTTCGACGCTGTAGAGATGGACTTCCGTAAAGTGAAATTACGCAAAGATCCAGAATGCCCAGTATGCGGAGATAATCCCACAATAGATGAGCTTATCGATTATGAAGCTTTTTGCGGGATGCCAGCTATCGAATCATAATTATCTATAAAATCGCATCTTGAGCAATAAACCAAAAATTACAGAGAGGCGCCTTTGCCCTATTCCAGTATCATTGACACCATAGGAAACACTCCACTTGTTGAGCTTCGTGGGTTTCAGCCAAGCCCAAAGGTTCGCATTTTTGCAAAACTAGAAGGACAAAATCCTACTGGTAGTGTAAAAGATCGTATTGCCAAACTAATGCTCGAAAAAGCCGAGCTTGCGGGTGAGTTGTCTGCTGAAAAAACTATTCTCGAGCCATCCAGTGGGAATACCGGGGTATCACTCGCAATGATTGCAAACTATAAGGGCTACAAAGTTGAAGTAGTCATGCCAGATAATGTAACAAGCGAACGACAATCTTTAATCGAATCTTTTGGTGCTACTATAACATTCAGTGATGGAGAAAAAGGGACAAACGGCGCAATAGAAGTTGCAAAAAAAATGGTTACAGAAAACCCTGATAAATATCTGATGCTTTACCAGTACGGCAACGAGGCAAACCCCGAAGCTCATTATTCCGGAACTGCTCAAGAGATTATTGATGAACTACCAGATGTCGATGTGTTTATCGCGGGATTAGGGACTGGTGGCTCTTTAACAGGAGCAGGGCATCGCTTAAAAGAAAATAATGTGAACACAAAAATAATTGCTGTTGTTCCTCACCCAGAAGAGCGAATCCAAGGTCTTCGGTCCCTCGAAGACGGGTTTATTCCGCCTATTTTAGATCAAGAAGTATTAGATGGACAATTTATTATCACTAGCCAAGAATCGTTCGAATTCACCAAGATGCTTCTAGAGAAAGAAAGTATATTCGCCGGTATTTCCTCTGGCGCCGTTTTAGCCTGTGCGCTCCGAGTCGCGGAAAAGATGGAATCTGGAAACATCGTTTGTCTTTTTGCTGATGGAGGCTGGAAATATTTATCTACTGGCGTGTGGACCAAACCAATAGCGGAACTAGAAGCAGAAATCGGTAAAAAGATCTGGTGGTAATAGAACTTTAGTCACAATAAGATCGTCTGTCATAATGTATAATATAATTTAGGAGTAGGAAAGCAAAAATGACCAACCAACAAGCCGCACTTTCAATAGAAGCTACGGAAAGAGAAGTAACAGGAAAAAAAGTTAAAGGGTTACGTCGGTCCGGAGTAACGCCAGGTAATTTATATGGAGAAGGTCTAGAATCAAGATCTCTACAAGTAGATACCAAAGACCTAGAAAACGTTATACATAGTGGCGGAAGAACTTCAATTATAAATTTATCCCTAGGTAAGGATAGCTACCAGACTCTTATACGAGAGATTCAGCAGCATCCTGTAACACGAGAGATTTTACATGCAGACTTTCATCAGATCGATATGCAAAAGAAAATACAAACTCAAGTTTCATTGAGAATTGTTGGAGAAGCGCCAGCATCTAGGCTGCCAGATGCCCTTCTAAATCAACTGATATTCCAAGTTGTTGTTGAATGCCTTCCTGGGAGTATCCCCCAATTTATCGAGGTGGATATTTCTTCGTTAATCGATTTTGACATGTCAATCCTGATAAATGATTTGGACCTCCCAGAAGATTTAACGATCATTGGTGATAACAACCAAGCCATAGTGCGAGTAGGTAAATCTAGGGTTGCTGCTATGGATCTTAGAGATACAGAGTTAGATGCCGAAGCTGCAGAGGTAGAAGAGGGTGCTGAAGAAGGTGCTGAAGAGGAAGGCGATCAAGAGGACTCCTCCGATGATGATGAAGAGTAAACCTCTTCTAGCTTGGTAATATACTGCCGGAGAAATCTTGGTAACCTCTTAAAAAGTCTATTGCATCCACAGGGCGTTTCCCCTCCAGTTGGATTTTTCGCATATCTAAAATACCGTCTCCCGTGCCTAAAAATATTTTTTGTTCGGGTGGTGAATGTGATATTTGCCCGGGTTCTATCTCTGGTCCTTTACCATCGTACAACCAAGCTTCTAATATGGTTAGGCGTTTTCCCTTATAGGTTGTATAAGTTGTTGGCCAAGGATTAAAGGCATCAATCTTTCTTTTCAAAGTTAAAGCGGACTCTTTAAAATCCAGCATTCCATCACTTTTTTTCAGTAAATTTGAGTAGGTTGCAATATTGTTGTCCTGAGGAACAGGTTCTATTTCTCCCTTAGTCCAATCATGCAGTGTTGGCACTAGCATTTTTGCTCCTTCTAGAGACAGTCGATCAGTCAATGCCCCGCCAGTCTCGTTTAAGGATATAGGAGTTTTTTTCTGTCTAAGTATGGGTCCTGTGTCCATACCTTCATCCATAAGAAAAATAGAGACTCCTGCATCTGTATCTCCTTCCAAAATAGTGTTAACAATCGGTGATGGACCACGGTGAAATGGTAGCAAAGAGGGATGAATATTAAGTCCACCATTCTCTAATAGATCCAAGTATTCTAGCGGCAATATGGACCCGTAAGCTGCTACTACTAATATGCTAGGCTCCAGGATTTTAAATTGGGAAAGTTCAGCTTCTGCACGCAAGGTCTCAGGTTGAACAATAGGTAGTTCATAATGCAATGCCCTTTCCTTAACAGGTGAAACTAGGTTCTGGCGACCACGCCCACCTTTTCTATCAGGTTGAGTGTATACAGCGATAGGCAATATACCACTATCGACCAGCGCATCAAGTGCTGGTACTGCGAACGCTGAAGTACCCATGAAAACAAGGTTACTAAAATAATCCATGATTTATTTTACACATTTTACCTTCTATATTGGGAAGTGTAAGGATAATAGAGCTTTTATGAGAAAAAAGGGTTGTCTAAGGCCAAGTTCACCCTGCAATAATTGGGGAAACTGCCGCTCATCAGACCGGTGGTAGTTTGACCCAAACACCTGTTAAAAGGTAGTCTTTCCTAGTCGCTTGTTTGACTGCCTTCTTTGGCATAACAAAAAAGCATTGGAACCGAGTGACACCCGAAAGTTTCATATAACCTTGTCTAAGGAGGGGTATGCCTATGTCTCAAGAGTCTCCTCAGATTATATGGGAAACTGCCCTAGATTCCTTGAGAGTTCAGGTTAGTACATCCGCTTACGATACTTGGCTAAAATCCAGTACGGGAGTAGATTTTGATGGGGAGACGTTTGTCATACAAGTAGACAACAGCTTCATAGCTGAGTGGCTCGATAAGCGAATGCGTTCATTACTTGAGCGAACACTTGCAGGTATGCTTAACCGTACAATCATGGTATCCGTTAGGGTAATTTCCTCTGTCATAGAAAACCCCGAAACTAACAAGGTTTTTGAAAAGACAAGTTTACCAAACAACATAACTTCTAATTCTTTCTCGTTAAATCAACAGCCAGATGCATACTTTACATTTGATCATTTTGCCAGAGCACAAAATTCTGAACTCGCGCGAGCCGCCGCAGTTGAAATATCTGAACGGCCCGGCCAAACCTATAACCCACTTCTTTTTTCAGGGCCTTCTGGAATCGGCAAAACTCACCTGCTCAATGCTGTTGCAAATCAAGCAAAGAGAAATGGCAAGGAAGTATTGCTTACAACCGGGGAAGATTTCGTAAATGATTTTGTAGAAGCAGCGCGACATAAGACTATTAAAGAATTTCGTGACACTCATAGATCACCCGATTTATATATTTTGGACGACATACATTTTATCTGTGGGAAAGAAAAGAGTGAGGAAAACTTATTTTATACGTTTAATAGTTTATTACGTTTTGGGAAACAAGTAGTCATATCTTCAAACACTCCTCTCCAGCAACTTCCGTTCACACACAAAAAACTCATGAGCAGCTTATCCTCTGGCTTGACCGTTACCTTAGATCCTTTAGACAAATCTAGTCGAGTATCCATCTTGGCTTTCAAGGCGACAAGGCTTCCCATTCTATTAGGTGATGATGTATTGCATTACATAGCGAGCAGGCCGTACGCAAACGTTCATCAAATGGAGGGAGATCTTAATAAATTAGTAGCTTTATCCACTTTATTAAAAAGAAAGCCAGATCTTCCCTTGGCCACCCAGGCCCTTTCTACAAACATCACATCTACAAACGACCTAGGCCCAATGTCTGGAGGCAATATAATTGATGCTGTAGCAGCTTACCATCACGTTGGTAGCGATGCGATCGTTGGGAAAAGCCGAGTTCGAAGTCTTGTATTAGCTAGATACATAGCGATGTATCTGATTAGGCAGCACACGGATCTATCCTTGTCTGAAATCGGATTACTTTTTAGCAAGCGAGACCATTCGTCCGTCATCCACGGTGTTAAAAAGATAGAATCTCTTCTATCAACAAATACCACGGTTGACACTGCTATGGATGCGATATTGAACATAATATCCACAAAAAACACAATTTAATCCCTGGTTTTTAACAACATTTCCTAGATAGCCCCGGGATAGCTTTTTAACATTTCCACTACTATAAGAAAAAGAAGAATATATATATATATACAATATAAAAAAATATACTAATATCTTCTTTTAGTTTTTTATTATAATAAGAGAATGATTGACCATACTTTTATTACTGTTGTGGCAGGAAAAGGGGGCAACGGAGCAGTTGCTTTCCGTAGGGAAAAGTATGTTCCTTATGGAGGGCCTTCAGGAGGAGATGGTGGCCAAGGAGGTTCTATTCTTCTAAAAGCGAACTCTCAAAAAGCGACCTTAGAGGAACTGACGCCTGGAAAGATTTACAAGGCTAAAGATGGTGAAAATGGGAAAAATAAAAACAAAACAGGGCCTTCAGGTAAAGACTTAGAAATCCGTGTACCTGTTGGCACTGTAGTTGACTGGAAACATCTCGACACTGGGGAGGCTGGATCTATCGATTTAGACAAAGAGGGAGATTCTTTGCTAGTTGCTCATGGCGGCCAGGGCGGGAAAGGCAATGCACATTTTGCTACCTCGACTAATAGGGCTCCTCGGCTTGCTGAATCTGGAGAGCACGGAGAAACTTTAGAGATAACACTTGATCTTAAGCTACTTGCAGATGTTGGCCTTGTAGGACTCCCTAATGCAGGCAAATCCAGCTTTCTAGCAAGCACGACAGGCGCGAATCCTAAAATAGGAGGGTACCCATTCACGACTTTGGAACCTAATTTGGGGGTTGTTAACGTTGGTTGGGGAACCTTTATATTAGCTGACATTCCAGGTCTAATAGAAGGTTCGCATGGAGGCAAGGGGTTAGGAGACCAATTCCTAAGGCATGTAGAGAGGACCTCTGTACTCGTCCATATAATAGATGGCTCTGTCGAGAACATCACTGAAGCCTGGACCTCCATTAATATGGAGCTTGAATTGTACTCTCCAGAGCTCTTATCTAAGCCGCAAATAGCCTTCATTAACAAACTTGATTTGCCTGAAGTCCAATCTAATAAAGAACAAATGATAAGAGAGTTGAAAGATTTGGGGGTATCAGAAGTATTTATAGGGTCGGCTATTTCTGCAGAAGGACTTGATGAAGTAATACGTTTATCTATGAAATATGTTGGAGAATACAGAGAACGAAAGATAGATGAAAAACCTTCGGATAGAGTCATTCTCAGGCCAAAACCTGATCATATAAAGCCAACAATTCAAGCAGTTGAAGCAGGGGTGTGGCGGGTTATCCATGAAAAAGCTGAGAGATTAGTTGGCGGCGGCCATTTGTCTGACATGATTATTGCTGCGGATGTTTGGCGCGAGCTTGGTAATTTTGGGGTGGTTGATGAGCTTGAGCGTGCAGGGGCCTCGAGTGGGGACACTGTGCTTCTAGGAGAAATGGAATTGATATGGCGCTGAGAATAGGTATTCTCGGGGGAAGCTTTGACCCTATCCATATAGGGCATATAGCTATAGCAGAATATGCGTTAACAAAACTTACACTCAACAAAATCATTTTTGTTCCAGCTGGTGATCCTTGGATGAAAAGAAGTCGATTAGTTGCGAAACCTAAAGATCGATTTGATATGGTTAAAGCTGCAATCTCCGATAACGATCTTTTTGAAATTTCGGATATAGAGATAAGTATTTCAGGGCCCTCTCATTCTATTAATACCGTAAAGACTTTTAGAGAAGACATATCGGAGAAGGATGAACTAGTGTTTATATTAGGACAAGACGCAATAGAAAATATAAACCTTTGGGAAAAAGTAAATGATCTAATTACATTGTGTAAATTTGCGGTTATGCCAAGAAAAGAGTCAGCGCATGTTAATCCTGGTTTGCTCGAGACTAAAGTAGAAGGGCTTAGTAAAAGAACGCTCTTTTTGGACGATATGCCTATAATCAATATAAGTTCAACGAAGATTAGAGAACAAATAATGGCAGGACGGAATGTTGAAAAACTAGTTTCTCAGAAAGTTTTCGATATTATCAAAATGCGAAATTTATACAGGGATTAATTCAATCTTCTTCCAACTCTTTAAGAAAATTGCTATCACCTCTCCATTTTTGTCTGGTTTTAACCCAAAGATTGAGGTATACATTTCTTTGTAGAAGTAATTCGATATCTTTACGAGCTTCTATACCCACTTGTTTCAGTGCGTTACCCTCTTGCCCTACTAGTATTCCTTTTTGGGATTCTTTTTCTACAAATATTGTTGCATCTATTATCTCTGTAATGCCATCTTTAGTGTTCTTCTCCTCAAAGGAATCTACTTTGACCGCAGTAGAATAAGGTATTTCTTTTCCGTATAATTCAAATACTTTTTCTCTGACCAGTTCTCCAACGAGAAATCGCTCTGATCGGTTTGTTAATACAGTTTGGTCAAATAAAGGGTCTCCTGTCGGCAAGCTCATTGAAAAGGTTAGAGGCAAGTAAGAAACATCGTCGTTAATTACGCTTAAGGGGATGATTTCTTCGAATTCGTACAGGTTGCTATAGTTATCAATGATTGGCAGCAAGTTCGTTTTTCTAATAGTGTCCACTTTATTGATCAATAAATACACTGGTTTTTGAGTTTTTCTAAGCTCGTCAATCAATACGGATTCAATCCTCCCTGGAGGCAGCGGAGGAGACATTAGAATTACTAGATCTGACTCATCCAATGCCTCTTTTATTTCCCTTACCATTCTCCTCCCTAGATTATCTACGTTGATATTCGATGGCCAACCTGGAGTATCTAAAAATCCTATTTGGAACGAATCTCCGTTAACAATCCCAAGTAATTTCCCTCGGCTAGTCTGTGGTTTGGAGCTGACGGCTGCAATTTTTGACCCTAGAAGTTTGTTTAAAAGCGTAGATTTTCCTACATTTGCTCTACCAAGTATTGAAACATGACCACGGTGAAAAGAGTTCGATTGGGTTCCTTTAGCCATTGCTCTATATTATACGTCTAAGTTTTCCACTAGAAGGGCATTTTCTCTTATGAAAGTTGCTCTTGGTTTTACTTCTTCCCCCATTAGGGTCTCAAAGAGTTGATTTGCTTCGTAGGCATCCTCAATTTCAACTTTCAGCAAAGTTCGTACTTCAGGATCCAAGGTGGTTTCCCATAGTTGTTTGGGGTTCATTTCTCCCAACCCTTTGTATCGCTGAACTCCTACACCACGCGTAGAGACATCTGAAATGATGTCTGGTAAATCCATCATTGAGTTTGCTCGCCCTACGGCTCTTTCACCTTTGAAAACTGTGCCCATTGCCTCAAGATGCTCTCTTAAACCAGTAGATAGCTCTGTCATTCTTTCTGAAGCATCTAGTGCAAAGAAAGAATGATCTAATTTCAGAGTTCTACCACTTTCTTTATCTTGGATGATAATGAAACTTCCATTGTCTGTGTTTCGTGTTTCCTCTATGTCAAACATCGTTTGTTGTGGTTCTTTAGAAGTTTTTGATTTTCCCTTAGTAATTTTGCCAGGTTCTTTTTCCTCAAGCACTCTGACATCACGTTCTAATAGGGCGGCTTTTAACCTGGCAAAATTCTCTTTTGTTGTAAGATCACGTTCGCCGGCGACTACAGACTGAGCCGTTGCTACTAGAAGAGGCCACGGGTAACCAATGTACTCTAGATCTTTAATTGCCTTCGATAACCGATTTAAAGCAGGCAAGACTTCTTTAATTTGCGGTTCTTTATATAAAACCTTAGATTCTTTTTCCGAGTTTTCGCGAATTGTAAGGCCTTTTAGCGCTTGTTTTAATAAAGTGGCATCTTTTTCTTGGTCTGAATAAAGCCAATGTACGTTATTTTTTCCGATTTGAACTCGATATAACGGGGGCTGCGCTATGTAGACATAGCCCATTCGGATTAATGGCTGAAAATGCCTGTAAAATAGAGTTAACAGTAAAGTTGTTATATGAGCTCCGTCTACATCAGCGTCAGCCATTAGTACGATTTTATGATAACGCAGCTTAGATAAATTCAAGCCTTCTGAGTCATCAACTTCTGATTGATTTTCATCATCCGCTGAAGTGCCGTTGTTGATTCCTCCCAAACCTATACCTAAAGCACTTGCTATAGAACGGATTTCTTCGTGGCCAAAAACCTTGTCGATTCGAGCTTTTTGTACATTCAGTATTTTTCCCCGCAGTGGTAATATAGCTTGAAATTGCCTATTGCGACCCTCTTTTGCCGATCCTCCTGCGGAATTTCCTTCCACTAAAAACAATTCACAATTTTCGGGATTCTTATCTGAGCAATCTGCTAATTTTCCAGGTAAGGACGTTGATTCTAGTGCACCTTTCCTAATCACCATTTCTCGGGCTTTCCTTGCAGCTTCTCGAGCTCGCGCAGATGTAAGACATTTATCTAAAATGCGCCTCGCTTCTTGTGGGTGTTCTTCTAGGTGTTGAGTTAAACCTTCAGCAAACAAACTTTCTACTTGCCCTTTGACTTCTGCATTACCAAGCTTGCCTTTAGTCTGTCCCTCAAATTGTGGCTCAGCTAACTTAACACTAATAACTGCTGTGATGCCTTCTCTAGCATCTTCTCCTTGTAAATTAGGATCATCATCCTTAAGGATTTTGAATTTCCTTGCGTAATCGTTCATTGCTCTTGTGAGTGCGCCTCTGAACCCAGTTAAATGAGTTCCTCCGTCAACCGTGTGTATGCAATTTGCAAACCCCATAACAGTTTCTGCAAAACCATCATTATATTGAACCGAAACCTCTACTCTGGTTCCGTCCGATTCCTTTTCCACATATATTGGATCTGGGTTCAACACTTGCCTCTTAGAATTTAGGTGTTTAACCAAACTTTTGATACCGCCCTCAAAATAGAAAGTGGCTTCTTGGTCGTCACCCTCGCTGATTAGAGAGATTTCCAAACCTGGATTTAAATATGCCATCTCTCGGAATCTTTCTGCTAATGTAGTGAATTGAAAAGTGGTATCTTGAAATATTTTTGGATCTGGGGTGAAAATTATGGTAGTGCCTTGTCCTTCAGCAGGGCCTTCATGCGCCATTTCGCCTATTGCTACGCCTCGCTCATAATTTTGGGTGTAAAGCTGCCCATCTCTTCGGATCTCAGCCCTTAAATGTATCGAAAGAGCATTTACTACAGAAGCTCCTACTCCGTGAAGCCCTCCGGAAACTTTATAACTGCCTCCTCCGAATTTTCCTCCTGCGTGCAGGGTTGTCATAACAGTTTGTAGTCCGGTCAATCCAGTAGTTGGGTGCACATCTATAGGGATACCGCGACCATCATCTACAATCACGGCGCTGCCGTCTTCCTTTAAGGTAATTCTCACGCTGTCACAAAATCCCGCCATTGCTTCGTCAACGGAGTTATCAACGACTTCATATATTAAGTGATGAAGTCCCCGTTCGTCTGTGCTTCCAATGTACATGCCTGGTCTTCGACGTACTGCCTCAAGCCCTTCTAAAACTGTTATATCGTCGGCGGTGTAACTTTCTTTTGGTTTATTGCTATCTTTGTTTTTTGAAGATTTAGCCATGAACTGACACCTCAGTAAGATTTCTAGATTTGTCGCGTATCTAAACGCGCTTTTTATTTTCTATTAGATTAGTACCGATTGTTTGCTCGTTCAATTCTAGCAAAATACGCCATTATGAGCAAAGTTTATTCTATATACAGGTATTTACAGCTAATAATTCGATATATTGGGGCTTAAAGTTATTAATTATTTGAATTAGAAGACGCTTCCTTTTTGGCTAATATTCTATGAATAGTCCTTCGGCTTAATTTAAATTTTGATGCCAATTGATCTATGTTACTTTTTTCTTCTATCCACGCAGTTCGTATTAGTGAGTTTCTTTTCTTACGCATATTAATTTGTTCGGATTTAGAGATATCCAAGATACATTGCTCAAAAGGGCACTCTAGTGATTTCTCACATCCGTGCCCACACCCAGTATCTTGATAAATGTAATTCCCCGAAGGCCCTCCGTTAATACGGTCTATCAAATTTCGTGCCATATCAAACCTTCCTATTTGTCCTAAATTGCTTAGAAAAATAAAGATAGATCATATGTTCTTCTTTTGTCAATAACTAAATGTCTCTATTGATTTTCAAGAGCTAGTAAATCTAATATTAAAATCGTATTGTGATTTTAAGGAGAGTGATATATATGTCGCATGTTAAAAATGTTTTTGTGGCTTTCGCCTTTGTTATGATTTTAGCGATGTTTTCTTCTTGTACTCAAATAAAAGCAGGACTAGAAAGCCCAATGCCACCCCCGGAGTCACTCCAATTGCAAGCAGATGTGATGGACTCAGCTAACATTGGGGGGAAAATGGTCCATTTTTCTTGGACACCGCCTGATGAAAATAGCAATATTGATTTGGTCGTAATAGAGTCAGCAGAAGATCCGCAAGGACCTTGGATGGAAATAGCTGCCTCGCGCCCCTATAAAGGATTCTATCAAGAGAAAGGCTCTATATTCAGGGTAGGGAGAATATACTATTTTAGAGTTTTCTTAACGCGAGGCGGTGACCAAACTAAGGCGACTAAGCCTATCAAAGTATTGATTACCGACTAATAAGCAGCATACGGAACCGCCTGACCAAACTACCGCACGCCTTAATATTCGTTGAAAGAAAACTATGTGCGGTTTATTCTTGGTTTCAGTACGCATGCGATAAAGAATTTTGTTTTCGTAAAAAATAATTAGAGAAAATTTGTAAAAGACGCTTTAGACGTCCTAACTGAAAAGATGTGGTGACTTATATGTGGAATGTTGTTGAAGATGACCTCGAATCGATAGCAATTGGAGCAGGGATATTAGGTACCGGAGGAGGAGGAAATCCTTATATTGGAATGCTCCGTGCTAAACAGCTGATAAGAGAAAATGGCCCCGTGAAGGTTCTATCTCCAGAGGAACTAGATGAAAATGATTATATCGTTTGCGTTGGTGGAATTGGAGCGCCTACGGTTGGAATAGAGAAAGTACGTGATAAGCAATCGTATTACGCATTAAAGGCGATAGAGGATTTTACAGGTAAAAAAGCTACCGCGATCATTTCTAACGAAATAGGAGGAAGTAACTCTGTAGAACCATTAATACCAGCATCATTAGCAGGACTTCCAGTGGTTGATGCAGATGGTATGGGTCGAGCTTTCCCGGAAGTTCAAATGAAGACTTTCTTCGTATATGGTATTCCTGCCTACCCAATGGCCGTATGTGATGAAAAAGGAAATACGGCATTAATTACAGAGGCTCTTGACGGAAAATGGGTTGAAAGGATGGCTCGTGCAGTCACAATCCAGATGGGAGCCGTTGCTTGCTATGCATTGGCGCCTATGACTGCGCATCAAATACAAACAACAGCTGTTTTAAATTCCATGACTTTAGCTAAAGGACTTGGTGAGGCAGTTCGGGTTGCTAGAACTGCCAATGAAGATCCAATAGAAGCTTTGTTGAACGCCCACCCAGGGAAAGTTTTATTTCAGGGGAAAATCATTGATTTAGATAGGCAAACGACAGCGGGATTCGCAAGAGGGCAAGTAGTAATAGAAGGTATGGGCGAATATGAGTCAAATAAATTGACTGTTGAATTCCAAAATGAAAATCTTGTAGCCCGTTTGAATTCGGAAATTATTTGTATTGTTCCAGATCTAATATGTATAGTCGACACAGAACGAGGAGAGCCAATAACGACCGAACTTTTGAGGTATGGGTTTAGAGTAACAGTACTTGGATTCCCAGCGCCGGAATTATGGAAGACACCAGAAGGACTCGCTACTGCTGGCCCATCCGCTTTTGGGTATGACGTTGAGTACGCGGATCTAGAGTTGACCTAAATTTTTATGTTGAGCCCAATATCAAAACGATATTGGGGAGAAAGAACAGAGTGTTATGCATATAGGAATTGATGTTGGAGGAACCAATACAGATGCCGTTTTGATGGACGGTGATGTATTGGCAGGTAAGATAAAAAGTCCAACTACGCCTGATGTCACATCTGGGATAATTTCTTGCATAAATACCCTCAATGCCTCTAAGCCAAATAATGCGAAAATAGACGCGGTAATGCTGGGCACGACCCATTTTGTTAACGCACTTCTGCAACGTGCGGGGTTAGCCCATTCTGCGGCTTTGAGACTTTGTTTACCAGCTACAACGATGCTTCCACCTCTAGTTGATTGGCCCGATGATCTAAGGAGTTCAATCGGTGGCCATACTTATATGGCCAATGGTGGGCACGAATATGATGGGAGGGAGATTTCTTCCATTGACGAAATTGAATTACGCACCATAGCAAAAAAAATGAATGATGAGGGAGTAAGGTCCGTTTCGATATCCGGAGTGTTTTCTCCAGTGGATGATTCACACGAGAAAATCGCAGCCGATATTATCACGTCAGAAATTCCTAGTATGAAAATAACTTTGTCATCGGAAATAGGCCGTGTTGGAATATTGGAACGGGAGAACGCAGCGATGCTTAATGCTTGTCTCGTTGAAGTTGCTGCTAAAACAGTAGCAGCAATTGAAACAGCTATGGGTTCAGCCGGGCTCGAAGCACCGTTATTTTTTAGCCAGAACGATGGAACCTTGATGCAGTCGGAATTTGCCGCTCAGTACCCTGTTTTTACTATTGCATCGGGTCCAACTAATAGTATGAGGGGGGCTGCTTTTCTATCAGGAGTTCTTGACGCAGTTGTAATAGATATTGGAGGGACTTCTACGGATGGAGGAATGCTTGTAAAGGGCTTTCCGAGAGAGGCGATTGTAGCCGTAGATGTTGCAGGAGTAAGAACTAATTTTCGGATGCCTGATGTTTTTTCTATAGCCCTTGGAGGTGGGACCGTAATAAAACAAAACCCCTTAGTTATAGGCCCAGAAAGTGTTGGCTTTCGACTGACTAAGGAAGGCATGGTTTTTGGTGGTGACCAACTCACTGCAACCGATATAGCTGTTGCCAACGGAGCTACTGGGGTCGGGGACCCTAAATTTTTGTCTGATATTAATGACTCTTTAGCCGAACAGGCAATCAATGAAATTCAAAAACGCGTCGAGGATGTAGCAGACCAAATCAAAGTTAGTTCCCATCCGGTGCCTGTTGTATTGGTGGGTGGGGGCAGTATTTTGGTAAAAAATTCTTTTCAAGGGGCTTCGGATGTTCTCCGGCCATCTAATGCTGACGTAGCCAATGCAATTGGAGCGGCGATATCGCAAGTCGGAGGCCAAGTCGAAAAAGTGTACTCGCTGACAGAGATGAGTAGAGAGGAAGCTTTGAACTTGGCAAAAGAAGAAGCAACTAATAAAGCTATTGATGCAGGTGCAGATCCAGCGTCAGTAGAAATTATGGATATTGAAGAAATTCCCCTGGCGTACCTGCCCAGTAATGCATTAAGAGTCAAAGTTAAATCTGTTGGAAACTTAGATACCTCGAAACAAAATTGATTTTTGGGCTTATTCGTTGAAAGAAAGCGGTACTAGGTTTATTCTTGGTTTCGGCTATTAAGAAAGAAGGAAATAAATTGGATTTTGTTTTCAGTCCAGAAGAAGAGAAATTACGCTTAGAAGCAAGTAAATTTGTTCGCCAAGAGTGGGAAGATCGTGGCAAAGATGTAACTTCTCTTTGGGTTGCATCTCATGATGTCGATGATGTTGAGGAACGAGAAAGAATCCATGAGTTTACCCAAAAACTTATAGAAAAAGGCTGGTGGACGATGCACTGGCCCAAGAGATATGGCGGGCAAGAAGCTCCCTTTAGCACTTTGTTAGCTTACAGAGAGACTATGGCATACGAGGGAGCACCAGAATCATTGGGGGGTGGAATCGAAGCTCCTACACTCATGTTACATGGAACCGAATGGCAGAAAGATTTCTTTTTACCCAAGATATCAAATGGTGAAATAACACGATGGTCTCAAGGGTTCAGTGAACCAGATGCCGGGTCGGATTTAGCATCCATAGAAACCAGAGCCGTAGAAGACGGAGATGATTATATAATCAATGGACAAAAGATATGGAATTCAGATGGGGCATGGTCAGATTGGGGACACTATTTAGTAAGAACCGATCCAACTGCACCAAAGCATAGAGGTATTTCATACCTTTTGCTAGATATGAAATCTCCTGGGGTAAAAATATTACCCATATATGATGGTTTGGGACGAAGGAGATGGAGTCAAATTTTTCTTGAGGATGTTCGGGTCCCTAAGCAGAATCTTTTGGGGGAAGCTAACAGAGGTTTTTATGTTGCTATGACTACCTTAAGCTTTGAAAGAATACCTGTTGAAGTACCAGCTAGGCTATTAAGGTACTTGGAAAGATTTATTGGTGAATTTACCAAAGGCAAATTAAAACATTTACAAAACAATGCTGCAGCAAAACATATTTTAGCTGATCTGCGAGTTCAAATCGAAACAGCAAGAATGATAATGTATCGTGGAGCATGGCTGCAAGGCCAAGGATCTGTTCCTGAAAGCGAAGCTTCGATGACAAAAGCCATGTTGGATGAAACTGGTATAAAAGTATATAAAGAATTAGCCAGACTGGCCGGCGCTGATGCGCTTTACAGACCACGGACAAGCAAGAAAGCTCCAATGCACGGCTTATTGGGAGCAAATGCTTGGTTAAGCACGGCTTTTAGTTTGGGTGGGGGAAGCTTAGAAGTGCAACGACAAATTATAGCTCAGCGAGGGCTTGCATTACCCAGGTAAGCAAAAGGCGCTTATTACACTCGGCCACAATTATTAGAGGTGAAATATTACCGAAAATAAAATAAATTCCCACAAAATATTATGGATAATTTTATTAACCCTAGTTATTTTTACTTTTCAAGTAAATAAGGTTTATGCACACCAACCATTTGAAATTATTAAGCATCCTACAGAAGAAACCATTATTGATTTAAGTGATGCTTCTGTTTCACATGCATTTTATGGTGAATTTGAATCAGATAATGAGGAAATAATATTTAATCTTAATAGTTTTTCTGACAATATTCTAAAATTTAGTATTTTAATTCCAGATCGTGAACCTGAAAACCAATTAACACAAAATTATCTGCCTGAACTTACCATAACCAAAATAGCTAACTCTGAAAATCAGAGCATTACATCAGTCGAGGAAATATACAAAGCTAATTCACCACCTAGTACATTTTATGAACCCTTTAGTCGGATGCATTTAATAAGAGTAATTTCTCATCAGGAGATATTAGACAATGACATTAAAGTTAAAGTTACGCTCAAATCTAATGGATTATTAAGATATGTATTATCTGTAGGGGCTAAAGAAATTTTTTCATCTACATATGCCTCAGGTGATACCAAATACTTCAATTCACCTGAACAAAGGCAATGGTATATTAAACCCAAATACGAAAATAAAGTGAATCTATCAGACAAAAAATTAGATCCATCGATCCAGACGCAGGAAACAATATCACGGCAATTAGAAAAAGCAGAGAATCAACAAAGTAGATTTAATTTATCAATTGATGCTTTAATAATTTCAGGCATATTATTATTTATCCTAATAACCCTAGTTATATACAACTTTAAAGTTAATAAAAATAAACCTTAAACAATACCTTTTATTTTTTCGTCCTAATTTAAAATATTACTTAGCGCGTCACAAAGATCGGCGTCTTGTTCAGGTAAAACGGTTCTAACATCTAATAATAGATTGTCTTCGGAAACCCGGCTCACTACAGGTGTTACGCCTGTTCTTAATTTTTCAGCCAAAATTTCTGCACCCCCCGGTCCACATGATTCTTTTGGTATCATCAAATTTCTCGTATGTAACATTTGCCCTGGTAAACTGCCGCCTCCAACCGCTGTTTGGCCATCAATGATCTCCATATTCGCAATACCTATGCTCTTTGCCCAAGATTTAGCTCGCTTGTCCAGAGATTCCAAACTTGCAGAAATCATACGCCAAATAGGTATTTCAGATTCGAAATCGCCCGTGAGATAGGGGATTAAAGTTGCGGTTAGGGCGGCCAAATCTAATTTATCTATGCGTACTGCTCGAGCAAGTGGATGCACCTTTAACTTATCCACATAAAACTTTTTCCCAACAATAATCCCAGCTTGAGGTCCGCCTAATAGTTTGTCGCCAGAGAAAAGCGCTAGATCGGCTCCTGAGCCAACCGCTTCTTTTACGGTCGGTTCTGGATCTAATCCGTATTTTGATGTTTCTATTAGACAGCCAGAGCCTAAGTCGTTGATTAAAGGTATAGAGAATCGATTAGACAATGCAGCAAGGTCGCTTTCTTCTGGTGTGTGTGTGAAACCAACTATTTCGAAATTGCTTCGATGTACTTTTAATATGGCAGCCGTATTTTCAGTGATTGCATTTTCATAATCTTCCACATAAGTTCTATTTGTGGTGCCTACTTCAACTATTATTGCGCCGCTTTGTTTTAACACATCAGGTATTCGAAAACGGCCCCCAATCTCGATGGATTCTCCTCGAGAGACTATAACTTCTTTCCCGTTTGCTAACGCGCTTAATGATAGTAATAATGCTGATGCATTATTATTTACCACTACTGCAGATTCCCCTCCAGACAAGAAACGTAAAAGTGATTCTGGGTGGGAGTGTCTGGATCCACGTTCTCCGGCTATAAGATCATATTCGAGGTCAGAATAAGAGCCGCCAACCTTTATAATGGCTTCTTGCGCTTTGTCACTTAGGGGGGAGCGCCCAAGATTTGTATTAATTATAACTCCCCCAGCATTTATTACCTTTCTAGGTCTTGGTTGTAATACGGAAAGGATTTCTTGCCTTATTTTCGATATAAGTTCATCCGCTGAAATAATTTCTTGATTATTTGATATTGATTCTCGGGCTTCTACTAAGGCTTCTCTTATAATCTCAGTTACAAAAAGTGTTCCCTCAGAAAATTCAAGATTATTTATCTGTTCGCTATTTAATATGCTGTCCACGCTAGGAAGATTACGGAAAGCCGCATTTTTTTCCTTGCTATTCATTAAAATCCCCCGATATGTTTTGGTCTCACAGTGCTCTACTTTAGTTTACTGGTGTAGACTAAAGCTTATTACTTTTCTGACGTAACTCGTTTATTATAGATCTTCTCAGATAACTAAAGTAAGGAGCTATGATAACTTCGCGCTTTACAGTGGTAAAGTACAATTAGGAGGATTAATGCTAGTAATTGGATTAACAGGCGGGATTGCCAGTGGGAAAACTACGGTTTCAGAGCAACTAGATGGTTTGGGAGCTGAAATCATTAATGCTGATTTAGTCGGGCACCAAGTTTATTTGCCGGGCACAGACGCTTACAAGGATATAATCGACACATGGGGAGAAGATTTAGCTGATCCAGACACAAAAGAGATTATTAGGCAAAAACTTGGAGGGATCGTTTTCTCAGATCCTGAGCATCTAAAAACTCTCAATTCTATTACTTGGCCCCGTATCTATGATATGGTGGACCAGATATTGGATGATCACCGATCAAACGATGTAAAAGTTGCTGTCTTGGAAGCCGCTATATTGATCGAAGCTGATTGGACTGCTCTAGTCGATGAAGTTTGGGTTACTGCAGTACCAGTCGAGGTTGCATCAGCCAGACTGCAAAAAAGAAATAATTTAACGGAGGAACAAGCTTTGTTACGAATCAGCTCACAGATATCTAATGAAGAGAGAGCTGCTACTGCTGATGTCGTGATTGATACAACTCCTAGCTTGGAGCAAGTAGAAGCAACAGTTCTTGGTGTTTGGGCGGAGCGCACCAAAAACGCTTAGAATAATAAACGATAACATTTTTATTGTATTGGAGGATTAAATTTAGTATGCCAAAAAAATCAAGTGGTTCAGTCGCAGATACAAACAGAGCATCCTATAGTGAATATGAAGTAGAAGAATTTACAATAGATGAGGAACCCTATTATCTTCCAATCCAAGATGAAATCGAAGTTTTTACGGCTGCATACGAGCAAAAAATACCAGTTTTATTGAAAGGGCCTACCGGTTGTGGCAAAACCCGTTTTGTTGAGTACATGGCTTGGCGCCTAGGTAGGCCGATGTCTACCGTAAGAAAAGGGAATAACCAAGAATCTGATGGTGAAGGGAAGCCGTTAATTACAATAGCCTCCCATGAAGATTTGACAGCAAGTGATCTTGTAGGTCGGTTTCTGCTTGATGGAGAAGAAACGCGATGGGTCGATGGGCCTTTAACAAGGGCCGTAAAAGCAGGGGCTATTTGTTATCTGGATGAAGTGGTGGAAGCTAGGAAAGACACCACCGTTCTTATTCACCCCTTAACCGATCATCGAAGACTACTGCCGGTTGAAAAACGTGGCCAAATTCTAGAGGCTGCAGATGGATTCTTACTGGTAATATCGTACAACCCGGGATATCAAAGTGCATTGAAAGATTTGAAGCAATCTACTAGGCAACGATTTATAGCGATGGAATTCGAATATCCTCCTAGAGAACAAGAAGCGGCGATTGTACATCAAGAGAGTGGTGTAGATCAGGACAGTGCTGATTTATTAGCAAGATTGGCAGAAAAAGTACGAAATCTTAAAGAACATGGATTGCAAGAAGGAGTTAGCACCCGACTGCTTATATATGCAGGAAACTTGATTTCCAAAGGAATCTCACCTAGGAGAGCATGCGAGGCAGCGGTAGCACAGGCTTTAAGCGACGACCCTTCTGTGCAGCGAAGCATAAACGAAATAATAACTAGCATTTTTGAGT
>Ga0310344_10000732_pt1 | contig 25576 bp, 23 predicted proteins | sample HC15DNA20200_MG_FD_203801 | JGI IMG/M metagenome (GOLD analysis project Ga0310344, IMG submission 203801) | Marine microbial communities from station ALOHA, North Pacific Subtropical Gyre - HC15-DNA-20-200_MG | ecosystem: Environmental > Aquatic > Marine > Oceanic | place: Pacific Ocean: North...
CCCTTCGAGAAAACCTAGTATCGGACCTACGACTCCCATATTACCGGCGACTGGTTCCACGATCAGGGCTGCGATACGGGCTCGGTGTGCTCGGAAGAGCCGTTCAACTGAGGATAGGTCGTTGTAACGTGCTACGAGTGTGTCTGTCGCTACGGCCGGTGAAACACCAGGGCTAGTCGGCACACCTAGGGTTGTGGCACCAGAACCGGCTTGCACAAGAAATGGGTCACCATGTCCATGATAGCAACCTGCAAATTTGATCACCCTGTTGCGTTTTGTTGCCGCACGTGCCAAGCGCAAGGCACTTATAGTTGCTTCGGTACCCGAATTTACGAAGCGAACTCGGCTAAGCGACGGCATCAGCTGCTGCACCAAAAGGCCTAACTCAACCTCTTGGGCTGTCGGGGCACCGAAGCTTGTGCCCCGTGCTGCTGTTTCTGCCAAGACTTTGATCAATCCAGCAGGAGCGTGGCCATGAATCAGTGGCCCCCATGACATGACGAAGTCGATGTAGGAGCGGCCATCCACATCCACGATGCGGGCTCCCCGTGCTCTTCGAATAAAGGGGGGGCGACCACCTACTGATGAAAAGGCTCGAACAGGGCTGTTAACGCCGCCAGGTAAGATCTGTTTAGCTTTAGCGAATAAATGGGCTGATAGCTTCTTGCTGGAGGGGTCCATAGAAAAAAGACGATATCACGACCTGATATTTCAATAGTTAAATTGGAGCGGGGGGCTCTTGCTTCAGGTCTCGGAGCAGCGGAGTTCTGGTCTTAAACTTTCGCTGCTGTTTGTTTTGGCCGTTCTGCCCGTTTCAGCCGAAAGGTCCTGCTGGTCTGGTCGGCCTTGGTGAGATTAAGTAGACAAGATCTTGGTTTGGCATCTTTGATTTCTACTCGAATAACCGGCTAGGTTGAAGGTGACTTGTTTTTGGTGTCACTGATTGGTCTGTTAACTTTGAGGCGTTGAAAATTGATGGTGTCTGGTAAGCCATATCATCCAGTCGCTGGGGCGTCTGTTGATTGCGCCTGATGCAGAGTGTCAGAATGTCCAGACTGGTGTCAAAAATAGCTTAGAGGAGACAAGGGATGAAAAGGGTGCTGACGGTGGCGTGTGTTGGACTGTTCTGGGTAGGTGTATTGTTCAGCGACAAGCTGGCTGGGACTGTTGTGGGTAGTTCGTCAGCCCCTGTTGGGGTACAGGAAATTTCTAGCTCAGTGTTGGACGGTGTTTTTACTGCAGCGCAGGCTCGTCGTGGGCGACGAGTGTACAACCAGAACTGTTCGTCTTGCCACGGTCCAGAGATGCAGGGCGGTGAAATGGCACCCGGTATCGCTGGGAACGACTTTATCGTATTTTGGACAGAGTTGCCGGTTGGTTCGCTGTTCGAGCGAATCAAGGTCACGATGCCAGAAGATGGTCCAGGCAGGCTCACCGATCAGGAGTACACGGATGTTGTCGCATATATGCTGGATTCGAACAATTATCCAGCTGGTGAGGCTGAACTTCCAGCCGACAAAGCGGCGCTTGACGAAATCATGATTGTTACAGTTGATTGAGGGCACTCTGGGGTTCTTTACGGCGGCTTAGGAGCTGCCGTTTATAGGTGGACTGGATGGTTCGGTTCTACCTGTGCTTCGAGTTAGCGAGGGAACTCAAGCCAGAGCCAGGTGCGAGGGTCATGTAAATAGCTTGAAAAATATTTGAAGTTACATATTCAACGATCTGATTTCCTCATGTTTTACGTTAAGTGGCAAAGAAATGGTTGTTTTCCTAGCCCACGGCGCTGGTTCATTTGGCTCGATGTAGGGTTTAGCCTGTGCTAGAGCAGACGCGCCACATCCCGAGCGTAGTAGGTGATTATGATGTCGGCTCCTGCACGCTTGATTGCGGTTAGGCTCTCGAACATAGCTAGGGGTTCGTCGATCCAATTTCTTTGAGCTGCTGCTTTGAGCATCGAATATTCGCCGCTGACTTGGTAGGCGGCTGTTGGTCGCTGAAATTGAGTTTTGACACGTTGAATGATGTCGAGATAGGGCATCGCGGGTTTGACCATGACGATGTCAGCTCCTTCTTCCAGGTCAAGCGCAACCTCTCGGAGTGCTTCGTCGGTGTTGGCGGGGTCCATCTGGTGTGTGCGACGGTCCCCAAAGGCTGGTGCTGAATCAGCGGCGTCTCTGAATGGACCGTAGAATGCCGAGCAGTATTTGGCCGCATACGACATTATTGCGACATCGTGGAAACCCCGTTGATCGAGGCCTGTGCGGATGGCTCCAACTCTGCCGTCCATCATGTCGGAAGGAGCTACGACATGAGCACCCGACTCGGCGTGTGACAATGCAGCATCAACGAGCAGAGTTACTGTGGTGTCGTTGAGGATCTGTTTGCCATTTAGAAGTCCGCAATGGCCATGTGAGGTGTATTCACAGAGGCAGACGTCAGTGATAATAGTCAGACCTTCGAACTGTTTACGGAACGCTCGGATGGCCTTTTGCACGGGGGCGTTCGGGTCGCTAGCTGACGATCCGTAGTTGTCCTTGTGGGCTGGAAGTCCGAAGAGTAATACTGCGCGGACGCCATCCTCTATAGCGCTAGATACTTCGATAACCGCTTCATCAACAGACAGTTGGTTGATTCCTGGCATAGAGGGGATTTCTCGCCGGATCTTGGTACCGTCGCAGATGAACAAAGGGTAGACCAACATATCAGCTGACAACCGCGTCTCGCGGATCAGGTCGCGGATGCCGGCCGACTGACGAAGTCTCCTGGGTCGGTTACGTAGGTTTAGGTGTGTCTGGCTGCTCGAAGGTTGCTGCCGACCGAGGTCCTGGACCTTTCGTTCGTCGCTCATTTCGGTCTGTCCTTCCCCGTGAGGTCGCTGATAAACGGGCTCTGGTTTTGTGTGGAAATCTGATTTCTGTGCTCAACTGCGTGTTGTACGATGGCTCGAACTAGGGCTGGTATCGTGTAATCTGGCGGCACGATGCTGGTTGTTAACCCGAGATCATTTGCCGCTTTAGCAGTGGCGGGACCGATACATGCGACGGCAACATGGTTCAGTAGTTCGACCGCTTTGTCTGGACCGATGGCCTTTACAAAATTCCGCACGCTCGAACCGCTGGTGAAGGTAACGATATCGACCTGTCGCTCATGAAATAGTCGGTCGATATCTGGGGTTCCACTGGCCGTAAAGTCCACCTCGGCGGTTCGATAGGCTGTGACCGTGGTCACCTCGGCCGAGGAGTTGCGAAGTTTTGTGGGTAGTTCATCTCCAGCGAGGTCCGCCCGCGGGAGTAGGATTCTGGAGCCTTTTAGGTTCCAACCCTTTCTTAGTGCCCGAATCACTCCGTCATTGTTATGCTCATCTGGAATCAAATCGATCTTTAGGCCATATTGTGACAGTGATTCAGCCGTCGCTGGGCCGACCGCGCAGAGCTTGATGTCTTTCAGGTTACGCACGTCACCACTACCAGCTAGTAAGTGACTCATGAAGTATGAGACTGCGTTGGTACTCGTTAACACGACCCAGTCGAATGACTCGAGCCTGGTACAAACATCATCCAGCGGGGTTGGGTCAGCCGGGGGTAGAATTTGAATGGTGGGAACCTCGATTGGGTCGGCTCCAAGATCCTTGAGGCAATTAACTAGTTCGGCGGCTTGGGCACGCGCTCTGGTCACCACAATCCGGACCCCGAACAGTGGACGTACGTCGTACCAGCGAAGATGTTGGCGCTGTGTTGTGGCTTGTCCAATCACGATGACTGCTGTCTCAGATTGCTCAGAACGACTAATGAAATCCGCGATTTCTGACAGGGTAGTTTCAATGGTGTACTGAGCCGGTTTCGTCCCGTGGTAGATGAGCACTGTCGGTTCGGTGGACGGGCGGCCGTGTCGTTGGAGCGCCGTTGCCAGTGTTGATAATTGGACCCCAGTTCCATAGCTGACAATAGTGCCTTCTAGTTTAGCCAAATGTTCCAACGCGTTCTGGGATAGTTCTTCAGAATCAGGTTCGTGTCCCTGAACCACGGTTAATATGCTGCCTGTTTCAGGCTGGCTGGCTGGGATGCCGGCGTATGCAGCACTGCCGATGCTAGAGGGAACACCCGGTACAATCTCGAACTCAAGTCCTTGCTCATGTAGGAAAAGCGCTTCCTTGCTACCGCTGCCGAAGATGAACGGGTCACCCAACTTGAGCCTGGCTACCTTTTTGCCAGCCCGCGCCTTTTCGGCCAGTAGCAGACAGACCGCTGATTCATCAGTTGCATTTTGGGATCTTTGTCCGACGGCGAACGTCTCGGCGTCAGTGCGTATCAGGTTAAGTAGCCGTTGGTCGATTCGATGGTCGTAGACGACAACATCGGCATCGACCAGGCACTGATGGCCTCGGATAGTCAACAAGGATGGGTCGCCTGGACCGGCTCCTATTAGTGAAACAAGTCCTGTCTCTGGAACGCTCAACTTCGAGCCACCTCTAAGATTCGCCCAGCTCCGTCTTTGAGGAGGTTGTGAGCAACTTTGAGTCCAAGATCCCGTGCGGACTTGATTGGCATGGCTAATTCACACCTGAGCAACTGCGACCCGTCCAGTGAGGCGACTATTGCTTGGAGATGAAGCTGGTTTCCTCGGGCACTAGCAAGCGCGCCGATTGGCAACTGGCAACCACCTCCTAGCGCACTTATGACCGCTCGTTCTGCCTCTAATGCGATCTTGGTTTCGGAGTCATTGATAGCGGCAAGCGTATCGCGCACGCCATAGTTGTCCGCTCGGGTTTCTATGGCGACGATGCCTTGGCCTGGGGATGGTACGCAGGTATTTTCGTCGATTGAGGCTGAGATACGGTGGTAGAAGCCCAATCTTTTCAGTCCGGCTGCGGCTAAGACCAAGAGGTCGTAGGTTCCCTTGTCGAGTTTGTTGAGTCTGGTGCCGACATTGCCTCGTACTAGTTTGAAGCTGGCTGTTGGCCAAGATCGTTTCAGCTGGGCAATTCTTCTGACGCTCCCGCTGCCTACACAAGGCCGAGTACTCTGTGCCGCGACTAACTCCGGGATAGGGTGTCTATCTGTGATTAGAGCGTTGGCTCGTAGAACCACTACATCCCTTGGGTCTTCTCGAGGTAAGACTGCTGCAATCGCAAGATCATCGGGTAGTTCAGCTGGCATATCTTTGGCGCTATGAACCGCAAGGTCGATGTCACCACGAATGAGTGCCTGTTCAATTTCTTTGACGAACACGCGTTTGCCACCGACTGTCGAGAGGTTCGCGTCGATCAGCCGGTCACCTGTGGTTTTGATAATTACCAGTTCGGAGTCTTGACCAATTTTCTTCTTAAGCTCGGTTGCTACCGTGTTGGCTTGCCAGAGCGCGAGTTGGCTACCGCGGGTGCCGATTCTTAGGCGGGTCACGACGTTACCGGTGTCTTGTCTTCAGTGTGTGCCGCCGAAGTCTTGCTTTCGGAGCTTGATGTGTCGTTATCATCGTCTAGGCGGAAGACTTGAGTGATGGCCTCGGCATAGTGAGTAGCACTCACCTGATCAGCTATCGTTTTTAGCTGTTCGGTAGGGGTGTGCAATAGTTTCTGGATCAGGAGTCGTGTCACCTCGTCGACGCGGTCTTGTGCTTCCTGAGGCAGCCTACTTAACTTCGGTTCGAGTCGTTTGAGTTCTGACTGTCTTACTACCTCGAAGTGACGTCTTAGGGCAACAAGGGTTGGAAGAGCCCCCCGTGAGTGTAGCCAGGCTAGAAAGTCTCTAACTGCATCGGAGATCATGGCTTCGGCTCTGGAGGTTTGTTCCTGTCGGCGGGCTAAGTTTTCACTGACGATTGCCTCAAGGTCATCAATGTTGTAGAGGAACACTTGTTCCAAGTCGCCGGCAGCCGAATCTACGTCTCTGGGTAATCCGACATCGATAACAAAGAGAGGTCTGTTTCGCCGCGCTTGCATTACATGGCCAATCATTCCTGCGGTGATGATTGGGCTTGAAGAGCCCGTCGCGGTTACCACCACATCGGTTTGCAGGAGTTCCTCCTCTAAAGCCGTCCAGTCAATAGCGGTCCCGCCGACCTTTTGGGCTAACCTTGCTGCCCTATCAAGGGTCCGGCTGGTGACTGCAATCCGCTCAACTTGGTGAGATTGGAGATGGGTTGCTGTCAATTCAGCCATTTCTCCGGCTCCGATCACGAGGACGCTTAGGTTCTTGAGGTCTCCAAAAATTTTCTTGGCCAGCGTGATTGCGGCGTAGCTTACTGATACAGCTCCTTCACCAAGATTGGTTTCAGTTCTGACGCGTTTAGCTACCGTGAATGACCAAGGGAACAGCTTGTTCAACAGTATGCCAGTCGCTCGCTCAAGGGATGCGGTGGCGTAAGCCTCCTTTACCTGTCCAAAGATTTGTGGCTCTCCTACAACTAGTGAGTCAAGGCCAGATGTTACTCGGCAAAGGTGACGAGCAACTTCAGCGCCACTGTGAGAGTAGAGGTGTGGGTTCAATTCCGCAGCGGGCACACCATGGAATTCGCTCATAAAGCGGCTCAGATCGGTCTGGGTGGCGTCCTTGTCTGCGCAAGCAACGTAAACCTCGGCTCGGTTGCAGGTCGTTAGTACCACTGCTTCAGTAGCTGATGGGTACCCCTCCAGCTCATGCAGAGCCTCCGCGATTCCACGTTTCGAGAAATCGACCCGTTCACGCAGACTGACTGGCGAGGTGTGGTGGCTCACACCCAATAGGAGGAGGTCCATAATCTAGTCTGGGCGGACCACTAAAGGGCGGTGTAGTGTCTCTGGCATTTTTGTAATTTCATTCTGTTCGCGGCCTGCTGATGTTCTTGCAAGCTAGAAATTGTGACTGTCGGTCAGAAAATACCCGACAGGGACAAGATTTAATAGCACAATGGAGAAGCCCAAGGCTGACAACCAGGCTGCCCGTTTCCCGCTCCAGCCGATTACGCTGCGGGCGTAGATTTCGAAAGAATAGACGAGCCAGCTTAGTAACACCACGGAGATCTTCGGGTCGAAGAATGACATTGCCCGGACATGCGGGTCGGCCGTGTCTGGTTGTAATTGGAACAGCCATACCGTTCCGACCGCTAGGCCCACTGTGAGGAACAGCCAACCAACTCCAACAGCGCGTCCATTCATGGCATCGATGACGTGCAGTGATGGCAACCGGGCCGCAAAGAATCCTAGTTGCTTAGATTTGAGCTCACGGAACAGTAGGACATAAGTGATGCCAACTACGCAGGCTAACGCAAAGGCGGCGTAGGCAAATAAGAGCGACACAACATGCAGGGCAAACCAGTGGCTATTGAGTATCGGAGTCGGCTCAATGGCTCCGTCGCTCAGCGCCGAGATGGCTTGCAACACCACCAGTAATGGAACAATGAATACGCCCATTGCCCGTTCGTCGGTGGTGACTTCCGTGTACAGATAGGCGACAGCAAGGAGCCAGACAAACGCGGAAATGACCGCAGAGGTTCCGACGAACGGTAGTTGACCCACTTCGACGGTTCTCATGCCGATCGCAAAGGTGTGAATGAGTGCAGCGGCTGTTAATGACAGAGTAGCAAGTCGACCGACCATGTGGCTGCGTTGTGCGAAGAAGAATCCGTAGGAGACTCCAGCTGCGAGATAGAGCAGAAGAAGGACTATGGTGATTGTGGTCATCGGGTTGCCTTAGATTGACGTTGACCTCTTTGGGGTTCGCTGACTAGTTAGCAGTGGGCGCGTAATAGCCCTGCTTCGCTCGAGCGGCGACATTAGAACGGTCGACACGTACGACGAGCCGACGCCACTTGCCATCCCGGAGGGGATTCTGTGATGTGTATCCTAGCGTGTACTGGCTCGACAATTCGTCGGAGATTCGCTGATAGATTTCCACGAGGTCTCCTATCTGTTGGGGAAAAAATGCTAACCCTCCCGTGTCTTGGGCTAGCTGGCGCAAAACAAAATCAGCTTCTCGGAATCCGCGTTGTGAACGTAGATCCTGGGATTTCAATCCAATAGTGTAGATGGTCGTATTGGATCTCTTCGCGAGTTCGAGGACTTCTTCGAAGCCGACGAGGCTCGATGTGTCCTCGCCGTCAGAGAGCACCACAATGGCCTGTCGCCTGATTTCATTTTCGGTCGTGGCCTCGATTTTCTGAAGTTCTTTGAGTGAAATATAGATGGCGTTGTAAAGCGAGGTTGAGCCCCCGGCAGAGGTGCGGCGGATGGCCGCATTCAGTTTTTCTAATGAGCTCGTGAAGCCCTGGAGGATTTCCACGCGGCTGTCGAAATCTATAACACTACCCAAATCTTCAGCGCGTAGCTGCTCGGCAAATCCTGCTGCGGCTTCCTGAGCTGTTGCCATTTTGTCGTTCATGCTTGCGCTGGTGTCCATGAGTAGGGCCAGTGCAATTGGTAGCTGAGTTCGGTTGAAGAAAGAAATTTTCTGTAGCGCACCGTCTTCGTAAACCCGGAAGCCATCGGCAGTGAGGTCTGTGACGTAGCGGTTATCTCCATCCGTGACGGTTACGTTAAGAGAAACTAAGTCAACACCGGCTCGAAAAGCCGGTTCTTCTTGTTGATGGGCGATTGTGACTGAGGCCGAAATTGCGATTCCCAGTGCCAGCGCCACTGAACTCTCAGTGATATGTCCTGTGCCGTTCATTGTCAATCTCTAAAATTTTAAGGACGAGAGGCAAACTTCTGAATGATTTTGTGACGTGCTATTTCTGATTTGTCACCTCTGAGTTCCATTTATTCCAAGCCTCATCGGCATGGCAAAGGCTTTCATGTCCTCGCGCTGCACTCTCACAGAAATCGTTTCTGGTGGGAGTAAGCTGGTCGGACGCGAATAAACAAGCTCATATTGGCTCGCCAACCTTAGGGTGAGTTGGTGGAGGGCCCGGCTGAGAGCCGAACTGGAGAACAAATCACGCTGTTGTCCGCCAGTCGCCTTGGGAATTTGAGCCAGCGCTAGGTCTCGTTGATAAGAGGTGTCTCCGTTTAGGCCGATATTTCTGTTTAGGCTAATAGGGCCCTGAGTCCTACTCCGATTCATCAGGACGAAGATGTCAGTCATTGCGCCGGCGGCTTCTAGGGATCTGAGTGCATCGGTAGCGCCGTAGCGGCTGTAGTCGACTCCTTGGCTTGTTATGACGACAATCACAGGTCGTTGGGACCTACGCAGCTCGAAGCCTCGAGCTGTTTCTACCAGAGCGTCTAGAAGGTAGGCTGCATCACCAGGAGACGTGAAAACACGCCTGATGCCTTCCTGTAGCCGGTTGAGCCGACTGGTGGATTCCACGATGATCCGAGGTGGGCCACCAAAGGTTATTATGGCAATGTCGTTCTCATTTTGTTGAAGATTCGAAACTAACGTTTCCAACCCCGCCCGGATATCTGAAAGGCCAAAGGCAGCCGCGTCGCTTGTGTCGACAAGCAAAGCCAATTGCATCGGTGTCTGTGCCGGTTCGGCTTTAATCACTTCCCGCTCTACACCGTCTTCTTCAATGACAAATTGTTCTAATGGCAGGCCAGTGACTGGTGCGTTGCTTTCATCCACAACGCTGACGAAGAGCGATCGCTCGTTTTGCTGTCTCGCTTGGGCTGAGGCTTCTGGAGTCTCATGGAAACTTACTAGAACGAGTGTGGTAACAACGAAAAGGTAGGATAAGGGAAAGCGGCGTTGGAGCGAGGCGAATCTTGGATTCTGGCTCATCGTGTAAACTTTACTATCGGGGGAGCTCAGCTTCAATCGTAGGTTTGGTCGCTAGGGCTTAGAAGAGGCGATAGGACATGCGGTGTCAGTGTTAGGATAACTTGTTTTGAAGGTGTGGTTTCTCCTTCGCACAATGGGTGGCTGGTGTTCAGTTTGGGCCCTTGGTTTCTTGACAGTCCCTGAAAGCGCGTGCTATAAAAGCCCGCTTCTGCGGCTTTTTTTAAGGCAGGGGTTATTGTTCTTCGCCAATCCAGCCATCGGAGCTTTCAGAGAGAAAATGGGAGCCACTTACGTTGCGGCTGAGATCAGCTAGGGAAAAAGTTTTGATTGCGTAGTCGTGTGTAATAGGTATGAGGGTTCTGAGTCATGCTTGATGCGTATATTCCGGTGCTCCTGTTTGTGCTGGTCGCGATCGGTTTTGCCATATTTACCCTCATGGTGTCGTCGCTTGTTCAGTCATCGCGCTACAATAGGGTGAAGCTTGAGCCCTACGAGTGTGGAATTGAGCCTGTTACTGACGCTAGGGACAGGTACAGTGTTCGCTATTACCTGATAGCGATGCTGTTTGTGATATTCGACGTTGAGACCGTATTTATGTTTCCTTGGGCCGTAATAATGGACGAGCTGGCCCTGTTCGGTCTGATAGAGATGTTGGTTTTTCTTTTTATCCTTGTCCTCGGTTACGTCTATGCCTGGCGCAAGGGTGCTCTTGAGTGGGCCTGAATTTGCCAGTGCTCGGTGGGTCTCGGTTCAGTGTCCAACCCACAGCTGACAGTCAAGGAGCCTGACTATTGTGGCAGCTGCGTAGGTCAGCAGTTCGACACAGCGACGCGATAGGCTAAGGCGGAGTTTTGCTGAAGTTATGGCAGACGAACCAAAATCTGGTGACAAGACTCGTGACCCCCGGTCAGGAGGTCCACAATCCGCCTCGGGCGAAGCAGTGCCAGAGCCTGCTGCGGCTCCGAAGCCGAAGCCGAAGCCGAAGCCGAAGGCTCCTCCAGAAGCTCCGAAGGGACCGGCTGACCAGCCACCTGCCGACGACCAGGAACGGCCTGCGTATTTCGGTGGGTTTGAGAAGGCACTTCCCGGTGCTATGGAGCAGGTATCTTACTGGGTAGGTGACTGGACTATCATAGTTCCGGCCGCTGCATTGCTAGAGGTTGCGACCTATCTGAAAGGGTCGGACGATGGGTCCTTCGACTACTGTTCGGATATCACAGCAACTGACTGGCCTCCCCGTGAAAAGCGTTTTGATGTTGTTTACTGCCTCTATTCGACTCGGCGTCGTCACCGTTTGCGACTAAAGGTGAAGCTGGGTGAAGGGGAGTCGATTTCGTCTGTAACTAGCGTGTGGCCGGCGGCGAATTGGCTTGAGCGCGAGGTTTGGGACATGTTTGGTGTCAACTTTTCTGGTCACCCCGACCTCCGTCGGATACTAATGCCAGATGATTGGCAGGGTCACCCTCAGCGAAAGGACTATCCCCTCGAAGGACCTGGGGAGTTTTTGCTAGAAAGCCCTATGGAATGGTTGCGATTGCGTAATCTGCCGGATGAGGCAGAAATAGAATAGTCTTAAGCTAATGCAATGTCGCATTATCGTGTAGTGAGTTGCGCAGTAGAAACGAGAGGCCGCTGCAGTGCTAAGTATTTCGACCAGTGTTGTAGATCGCTAGTCTAGGACGAGGAACCATGGCTACAGAAGCATCGCCAATCTTCGATACCGACGAGCTCGTGATCAATATGGGGCCCCAGCACCCGAGCACCCACGGGGTGTTGCGGATTGTGCTAAAGCTCGACGGCGAACGTGTAATTGATGCTGATGTCGTTATCGGTTATATCCATCGAGGCATCGAGAAACTAAGTGAAAATAGGGATTGGACCCAGATTATCCTGTTGACAGACCGAATGGACTATGTCGCTGCGGCAACCAACAACTTAGGTTACTGCGAGACGGTCGAAAAACTGATGGAAATCGAGGTGCCGCGCCGAGCGCGTTACATCCGTACGGTCTTGGCGGAGCTTCAGCGGATCGCGAGTCATTGCTTATGGCTCGGGACCCACGCGATGGACGTAGGGGCGATGACTGTTTTCCTCTATGCTTTCAGGGAGCGCGAGCTGATTCTTGATTTATTCGAGGATTACTGTGGTGCACGATTAACATACAATTCGATGCGAATTGGTGGGCTCCCACTCGATATTCCAACCGGTTGGGACAACAAGGTTCGGGCGTTCTGCGATTTGATGGAAAGCAAGATTCCTGAATATGAGGAACTCCTGACCAACAATCGCATATGGTTGGAGCGGACCCGTGGTGTGGGAGTCATATCGGGAGAAGATGCTGTTGGTCTTGGGCTTTGTGGTCCCCCATTGCGCGGGTCCGGAGTCTACCGTGACGTGCGGAAGGATGAACCCTACGCCGCATACGATGAGTTCGAGTTTGATGTACCTCTTGGAACCAATGGGGACACCTATGACCGCTACCTGATTCGTCTTGAGGAGTTTAAGCAGTCTATCCGAATTATCAGGCAGGGTCTTGATGGTATGCCTGAAGGCCCGGTAATGGGGAAGGTTCCTCGGTTGATTAAGCCGAAAGCCGGGGAGACTTATCATGCGATTGAATCGCCCAAAGGTGAGCTTGGATATTTCATTGTGAGTGACGGTCGAGCGACAAATCCTTACCGATTCCGCGTACGGCCTCCGTCTTTCTGCAACCTCCAAGGGCTGCGTCCGCTGATCGTGGGCCATCTTGTCGCAGATGTTGTAACTCTTATTGGGACCATCGATGTTGTGCTAGGCGAGGTTGACAGATAGCGATGATCGAAACGATCGTTATCCCGTTGCTCAAGATAGCCGTGCTGCTCAATGCGGTGCTGGTGTCGGTCACCTTTATGACTTTGCTGGAGCGCAAGGTTATCGCTTGGGCCCAGTCTCGGCTTGGACCGATGCGCGTGGGACCTTATGGTGTACTGCAGGCAATCGCTGATCCAATCAAGTTGATTCTTAAGGAGGACATTACCCCGGTCAAAGCTGATCGGATGATGTTTACTCTTGCGCCTATCATCTCACTGGTGCCAGCCCTAGTTGTCTTTGCTGTTGTTCCGTTCGGTGGAGATGAGCTTTTTTATATCACCGATATAAATGTCGGATTGTTGTTTATTATTTCGGTCACGTCTATTGGTGTATACGGGATCATCCTAGCTGGATGGGCCTCAAATAGTAAATATCCCTTGCTCGCGAGTCTCCGTGCATCTGCTCAACTTATCAGCTACGAAATTGCCGTGACAATGACTCTAGTCAGCGTGATTCTGACGGCTGGAACTTTGAGCATGGTCGGGATAGTTCAAGCCCAGCAGGATTCGGGTCTCTGGTACGGATTTGTGCAACCGGTGGCATTTGTGCTCGTGTTAATTGGGGGTTTGGCCGAGACTAACCGAGCTCCTTTTGATATGCCCGAAGCAGAGCAGGAGCTGACGGGGGGGTTTCACACCGAGTACAGCGGTATGCGGTTTGCGCTGTTCTTCCTAGCTGAGTATGCCAACATGATTGTCATCTCGGCTGTGGTTACGGTTTTGTTTTGGGGAGGATGGCTGCGTCCGTTTCCAAGCATCGACGCGTTGGCCTTCTTGGATCTCATTCCAAGTTGGATCTGGTTCTTCGGTAAGATGTTCGTGTTTTTGTATTTGTTTATCTGGATTCGGGCGACGTTGCCCCGTTATCGCTATGACCAGCTCATGCGACTTGGTTGGAAGGTTTTGATCCCAATTGCTATCGGAAATATCGTTGTGACCGGGATAGCTAAGGTAGTGCTGTAAGTCATGGCCGAAGCTTTTGCTTTTTATACTCTCTCCGTTCTGATTTTGGGGTTAGCCGTGGCGGTTATCACCACGCCAAACACGGTTCATAGCGTGGTGTTCCTGGTTCTCAATTTTCTCTGTGTGGCGGTGCTTTACGTCTTCTTGCAAGCTGAGTTTTTAGCCGTTATTCAGGTTCTGGTTTATGCTGGCGGGATTGTTGTGCTGTATTTGTTCGTGGTCATGTTGGTGAACTTGGGGCGGTCTCCAGAGGAGCATCAGGATCCTCGGAGGCTTGGGTTGATAGGGCTGGGGTTGTCTGGGGCTGTTTTGCTGGAACTGGCTGGGATCATTGCATACAGCTACACTCGGGAACAATCTCCCCCGGTTGCGGCGGCCCAGGCTTCTCCTGTTCAGGGCAACATCGAAGAACTCGGCTGGTTGCTGTACACGGACTATCTGATTCCCTTTGAAGTTGCCTCAGTCTTGTTGCTAGTTGCGATGGTTGGCGCCATCGTGTTGGCGAGACGAGAGTCTTAATTTGATGATGGAAATTACTCCTGCCCATTACACGATTCTTTCTGCTGCGCTGTTTAGCGTTGGGTTGATAGGGGTGTTGGTGCGACGAAATATCATCATCATCTTCATGGCGATCGAGCTGATGCTGAATGCTGTCAATATCAATCTCGTTGCATATGCCAACGAGGTAGAAAACCTTGTTGGCCAGGTGTTTGTGGTTTTTGTAATTGCAGTAGCGGCAGCTGAGGCGGCTGTTGGGTTAGGTATTATCTTGGCGCTGTTCAGGAACAAAGAAACCGTGAACATCGACGAGATGAACGTGATGCGTTCGTAGGTCTTGTGCATAGTAGATTTCGGTAGACGATGGATCTTATCTGGCTCATTCCGTTATTGCCCGGTGTCGGTGCCGCCATAAATGGGTTATTGGGCATTCGCTACTTCAGCAAGGTTCTAGCTGCCCGGATAGCCTGCGCTACGATGGGAGCGGCCCTCCTGCTGTCATTGGTAGCTTTCTTGGAGCTACTTGGTCTTGAGCACCGCGAGCATGTGGTTACGCTTGCTCACTGGATACCCCCGATTCCTCTTGAGACAGCGTCTGGGATTGGTGCCTTCGAAGTGCCATGGGCATTCCGGCTTGACCCGTTGTCTGGAATGATGATTCTGATCGTTACAGGTATCGGGTTCCTCATTCATCTCTATTCGACCGCTTACATGGACCATGAGCCTCGTGGAGGTTACGTCCGGTTTTTTTGTTACCTGAATCTCTTCTGTTTCTTCATGCTGACCTTGGTGCTTGGTAGCACCTTTCTTGTGATGTTCGTCGGTTGGGAGGGAGTTGGACTCTGTTCCTATCTCCTGATTGGATTTTGGTACCACAAACAGAGCGCCTCAGACGCTGGTAAAAAGGCGTTCATCGTTAATCGTATTGGCGATTTCGGCTTCGTGTTGGGTGTTTTTCTCGTGTTTTATACGTTCGGCACCGTCGATTTCCGGGAGGTTGCCGAGGCTGCTTCCCATATGCCGGTTGAGGTCGCAGGATTCGGGGTAGTGTCGGCCATCTGTCTGTTGTTGTTTGTTGGAGCCGTTGGTAAAAGTGCCCAGATCCCCCTTTATGTGTGGCTGCCCGATGCGATGGAAGGGCCGACACCGGTGTCGGCCCTGATCCATGCAGCCACGATGGTTACGGCTGGGGTTTACATGGTCGGTCGAAATGCAGTCTTGTTTGAGCATGCGCCGATGGTTATGACCGTCGTAGCGACTGTCGGTGCCCTAACAGCTCTGATGGCGGCTACGATCGGTCTGGTGCAGACCGATATCAAGAAAGTTTTAGCTTATTCGACGGTATCGCAGCTTGGTTACATGTTTTTGGCGACCGGTGTGGGTGCGTTTGCCGCCGGAGCTTTCCATCTCATGACTCATGCTTTTTTCAAGGCGCTGCTGTTTCTTGGCAGCGGTTCGGTCATCCATGCGATGGACGAAGAGCAAGACATGAAGAAGATGGGGGGCCTGAAATACTACATGGGAACCACCTTCATCACGATGTTTATAGGTGCGATCGCGATTGCCGGAGTTCCACCATTTTCTGGTTTCTTTAGCAAGGATGAGATTCTCTACCGAACCTTCCTGAGCAACAAGTGGCTTTGGGGGTTGGCGGTGGTCACGGCAGGCATGACTGCTTTCTACATGTTTCGTCTGATTTTTATGACTTTCTTCGGTGACTATCGGGGACCGGGCTGGAAAAAGGAAGAGCACGGTGGACATGCTGAAGAGCATGGCCACACGTGGCACGGGCCCCATGAATCGCCAAGGTTGATGACGGTTCCATTGATGGTTTTGGCTGTCGGTGCATTCGCGGCAGGGTTTGTTGGCATCCCGGCTGCACTGGGTGGGGGCAATGCTATTGAGCATTTTTTGGAGCCGTCGTTTGTGGCAACATCGGCCTCCCACGCCGGAGAGGCTGAACATGCTGTCGCTCATCTGTCACACGGAGCTGAACTTGCCCTGATGGCGTTTTCAGTGCTGGTGGGCCTTGCCGGAATCAGCTTGGCGTATCACCTGTATGTACGCCGTAGGGATCAGGCCGACCGATTGGCTGCCAACTGGTCTGTGGCCCACCGAGTGTTGCTTAATAAGTACTATGTTGATGAGGCTTACGGCGCAACGGCGATAGACGGCACGATGGCCAGTGCTCGCGGTCTGTGGACCGTTGATAGGAGAGTTGTTGACGGTGCCGTGAATGGGGCGGGTTGGCTCACCCGGGCTTTGTCGTGGGTTTCTCATGTACTTGACAAGTATGTGGTCGACGGCTTGGTGAATCTTGTGGGGTGGATCTGCCAAGAGGGTAGTTACCTGTTCCGCCGTGTTCAGACCGGCCTTATCCAGAACTATGCAGTTGCGACGCTGTTTGGAGTGTTCGCCTTTATAACCATGTACCTAGTGGCGCGTTACGTCGGAGTTTAGATAAGACATCTAAGCGGTTGAGGAAATCTCTATGATGTTTCATATTTCAGTCAAGTTCATGCGGCCGACGACGCAAGACTTTGACCTTCAGACTGAGGTCATGGCCCACAGGGCTTGTGGCTTTTTGAGAACCCGCCCATGAGCAACACCGCTAATTTTCCACTCTTGTCGCTGATCATGTTTACGCCGCTGGTGGGTGCGGTGCTTTTGCTGTTTGTGAGCAAGCACAGCGAAGATACCATCCGGTGGATTGCGAATGGATTTGCCTTACTCGGCTTCTTGGTGTCCTTGCCTCTGTGGTTCTGGCTGGATGTGGCCACAACGGACTGGCAGTTTGTTGAGAAGATGGACTGGATCCCGTCCATAGGAGCCCAGTATTTCGTTGGGGTCGACGGGTTCAGCTCATTACTAATCCTGCTGGCTACCCTCATGGGGGTAATTGCGATCTTGTCCTCATGGACGGCGATCACAGAGCGAGTGAAGGAGTACTACATTTTTCTCCTTGTGCTCCAGACAGGCATGATCGGAGCCTTTGTGGCCCTGGACTTCCTACTTTTCTTTGTTTTCTGGGAAGTGATGCTGGTGCCGATGTATTTCCTCATTGGGATATGGGGCAGCTCGAACCGACTGTATTCGGCGATTAAATTCTTCCTGTTCACGTTGGTCGGGAGCGTAGTGATGTTACTCGGTATCTTAGCGGTCTACTTCTACTATCACGAAGTGACCGGAGACTACACGTTCGACATCACCAAATTTCACGCTTTGAACATGCCGTTCGATTTGCAGTGGTGGGTCTTCTTGGCCTTCTTCCTTGGCTTTGCCGTCAAAGTGCCGATGTTTCCATTCCATACTTGGCTGCCTGACGCACATACAGATGCGCCGACAGCCGGGTCCGTGATCCTGGCTGCTGTGCTCCTCAAAATGGGCACTTACGGGTTCATTCGATTTTCTTTACCCATCTTGCCTGAGGCGACCCAGGCTTTTGTGCCGTGGGTGGTTTGGCTTTCGATTATTGGCATTATTTACGGTGCGTTAGTGGCGATGGCGCAGCGCGACTGGAAGCGCCTAGTGGCTTATTCGAGTGTTAGCCACATGGGCATGGTGATGCTCGGGATGTTTGCGCTGACGCCGGTCGGTGTGACGGGCAGTATCGTTCAGCAAATCAATCATGGTGTGTCGACTGGGGCTTTGTTTTTGTTAGTTGGGGTAGTTTACGAGCGTCGACACACGAGAGAGATTTCTGAATATGGCGGCCTGTCTAAGGTCATGCCGGCTTATGCCGCAGTGTTTTTGGTCATGACAATGTCTTCGATTGGGCTGCCCACCTTAAATGGCTTCATTGGTGAGATTTTGATTCTGCAGGGTATCTTCGTGGTTAACAAGGTGTGGGCTGCGTTTGCTGCCACTGGCATAGTGTTAGGGGCGGCCTATATGCTCTGGTTGTATCAGCGGACTATGTTTGGGACTGTAGATAACCCAAAGAATGAGAAGCTGCCTGACCTGAATCTTCGGGAGTGGGCAACGTTCACTCCGCTGTTGATTTTGGCGGTTTGGATCGGGTTATATCCGAAGCCTTTCTTGGATAGGCTTGACACTTCCGTCGATCGAGTCATGGCCCGTGTCAATAGTGCTTACATGCCCCTTAATGCTCTTGGGCAGGGGGTCGTCGAACCAAAGACGCCATCCAAGGTGCTCACTCTTGAGGTGGATTCCGGCGATACCGCAAGGACACCCGTCCGTGGTGGAGCCAGATAATGCCGGCTGGGTTTTCTGCGCTTGATTTCTATTACATTCTGCCTGAGTTGTTGCTGACAGGCGGAGCGATGGTGGTGCTGTTGTTGGCAGTGCTAACGCCTCGCAACGACAATCTATTGCTCGGGGTGTCTCTGGGCACCTTAGTGGCTTCCGTGCTCTCAGTGTCGTTGTTCTCCGGGTTAGATGTGACGGCTGCTCGTGGGTTGCTTGCTGTGGATAGTTTTGCAGCCTTCTTTAAGTTTATTGTTCTCTTGTCTGCTGGGCTGACGATGTTGATGTCGGCTCCCTATCTTCGCGTGGAAGGTCTGAAAGCTGGTGAATATTACTTCCTGATCTTGTGTGCGACGCTCGGTATGATGTTCATGGCGAGTGGGGTTGACCTAATCACGCTGTTTATCGGTCTTGAAACGATGGCAGTGTCATTTTATATACTCGCAGGCTTTCTAAAGCCGAACCCCCGTTCAAACGAAGCCGCTGTCAAATATTTTTTGTTAGGTGCCTTTTCTTTAGGTGTGCTGCTTTATGGAATGTCGCTGGTCTATGGGGCGACTGGAACCACAAGTCTACAAGGCATAGCTGTTGCTTTGAGTGGACAAAGTCCGAGTATGGTGATCGTGCTTGCGGTGGTGCTGATTGGGGCTGGGATGGGCTTCAAGATCGCAGCGGTACCGTTCCACATGTGGGCGCCTGATGTATACGAGGGGGCTCCTACTCCCGTAACTGCATTCCTATCGGTGGGGTCAAAAGCGGCCTCATTTGCCATGTTGTTAAGGATTTTTGTCGAAGCTCTCCCTGCAGTCGCAGCTGATTGGAGTGCGCTGTTCTGGGTGCTTGCTGTCCTCACTATGACCTTGGGCAACATTGCTGCTCTTACACAGAGCAACCTAAAGCGAATGCTGGCCTATTCTTCGATCGCCCATGCTGGATACCTGCTGATAGGTGTAGTTGTTGGCACTGAGCGTGGGGTTGCTTCCATGCTTGTGTACTTGGGTGTCTATCTATTCATGCAACTGGGAGCATTCGCTATTGTGGTGGCGATGCGTCGAAGTGATGTGGTTGGTGATGAATTGAAGGACCTCGGCGGATTATTCCGTCGCAGCCCAGCAGCGGCTTTCATGATGTTGCTCTTCATGTTATCGCTGGGTGGTATCCCACCAACTGCAGGCTTTATGGGCAAGGTGTGGTTGTTTGGGGCGGCAGTAGACGCAGGATTCGTCTGGTTGGCCGTGATTGCTGTGGCCAATAGCGCCGTATCTCTCTATTATTACCTTCGCGTTGTCGTGTTTATGTGGATGCACGAGGATGCCCAACCTGGGTCCCCTTTGGTTTTTGGCCCTGCTATGACGGTGGCGTTAGGTATCGCTATTCTCGGTACGGTTGTGTTCGGGATTTATCCTCAACTCCTCTTCGAGCAGGCTCAGGCGGCAGCCGGAACTCTCGAAGGATTTAGTGCCACAGTGGCGTTGCGATAACAGCCTGAGATCATCGAGCAGTCTGCGCCATCCCTCTTACAAAAATGCGAGCATTACTTAGGAATTGCTGGAACTTCAGGATGTGCGCTGCCTGAAGCGGGTGTTGGGTGGGTAAGCACCATAAAGTGGATAGTATCGAATGGTGTTCCAACCAGGAGCCTGGTTAGGTGGGGATTGTGTGGTGGAGTAGCTAATCCTGCACCAGAGAGCCGGACTAGTAAACTGGGAATGCGATGAGCTCTTTCACAGAGCTGTTCTGCCTAATTTTGTGACGTTGAGATTTGGTTGATCGATTCTTGGATCAGGTTGTCGTTGTCTTCCTTGGTGAGATTCTTCTTTATAAGCTTCGAAGCGACAGCAAGAGATAAATCAACTGCTTCACGGCGAACTTCTTGTAACGCCTGTGTAGTTTCTTGCTGAATTTGTTGCCTCGCATTGCTGACCAGGGCCTCAGTTTCGGCCCTGGCCTTTCGCTTCACATCCTCACGAACAGTCTCTGCTGAGGCTCGGCTCTTGGCTACGATATCTTGTGCCTCTGAGCGTGCAGTTGCCATGATTTCCGCTGACTGTTCTTGCAGACGTTTTAGTTCGAGTTGCGCTTGCTTGGCGTCATCCAACGATTTCTGTATGGTCCGTTGTCGTTCCTCGAGCGCTGCGAGTAGCGGTCGCCATGCGAACTTGCCTAATGCCCAAACCAGCACCAAGAAGGTGAGAATGGTCCAAATAAATAGCCCGGGATCGGGTTGGACCAGAGGATTATCCATGTGAGGCTCCCTTTAACGGTGTCATGCTTGGTACAGCAAGTGATTGAATGAACCGGTTACCGCATTAGGACGACAATAAAGATGAACACCTCGGCCAGAATGGCCACACCTTCAAGCAGGAACAGTGGCAATTGTACGGCACCGCTGATTTGTGCTGCGGCAGACGGCTGCCTGGCAATACTCTCAGCAGCAGCAGCTGTAAACCGACCAATGCCTAGACCTGCCCCGACAACAATCAGACCTAGACCGAGCGCGACGCCAATGATGTACAGGCTTTCCATTCAGCTAACCTCCGTGTGAGTGAAGTGTTTTTAGAGGGGTAGATATGCTAGTGGTGGACATTGATGGCCATGCCTATGAACACTGATGTTAGCAAGGTAAACACGTAGGCTTGGACCATGACGACAATAATTTCGAGAGCCGAGATACCGACCGCCAGCGGCAAAGCGACTGTAAAACCAACACCCATGCCGAGAGCAGCGCTCTCAAATACTTGATTAAAGATAAAGACAAGCGACAGAATCGAGAGGATGGCAATGTGCCCTCCGGTCATGTTGGCGGCTAACCTCATGGTGAGCGCGAACGGTTTTACAAACATTCCCATAACCTCGATCGGAATCAGCAAGATATAGATTGGCCACGCAAGACCAGAAGGTACCAAGTTTTTCCAATGAGTTACAAAGCCATGAGCCATGGTGCCAGCAACGATGATAGCGAAAAAAGTGATCGTAGCTAAAGCTGCGGTGACGTTGTAATTGGCTGTGGCGGTTGTGCCGCCATGAAGAACACTGTTTATCAGGGATTCGGCCTCGTGCCCATTTCCCAGTACAAATCGGTCTATAAGCCCCAATACCTCGAAAACAGGGACGAGGCCGATTGCGTTACATACAAGGATGAAGAGAAAAAGCGTTAGAACGAGTGGTGTCCACGTGTTGACGAGTTTTGTCCCGACGTTTGGAAGCACGATCGAATCGCGAATAGACTGTACCAACCACTCCAAGGCATTCATAAAACCCGAGGGAATTGGTTTGTCCTGACTCAGGTGGCGACGAATAGTCATGGTTACGACTAGAAACAAAAACGCGGCTACCAACCATAACATCATGACGTGCTTTGTGACTGAAAAATCAATCCCCGCGATGTGGGGTAGGTGCAAGATAGGGTGATCAAGCGGACTATTTGAAACGTGTTCGATGATCACTTCACCAGCATTAAATCCCTCTTCGGCCCCGTGCTCGAGGTCGGCTGCATGGTGGACGTCTTCTTCGTGTTGTGTGCTCATGATGGTGAAGCTGCGTTGTGGCCTTTGTTGGTACTTCTAGTCTGTGATTTACGTTTTGTCTAGTTCAGCCTCATGCGAGTAGTCAAATGACCTTGGTGTCTTCTCTTTTTTTCTTTCGGTTCCATGTGAGTCGAGGGAACGAGTACTACTTGGGCTAGTGGTTGACGGACCTGGTTATGGCCTGAGTAGTCAACGTTTTCAGATAGAACGCTTCGCTGATCTGAAGCGACACAAAATAGCCAGTAAAGCTGAGGGCAAATGCCACAGGGTTGACCTCGAGTCCTATGATCGCGATCCACACGTAGATCGGGTAAAACAACATCTTCAAGCTGAACCCTCTTATCATGAGACCGGTCATGCTGGTCGGGTCCTTGCCTAGCGCCTGTTCCATGGTGATGATGGTTCCGAGTCCTGTAGCGAGTGGGCCCAGCATTCCGAGCAATATAGCCTTAGCGTAAGTCGGAGCAATTACCGTCATGAGCAGGCTGCAGCTTGACACACTCACAAATGCAACAAGTAACAGCAGTTTCATGCTTTCCAGATAGTCTTTGCTAGCTCATAAAAGCCAACGACGAGACCCAGTAGCAACCCTGTTACCAAGCCCCAAGGAGACGTCGTGGCCCAGCGATCGAATAGATGTCCTAATCCACCGAGCAATAGGATCGCACCCGTTAGTGTATATCCTGCTGCTGCCGCCGGGCCAGACCGACGAACGTTCTCCTGCAAGCTATTTAGCGAACTCGCAAGAAAATGGTTGCTCTGGTCTGACATAAGCGTGCCAGCAGCCGCTACGCCCGAACAAGACAACGTGTCCAAGCTAGGGACGATTGGGACAGGGCCAACACCCCACATATTTCCCCACCAGCAGGGAACATGGGATGATAACAGGCAAGGCCTGGGCATGGCAACTGAGCTTGGTGTTTGCCTAGTGACACCTGGCAATCATCTCGATCCAGTTTGGCCATACAACTGCAGGTTGCATAGTCGACTGAACCAATAATCTGAACATGTGTTGGACTCTAAATGCCTTTATATGAATGATTGCTCGAAAAGATAACACTAGTACCCTGAGGTGACAGAGGCTGCGCACTGGTCATGGCACAAGCGAGCGATCTAACGGAGCAAATCATTTAAGGCATTTCTTTGATCCGGAAAGAGGCTGGGGCGTCAGTCAGACTCATGAAGCGTCCGTGTCTGGAAGCCTCTCCGCGCTCGACATTGCGGCAGTCTGGAGGCGCGTGAGGTTACCGGTTGCACGGCAGGTTCTTTGTTTCTGGGGTCAGTAATCGTTAGCGGCTGTTATAACGTCCAGGATGTCGTTAGCTTGAGGCAGAATAGCTTCGGCAAGATCCGGATGATAGGCTACTGGGCAGTCGAGTGCTCCTACTCTCTTAACCGGGGCGTCCAAATGATCGAACAGTTCGTCGGCGATGCGAGCTGCCAATTCAGCGCCGAATCCACATGTTAGCTGGTCTTCATGCGCAACGACCACGCGGTTGGTTTCTGCTACTGCGGTGGCGATTGCAGACCAATCGTAGGGCGCTAGCGTTCGTAAATCGATTACCTTCACGCTGATACCTTGCTGCGCTGCGCGTTCGGCTGCTAGCAGTGTCCGCTGAACTAGGGCTCCCCATGTGATGACCACCAAATCAGAGCCCTCTCTTTTTAAGCGGGCTCGACCGAATGGTATTTGGTGATCCGGGCCAGGATACGGTGCTTTGCTGTAGGTTTGGCGATAGAGATGTTTGTGCTCTAGGAATAGCACGGGGTCGTCGCATCGGAGCGCTGTGCGCAGCAGTCCGACAGCGTCGGTGGCATCTGAAGGAAAGACGATGCGTAATCCAGGGCAGTGCGCGAAGATGCTTTCCCCAGATTGGCTATGGTAGAGGGATCCTCCACGGACATATCCCCCGATCGGAGCCCGGATCACGAATGGGCAGGAATAGGCGTTGTTCGATCGATACCGTATCATGGTCAACTCGTCCCTGATCTGCATCATCGCTGGCCAGATATAGTCGAAAAATTGGATCTCAACTACAGGTTTGAGTCCTCGCAAGGCCATTCCGATGGCACGCCCTACGATGTTGGCTTCAGCTAGCGGAGAGTTGAATACGCGCTCACGTCCATATTCACGCTGAAGACCAAGCGTCGCCTTAAAGACGCCTCCCTTCCCCTTGACGGTAGACAGCGCCTCGGCTCGGCTACTGTCGGCGATGTCCTCTCCAAATGCTAGCAGGCGTGGATTTTGTCCGAATTCGTCTTTGAGAGTACGGTTGATAGCCGCCACCATCGTGATTGGATCTCCTTCAGAAACTCCAGAAACACTGAAGCAGTCAGAGGTGGGGTCCACATCAGGGGAATAGACATACTGGAGTACGGTCGCTGGGTTAGGTGACTTAGCCGCCATCGCGCGGTCAGTTGCATCCTGTATTTCCAGGTCTACACTCGCGGAGATCCGAGTTAACGTTTCTGTGTCGGCAAGGTGCTTGCTAGTCAGAAGTGTAGAGAAAATTCTGAGCGGGTCGCGATCGTGTTCTCGGGTTCGCTCCTCTTCGTCCCTGTATTGCCCATCGTCATCCGAGTATGAATGCGAATACAACCGGACAACGTTTGCTTTCACTAAAACCGGCCCACGCCCACCACGAGCATAATTGAGCGCACGCTTCATTGCTGCAAAACTGGACAGAACGTCGGTGCCATCTACAGTGATGACTTCGAGTCCGGGGAACGCTGAGACTAAACGGGCAATGTCCCCACCTGGAGTTTGGATTTCAACTGGGACTGAAATAGCGTAGCCGTTATCTTCGACAAGAAAGATGATTGGCAGGCGCCTTGTGCAAGCCGTGTTCAGGGATTCCCAGAACTCACCTTCGCTGGTTCCCCCATCACCGAGTGATACAAAAGTTACATTGCCTTCCATGTCACTGGCGTCGGTCCCGCAGATTTCTGGAAACCTTAGATAGAACTGACTGGCTTCGGCGCTTCCTACAGCATGAAGGCACTGAGTGGATACTGCGCTGGACGGCGAGACAAGGTTGAGATCCGGTCTGCTCCAGTGAGAGGGCATCTGTCGTCCACCCGATGATGGATCAGTTGATGCGCCTACTGCTGCTAGCAGCATCTCATAGGGTGTCATGCCAAGGGCCAGACACAATGCGCGGTCTCGGTAATATGGAAAAAACCAGTCGTAGCCAGCTTTTAACTGCCTACCGGCAGCTACGAGGATAGCTTCATGACCTGCTCCGCTAATCTGGAAAAAGCTCTTGCTTTGTTCGAGAAGCTGGATTTCCTTGTCGTCCAGCCGTCTGGACAGTAGCATCGTTCGGTAGATCTGAAGCAGCTCAGCTTGACATAGGCCTTCATAGAGCCGTTGGGTCTGGGCCGGATTCACGGCCTTGGAGACCGTTGAGCTCTTCATGGTGGTGGGTTCCTCTTTCACCGCCGTAGGTTAAATATATAGCTCCGATGCGGCCGTAATTATAGCACTGAGATTGGGGTTTGAGACCAGACTTTGAGATGCGAAGATATCTATAAAGTGTTGAATACAAATGAGAAATGAATCTAAAGAGGGTGTGTTTGCTTGTGGTCAGCTGCTGGGGACTTGGGCCGACATCGAACTTCACAAGGTGACAGAGTTAATTTCGCGAAAATTGGTCTCTGGTGAGTGCCAGACGCTGGCTCAAGTGTATCTCAAACGAGGAGCTTTGGTGCCACGACACAGTCACAAAAGCGAACAACTGGTCTATGTCTTGGAAGGTGCCCTAAAGGTACGAATCGACCAAGAGAACCTTATCGTAAGGGAGGGCCAAGTGCTACGGATTCCAGTAGGTGTTCC
>Ga0310344_10000733_pt1 | contig 25564 bp, 27 predicted proteins | sample HC15DNA20200_MG_FD_203801 | JGI IMG/M metagenome (GOLD analysis project Ga0310344, IMG submission 203801) | Marine microbial communities from station ALOHA, North Pacific Subtropical Gyre - HC15-DNA-20-200_MG | ecosystem: Environmental > Aquatic > Marine > Oceanic | place: Pacific Ocean: North...
AGTCAAGGGGTTCAGTTCGGTGGAATATAACATGTAAAATCATGCCATAATGCTACCTAAACCATTAAAATGAATGGTGGGCACGGCTGGGATTGAACCAGCGACCCCTACGATGTCAACGTAGTGCTCTCCCGCTGAGCTACGTGCCCGATAAGTTGTAAACTTTAAAATATTCTCAGTAAAATTGATATCAGACTCCGTGCAATGGACGTTATAAAAAGATATTCCAATCGCTATTTTAGCAATAAAAACTCCTCTGTCTAATACCAGCATTTAAAAAATTATTATAAGAATGTTTGGAAAATTAAAAAGATAGCCTATATGTCATTGATCTAGTTCTGCACTCTGACCGTAGAACCAACACACAGGCCAGTTTTTTAATGATTTACGAGTTCTTAACGGTGCAAAATGCAAAGTATCATAATGTAACAGTGGCGCCTTCTCCATTTTTAGTGCACCCTCATATTATGAAAAGTGAGTCTGCAAAACGTCCAAAAAAAGTAGTACCAGAGTTAATCGAATCCGAGCGATTGATTAAAGCAATTGCTGAATACAGGAGTGTTGATGCTTTTTCAAAATTATCTAGTTTTTTTATACCGCGACTAAAAAGCTTTTTAAGTCACGGAAACGCTCTTGAAACTGAAATAGATGATATTATTCAAGAAACTATGATTAGGGTCTGGCAGAAGGCCAAACAATTTAATCCGGACAAGGGTCAAGTTAGTACTTGGATATTCACCATCGCAAGGAACCAGAGGATAAATCAATATCGAAAGCTCAGGAAGCAGGATACAAGTACTCGGAATACCTATGATCTTGTTGAAAAGCAAATGCTAGCGGATTCTGTAATTGAAACCCGTCAGACTAACTCAACTTTATATCAAGCACTTCGTTCTTTACCCCCTACTCAGTCAGAAGTAATAAGATTATCCTTCCTTGAAGGTTTGACGCACCAAGAGATAGCTGAAAGACTCGGCCTGCCATTGGGCACTGTAAAATCAAGAATCAGGCTTGGGTTAGTTCGCATTAGATTTGCTATCGGAATACGCCTGTGAGTATATCCCACCACCCACATGATGCACTTCTTTTAGATTATAGTGCCGGAAATATGGATGAGCCAATGTCACTGCTAGTTGGCACACATCTCTCTCTTTGCCACGAATGCCGAACCTTAGCCCAAGGACTAGACGCACTAGGAGGCGCCTTACTTGAAAACTCTTACAAACCAAATAAAAATGTAGAAACTTTGGGAAATATTATATCACGACGAGATGATTACAATCCATTAGATCCGATCAAAAAACTAAATCAGCCAATTGATGGAATATATTTACCGGAACCAATATTGAGTTATTGCTCCAATACCTTTGTAACTAAGAAATGGTCATTATCAACGCCCGGCATTTCTTACGTTACATTGGCCGAGGAGCATAACAAATATAAATTTAGGCTCTATAAGATACGGCCGAATACTCGGGCTCGCACTCATACACATGGTGGACAAGAAATAACACAAATACTAAAGGGCGGATTTACAGATAACACAGGCCACTATGTACGAGGAGACTTTGTGGAAATGGGGCCAAAGAACACACACCAACCCAAAACAGATTCTGGTGAGGACTGCATCTGCATTGTATTTACAGACGGCCCTCAACTTTTAACAGGATTACTTGGCTCATTTTTGAACCCCTTTCTATCTCATTAAAAGATTAATAAATGTCTCTAGTTATATTATTGTAAATTTTTGCAACTTTTTGAAATGTATCCGAAAAACTTTATCCGGACTTACAAACATAGGTAAGGTTTAATGATTTTTAGAATGGTTATTAAGCTAGCATCAATCATATCTTTGACTTTAATATTTATGATTTCATATCAGAATAAAGATATTGAATCTGAGGAACTTGATGCATATAGGTTTCAGTTTTCCTCTATTGACGGGGGAACCATATCACTTTCTAGCTTCCGTGGGTCTGTTATTTTAATCGTGAATACTGCATCAAAATGTGGTCTCACAGATCAGTTCAGAGGCTTGAAAAATTTATCAGACCGTTACAAAGATTCAGGATTAATTGTAATTGGCGTGCCTTCTAATGATTTTTTCCAAGAGCCGGGCGATGATTCGCAAATCAGACGTTTCTGCAGCTTACATTATAATATTGACTTTCCAATGACCACGAAAACCCATGTTGTCTCAGAAAATGCACATCCATTCTACGTCTGGGCCAAACAACAGCTTGGGCCGGATTCAGCTCCAAGGTGGAACTTTCATAAACTACTAATCAATTCGCAAGGCCAACTAGTAAAATGGTTTTCCTCGCAGACGCCACCGGAAGCGAAGGAGTTGACCGATACAATCGATAAACTTTTATTTTTAGATTGAATCTACTAAGTCCATTATAGAGAATATAGACTGTATTGGGCTATATTAAGAATTATGGCTGATAATATTTTATGGAACAATATTTCACACTGTTATGGTACAAAAAGAAATAAGTGCTTTATTTTAACTATTTTTTGAAAAACATATTTACAAAAATTTTAGGGCTAAACTAATGCAGACGCTATAGCCCGTTTACACATAACAGATATTAAATGTGATCTATATTCTGCACTAGCGTGAATATCCGAATTAAAGTTCTCATATGATAATAAGGGAAACTCAACATCATCTCTTAGCTTATCACCTAGCGCCTTCTCAAATTCATCAGCGCGAAATACATATGGGCCTGCGCCAGTTACTGCCACTCGAACTCCTGCGCTAGTTTCAGCTACAAAGACTCCCACAATAGCATATCTGGATGCAGGGTTAGGAAACTTCGCGTAACCTGCCTTTAGCGGAGCTTCAAAGCGAACTGCTTTAATAATTTCACCTGTTTCTAGAATAGTTTCAAACATGTCCACAAAAAAGTCATCCGACAATATTTCCCTGCGATCAGTAATAATCGTCGCGTCGAGGCCAACAATAGCAGCCGGATAATCTGCAGCTGGATCATTATTAGCTATTGAACCACCTATCGTACCAATGTTGCGTACTTGAGGGTCTCCTATACACGAGGCTAAATACGAAAGAGCTTTGATAGAAGATTGCACTTGCAAAGAAGAAGCAACATCAGCATGCCTTGTGGCTGCTCCAATCAAAATGGTATTATTCTCATGAACTATAAAATCAAGATCTGGTATAGAAACAAGGTCAATTAAACCAGTCGGTTTGGATAAACGATGCTTTAGCGTTGGCAAGAGGGTCTGTCCACCTGCAACATACTCTGCGCCTTCCGCACTGTTATATAGCTCCTTTGCTTCTTCTAAGGAAGTTGGGCGATAATAGTTAAATTCGTACACGGCTGTATTCCATTTTCAGATTAAGCATCAAAGTAAGGGTCTTCACACAACTTGGCCAGCAAATCCAATTACTATATACAATTTGTTAAACCTGACCATAGTAGACTTTAAATCCAAATTAGTCATAAAACAAACCTATTACCGACCAATTAAGTAAATGTCGTTTCGCGCGTAATTTAATTAAACTTCGGCAGAAAGTATGTAACCTACTTCAAGTAAATTGCAACGGCTTTACACACCATGGGAAGGTTAAATGACTTCACGGCGGTGTAAGCTCACGCCTATCCCACCACAATAGTTCTCCTTTTAGAAACGCCTTAGCTAAAGGTGTTTTCGGCATTTGTAAAAATTGGTTAGCGCTTGATTTTTCTAACATACGACCCCTATGTAGAAAAATTATTTCTTCTGCCAACCTTCGAGCCTGTTCAAGATCATGTGTACACATAATAACCTTACTTCCATCATGGCTCATGGCTCTAATTAACTCCTCGATTGCATGTGTAGCAGAAGGGTCAAGATTGGCCGTAGGTTCATCGAGAAAAAGCACCTGCGGTTCAAGAGCCCAAGATCTTGCCATTGCTAGACGTTGCTGCTCCCCAAATGATAGCACTCTCGCTGGTGTTTTTGAAAACTGGCCAAGCCCGCATCGATTCAATACTTCATCTATGCGTCTCCTTCTAATCTGACTAGGATATTTTCTTAAGGACAATGCAAAATCTATATTAGCTCTTACTGAACGCCTAAGCATTACTGGTCTCTGAAATACCATTGCCTGAAAACCTGATGGATTCCGTCCTTCTGCGCCTCTCCATATAATTTGGCCTGAAGTAGGTTCTAAAAGCCCGTGGCAAAGTCTTAAAAGCAGACTTTTCCCAGCACCATTTGGACCCAAAATAACAGTGATACCTCCGGGCTCAAACTTACAGGAAATATCCTTAATTAAACGCCGTTTTCCTCTCGTTAAGCTTACGCCATTTAGTTCAAGTGGTAAGATTGAAGATTCTGAGTGTATATTCATGAGGAAATACCCTCGCGATTATTTCCCTTTAAAAAATGAACCATTCCATTTACCAAAACAGAGAGTAGCACCAATATAATGCCTAAACCCAAAGCAAGCGCTAAATTCCCCTTACTAACCTCTAAGGCTATTGAAGTCGTCATAACGCGAGTAACATGATCGATATTACCCCCAACTATCATTACTGCGCCCACCTCAGCAATAGCTCGACCGAATCCTGCTAACACGGCAGTGCTTAAAGCAAATCGACCATCCCATAAAATCGCAATGACTGACCTTATTGGCGTGCTTCCCAACGAGAGAAACTGTTCTTCATATTCTACCCACAAAGTTTCCATGATCTGTCGAGTTAATGCAGCAACCAAGGGCGTAATTAAAATAGCCTGTGCAATAATCATAGCTGTCGGCGTGTATAGCAAACCAAATACACCAAATGGTCCAGCGCGAGAAAGCAATAGATAAACAATCAGACCAATAACAACTGGTGGTAAACCCATAAACGCGTTTAACATAACTATCGAAAGTGTGCGCCCTGGGTACCTGAAAAGAGCAACAGCGGCACCAATAGGTAAACCAATAACGCATGCTATCAAAACAGCGCTCAAGCTTACCTTAAGAGATAGCCATACAACCTCAGTCAGTTCTCTGTCCAAACTAACGACCAAAGCGAAAGCTGTGCTAATTGCGTCACCGAAATCAGTCATAGGTCTTAAATAAGATGCTTTTTTCCACTAAATGTGAATTGTTTTATGTGAGGCTACGGGTTAATTAACCGCCGCCTCGCTGAAAATGTCGTTCAACTCGTTTTATTTCTCTTTCAGCATTTTCATATCCAAAAAGTGAGAATTTCACGTGCGTCACAGGCAACGTTATTAATGCAATTTTCCTTTCAGACTCTTCTGATAGAGTTATTTCTACTTTATTTCTGCCATCCAAAATACAAATTTCGTTATTTTTTACTTCTATACATTTGCCTACGTATGCTCTGGTCAGAAGACGTATGAAATCTTGGTGGGTAATCGCCATTTCCTTCTTGAAAACAACTGGCTCACTCATTATCCAAGGCCGCCACCAATAGGTGGCCATGCCGCTAGCGCGTCATTTTCCTTAAGGGAATAAAAAGCGCGCTGGCCTGGAGGCACATATACTCCATTCACTAATACCAAATGGCAATGTTGTGGCGGCAAGTTTAACTTCGCAAAAATATCCTCTGGGGTGGAACCCGAATCAACTGTTAAACTAATCTGGTTATCTTCAGAACCCGGAGGTAAGTATCGCCCAAGCAGCGCGTACAGTTTAACTGTAACCCTCATACGCCTCTATTCTCTTTAGCTCTACACCTGACTGTGAGCAACGAAGGCTTCCATTGCACGGGTCGGATTTGCTAGCAGTTTTTCCTTCCACTGTGGCATTGGGGTGCGATTCATTATCAACCCACGCATTACGCCTATATGTTCGGTTATACCTATACCCAGAGCACCAATCAAATAATCTCCATCAAATTCAATTCGAAGATACCGGAAACTGTCATCATCCTCTGAAATACCTTGATTGCCGTCTGGTACACCGTCCCATTTGCCAAATGAACTAGACACCAATCCAGCAGTAGCTAGGACGTTCATATTGAGGCTTCCTTTATAGACTGGCCCTTTGCCCATCATATTAAGTGCAGCTATTCGTCCATGCTCCACAGCGGTTGGCTGAATAGCGTGAACTTCATTTTTTCCCGTAGAAAAATCAGGCCCCTGAGCCACATCTCCTGCCGCAAAAATATTACTGATATTGGTCGAAAGGCGCTCATTAACCATTATACCGTCGTTAACTTTGATCCCACTGCCATCGAGGAACTCCTTATTTGAAGTCACGCCAACCGCAAGCACGACAAGGTCTGCTGGCAACTTTCTTCCATCTTGTAACACAACCGACTTTTCTTCAGAGCCCTCCGATGAAGCTTCTATTGACTTGACGCCACACGACGTTATCACATCAACATTTTTTCTCTCACACCAGCGCTTAAGCATACTACCAGCTGTCTCGTCCATCATTCTAGAGACCATTCTATTCTCTGTTTCAACAACACTAAGTCTGCCAGCTAGTTTAAGTAACGACTCAAGAATAATACATCCAATAAAACCAGCTCCCACCAGAACTATTTTAGAATCTTTTTTTGCTAACTTCGAAATCTTACGAGCATCATCCAATGTCCAACAGTTATGTACGCCAGCAAGTTCAATGCCAGGAATAGGTAATTTCACGGGCCGTGCACCTGTCGCAATTAAAAGTCGATCAAAAGAAACTTTATCTCCACCCTCAAGAACAACGAGGTTCTTTTCTGGATTAATCGATTCAACTCTACTGTGACTATATTGAATTGATAATTTATCGTAATGCGATTCATTTTTTCGCAAATAGGTTCCATCTTCCGAGATGTTATTTTCTAGTAGATAGGGAATTGCCATGCGTGAATATGGTGGTTCCGCTTCTCCACCAATTAATTGAATTTCAGCACCTGGGTCGCCTTTTCGCAAAGTCTCCGCGGCTATCACTCCTGCCGGCCCTGCACCAATTATGACGTGCTTCATGCTTATACCCCCAGCCAATCACTGCTTGAAAAACAGCACACTATCCAAATACTATGACGACTTGACAAGAATCAGCAGGTTATAACGAAATCCGCTCCAATGTCTCGTTTGACGGGATTCCATCGCTAGTCCATCCACGTGTCTCATAATACTCTGGAAGCATTTTAGTAAGATCGCTCACTTTGCCTTCTGCAGGACCTGTTTTAGTCGCATCCTTTAACAGTCGAGCAGGCAGTGTGTCATCTTTAGCAGTAAAACCAGCCTGCAAGTTATACATCCGTTCCAAATTCCAAACCCGCTCACCTACCTCTACGAGCCGCTCGGGAGTCCATTCACCTTCACATGCTGCGTTAATCTGAGGTGCTATATCATCAAGCGTCCATCCAAAAGTAGTGAATACACACAAACCGGATGAATCAACTGCACCGGTCGCATCCTGAAACGCTTTAACTAATGCAGCCTTACCATCGGACTCTAAAGGATCTGTTTTCTCGGGAATACCAAATATTTCCGAAGATACTGTATACCCTCTGAGATGGCACGCTCCTCTATTTGACGTTGCATATCCCAAGCCCATACCTTGAATACCCCGAGCGTCGTATGCTGGGAACTCCTGACCTTTCACTTCCATAGAAAGACCTGGGCTTCCATATTTCTTACATAAACGCTTGGATCCGAGACCTATATCTGCTCCAAAACCTTCACCCCGACCAGTTAATTCAGCAAGTTCGGTAAGCGCCTTAGCCGATCCAAACTTTACCTCAAGTCCACCGGTCTCTTTACTAGTAATACTTCCATCCTCATATAGCTCCATTGCCGCTCCAACAGTGGCGCCAAAAGATATAGGATCAAAGCCCTGTTCATTACAAATGAAGTTTGCGAAAGTCAACGCATCCAAATCATCAACGCCTGTAGCTGCCCCCAAAGCCCAAGCAGCTTCATATTCCAAACCGCCAGATGCGATCTGATATTCAGGCCGCTCAGCCACGGTATAATGACCCCGTTCAATCGTAGATATTCGTCCACAACCAATAGTACAGCCAAAACACGCAGCATTAGTGACTAAATTCGGCTTGCCATCGCCTTCTCGTGGCTCTGCCATGGCTTCCGCAGAAATATTGTTAGCTCCTTTAAACTGGCTATCCCGGTGATTATGCGTAGGCAGTGCTCCAGATTCATTAATAACATTCATTAGAACCTGTGTTCCCATTGCCGGCAAACCCTCACCCGTTACTGGATTAGCTGCCAAAACTTCCTTCCCTGCTGTTACTGCCGAGAGAAATGATTCCGGGTCCTCAACCTGCACTCCAAGAGAACCTCTAATAGCTACGGCTTTTAGATTTTTTGAACCCATAACAGTCCCAACACCGGAGCGGCCTGCAGCTCGATGCATGTCATTCACAACACAAGCAAACTTAACGCCCTTCTCACCTGATACACCTATAGAAGCCACTCGAATAAGAGGATCCTGATGTTTTGCCTTTATTCCCTCCTCAGTATCCCAAACTGACTTACCCCAATAATCAGAAGCGTCAACTAACTCTGCTTGATCATTCTGAACCAATAGGTACACAGGAGATTTAGCCTTTCCTTCAAAAATAATCATATCAAATCCGGCATTCTTCATCTCGTTACCAAAAAAACCTCCGGAATTAGAACAAGCAATTGCTCCCGTTAGAGCACCTTTTGTTATAACAGAGTATCGTCCTGCAGTAGAGGCACATGTTCCTGTTAAAGGCCCTGTTGCCATGATCATTTTGTTTTTAGGAGATAGCGGGTCTACTTTTGGATCAGTTTCCTCCACCAAGTACTTAGTGGCAAGGCCACGCTGACCCAGGTATTTTTGTGCCCACTCCATATTGAGTGGTTCATTAACGCATGTTCCCTTAGTAAGGTTAACTCTTAGTATGTTTCTTGCCCAAGCCATGTCTATATCTCCTTACGCCTCAGCTTTCGCCCCAGTGTCAGTTTTGCCTGCCCACTCTCGCATCTTATCAAGGCCAGTCCAGTTAGCATCCACATAAGTAATTGCATCAGTTGGACACGCGGTTGCGCATTTTGGATCCCCACCACAAAGGTCACACTTAATTACCTTCCCAGTAGACGAGTTATAATTAATGGTTCCAAAAGGACAGGCAATAGTACAGACCTTACAACCAACACAGGCTGAATCTGAAACGACCTTTGCTCCTGTTTCTGCATCAACCGAGATTGCGTCAACTGGGCAAGCAGACATGCACCACGCCTCGTCACATTGAGTACAAGTATAGGGTACCTGACGCCCCTGTTCATGAAAATTGAACACTTTTATGCGTGACTTGGCAGGGTTAAAGACACCCTCGTTCTCATATGAACAAGCCAGCTCACACTGTAAACAACCAGTACATTTGTCAGGATCAATTTGGAGCGATTTTAGCATTGGTTACCTCCCACCATACTCTCCCGAATTAAAAGCAATTGACGAGCATTCTCTTCGTTTCCGACGATTCGCGCAACTCTTTTTCGAATTATTGGCACCTAAAGACACTACCTTCCCTTAGCTAATCGTTTATTCATATATTTCTCCCGATGAATCCCCCTCCTAAAAACTTCTATTTTAAAAATAAGCGGCGCATTACAGCAACACTGAGACAAAAACTGTCTAGGGTCGTACTGAAAAACTTGTAAGGCCTAACAATCTCCCCAAAAGAGGCTGGATGCGTAGAACCCATTCACACAAAACTGCCCGAGTGTCACGTGGGTCGATAAGCTCATGTATCGAAAAACTTTCTGCCCTATGAACTGGTGATTGCCGGTATAGCATCTCTTCTTCAAGTCGTTCCCTCTCAAATTCTGGATTCTCTGCACTAGCAATTTGCCTGCCAAAAGCTACTGCAACGCCGCCCTCCACGGGAAGCGCCCCAATTTCGGCTGAAGGCCAAGCTACGACATATCCATTTGGGCCAAAGTGTGCTGCTTCAGCAACACCGTGCGCTTTCCTAATTATTACTGATGCCCAAGGTACTACTGACGTGGCAGCAGCGAGTACTGCAGCAGTACCGAACCGTATCGTACCAGCTTGCTCGGCCTCTTTACCAATCATGAACCCAGGCTCATCAACTAAACTTACGATGGGCAAATGAAACGTGTCACAAAGCTCAATAAAGCGCCTACATTTCTGTGCACTTAGAGCCGTCATTGAACCCGCAAGGTTTTTACAATCATTGGCAAGTACGCCAACAGGCTGCCCATTAAGTCGACCCAAGCCGGTTATCAATCCGGTACCGTATAGGCGTCCAATTTCAAAAAAAGAGGCTCTATCAAATACTAGCGAAATAATTCTTCGCATATTGTAGAGTTGACGACGGTTTCTCGGTACGATTGAAATTAACTCTTCAGACTGCTGATTAGTTGGATCATTACCTGGCGCACAAGGTGCGAGTTCCCAAACGTTTGATGGAAGGTAACTCAAAAATTTTCGAATACTATCAAATGCCTCCAATTCAGTTTCAACTACATTATCAATCACTCCGTTCTTGGCATGTACTTCAACGCCACCAAGCTCCTCTTTGGTCGCGTGCTGTCGAAGTGCCCTCTCAACAACCGCAGGCCCGGCAACTAATACTTGCGATTCACGCGTCATTACCGAAAAGTGTGATGCTACCAAACGCGCTGCAGGTAAGCCTGCAACAGCACCTAAGGCTGCTGATGCTACTGGTACACTTGCCAGTGCCTGAGCGACAGACTTGAAACGAGGTTGCGCATTCACAGGGCTTCCAACGACCTTTGAGCCTACCCCAGCAACACTACCTCCAGCTCCTTGATGAAGTCGCACCAGCGGTACACGGTACGAATAAGCTAGCTCCTCTGCATAAATACTTTTACGTAGACCAGCTGCATTAGGTGATCCCCCTTTAAGGGTAAAATCTTCTCCGCCAACCACGCATCGACGCCCGTTGACCATACCAAAACCTAGTATAAAGTTTGCTGGAGTAAAGTTGGTTAGTTTTCCTTTGCCATCATGAGTACTTTCCCCAGAAATGCTTCCTTGCTCCTCAAAAGATCCACCATCAACAAGCCGGTCAATGCGCTCTCTAATAGTCAGCAGTCCTTTGGAATGCTGACGGGAAACCCCCTCTTTGCCTCCCTGAGCAAGAGCATATTCCCGTTTTCGGGCAAGTTCCTCTATTTCTTTATGCCAACTCATTCCAATTTATGCTACTATACCAGCTTGGCGTAACTCAATTATCTTTTCAGGTGTTACGCCGGCCTCCATAAGTAATTCTTCAGTATGCTCACCAAGTAAAGGGGCTCCAAATCGAATGGAACTTGGCGTACCTTCGAAACGGGCAGCTGGCCTTGCTTGACGAAGTTTCCCAGCAACTGGATGTTCATATTCAATGATGGAACCACTAGCAGCAATCTGAGGATGTTCCAGCAAAGCATTTCTAGTTAACACTGGTGCACACGGCACACCCTCAGCCTCCAGTCGCTCCATCCAATACTCAGTCGTCTCCGTTAAGAGCACTTCCTGAGTAAGCTCTAGGCGTTCATTGATATGATCGTCACGAAGCGCTGGTGTTGTGAAACGCTTATCCTGAAGCCACTGTTTTCTATCAAGTGCTGAAGTAAGACCTACCCACTCACTATCGCTCATAACGGCGACGCTCATATATCCATCTTTAGTTTCATAAATTAGATCAATAAAACTAGCAGGAGATTGACTGTTATTAGATTGGTCAAAAAAGGTTTGCCCTCCCATATCAGATGCCCACAAAAATGATAAAACAGTATCGAGCATAGATAACCGCACATGTTGGCCTTTACCAGTTCGTTCTCTTGTAAGAAGAGCTGCGGTAACGGCCTGTGCTGCAGTAATACCAGTTAGTTTGTCTGGAAGGATTGTACGTACCAAACGGGGTCGGGACTTGTCTGACCCACCTTGGATTGATGCCAAACCTGAGGCTGCCTGAATTATGGGATCATACACCCTCTTCTGAGCATATGGACCCGTTTCTCCGAAGCCAGTAATTGAAACATAAATAATATCTTTTTTCACTTTGCGGACATCTTTTTCACCCAAACCCAGTCGCTCTATGACTCCCGGTCGAAAATTCTGTATAAAAATATCTGCTTTTTCTGCCAAACTGGTAACTATCGCGCATCCCTTTGGATCTTTCAAATTAACTGCGATAGATCGCTTGTTTCTATTATTATTTAAAAAATTAGCAGCAAACCCCCCAGATCGGTTGCTGCCTTTTCGCATATGCTCTCCTTCGCGAAGCGGCTCAATTTTTACCACCTCAGCGCCCTGATCTCCAAGTATCATAGTCGCAAAAGGGCCAGACACCATGGTAGTTAAATCAATTACACGATAACCGTCGAGCGGTCCTGACACCGGCTTTCCCCACTAAATAGAAGTGAACAGCAAAATATTAGTAAATACTATCTGATAGAGCCTTTCAAAATGGGGCCATGACTATAAGGCTTGCTGCCATCATGCGCCCAACCATGATATCTGGGTAAATCGTCAGCAATGTCAAACCACTTAATTCGTTCATCGTGCCATATGTGAAAACTTGGAATGAGAACATCCGGATTATCAGTCGTACTTATGAATACCTCTATTAAATCGCCGCCTAATTCCTTAACATGCCCCTCCCATGTCAAGGGAGTACCGCATTTTTTACAAAACCCTCGTTTAATGTCTGGTGAGGAAAGATAAATTTTTCTCTCATCCCCTATCCATCTAATCTCATTTTTTATATAGCCCACCAATGTCGCTACAACTGCACCAGTATGCTTTCGACAGCTTTCGCAGTGGCAATAAACTATTGCGTGAGGCTCTGGCGCCTCATATCTTACCGCGCCACACATGCAACCGCCGGTCACCGTTTGAACCTGCTTCTCCACCTACCCCCCTATCCAGCAAAAAGTTGCCGATTATTTAGCAAATATTACCATTTGTTATTCGAAACAGAAGTCAGCCTGAAGCCATTTCACGAGACCCGGCCACTATAGCTTTTACAATGTTATGATAACCCGTACATCGACAGAGATTACCTTCTAGATGTTCTCTAATCTCAATTTCACTGGCTTCAGGGTTTTGAGCTGCCAACTCAATCGCTGTCATTAACATACCCGGCGTACAGTAACCACACTGCAACGCATGATGTTCCTTAAAAGCTTTCTGCATGGGATGTAGATCGGTTTCTGTCCCAAGGCCTTCTACTGTTGTAACCTCGCAGCCATTCGCCCGGGCAGCAAGAACCGTACATGATTTAACGCATCTCCCATCAACATGAACATTGCAAGCTCCACATTGACTTGTATCACACCCAATATGGGTTCCAGTTAGGCGCAATCTTTCGCGTAAAAACTCAGAAAGTAGCATGTTAGCAGCCACTTTTTCTACAACCGTATCTCCGTTTACCGTTACGTTTACCGTGATAGTACTGTAATCTTCTTCTGACTGCATAAGGAACTCTTTCCTTTTGTGTTGGCCGCAAAACAAGCTATTATCAATCCAAACACGTTATACGACAAAATGTTTATAATTCAAAATTCCCGTATCAAATATCGCACTAATATATCAAGTATGCATTCTTATTAAATTCTTAAAAGTAATTATTGAGTAATTTCGATGAATATTGCCACTTTACTGTCAAAGGCTGCAGCCAGCTTTCCTGACCGACCAGCCGTTACTTTGGGAACAAACTTATGGTCAAACTATAAACAACTTCACGAACGAGCAAGCAGCATAGCAGCGGGTTTAATAAACAACTTTGCACTAACGAACGGAGACAGAGTAGCCATTGCTATGTCAAACCGCCCAGAGTTTATAGAATCTTTATTTGGTATCTGGTACGCAGGTCTGGTGGCAGTTCCAATTAATGCTAAGCTTCACCCCACCGAATTTTCATACATATTTAAAAATTCAGGATCACGGTTATGTATCACCGATAAAGGTCTAAAGGATATACTTGACCCCACAACAGTTGAAAATAAGGCGCTTGAAGAAATCATTTCTGTTGATAGTGAATATTACCGAAACCTTTATGTACAAACAAAAATCACGCCTATCAATAGGGATCCGGAAGAACCAGCATGGTTATTCTACACCAGTGGCACAACTGGGCGACCTAAAGGAGCCACCCTAACCCATCGTAATCTGCTTATAATGACCCTAAGCTATTTTGCAGATTTGGATCCGATAAACTGTAAAGATAGTGTACTTCATGCTGCACCGCTCTCGCATGCTTCCGGTCTATATGCGCTACCGCATATAGCTAAAGCCGCGAACAATGTAATACCTAAAAGTGGAGCTTTTGACCCAGCCGAAATTTTATGCCTCATTCCAAAATTTATGGGCGTTACCTTATTCGCTGCACCTACTATGATAGTAAGATTAATGAATTCCCCTGAAATTAAAAAAGCAAACTTAAAGAATTTAAAATTACTCTACTATGGCGGAGCGCCTATGCACGTAGAAGATGTTAAACAGGCATTAAAGGTATTTGGTAAAAAACTAGCTCAGATATACGGTCAAGGGGAAGCTCCGATGACCATTAGTTATTTATCCCGGGATTTTTATGCTGACACAAATGATCCTGCCTTTGAAGAACGAATCGCTTCCGCTGGCATAGCTAGAACTGACGTAGAGTTCCGTGTAGTCGACGAACATGACAGCCCTCTAGAAAACGGTGAAGCCGGTGAAATTTTAGTTCGTGGAGATGTAGTAATGAAGGGATATTGGGATGACCCTGAAGCAACTACCTCCGCGTTGCGAGGAGGGTGGTTACATACAGGCGATATTGGAAGCATTAATGACGAAGGTTTTCTCACACTTTTGGATCGCTCTAAAGATCTGATTATTTCGGGAGGAACCAATATATACCCACGAGAAATTGAGGAAATTATATTGCAACACCCAGAGGTTCTGGAAGTCGCTGTTGTAGGTAAAGAACATGCTGAATGGGGGGAGGAAGTGGTTGCCTTTATAGTTCCAATAAAAAGATCTAAAGTGAATGCAAAAGCATTAGATAAACTTTGCCTAGAGCGTATTGCACGTTTCAAAAGACCCAAAAAATACTTTTTTGAAACAAGTCTTCCAAAAAACAATTATGGCAAAGTAATGAAAAAAGATCTGAGACAACTCCTGAATATTAAAAAAACCCAATAATGTGCTGATTGACTTTAACGAAAACAATCAACGTATCTTTTACTTTATTTAGATATCAGGGATTGGACAATAAATGATCTAAATATCTATTGTAGACAAGGCCTCAACGAAAAAGCCTAGATTCTTGACGAGAGACGAATAACCTTTAGAACGTTCCAACCTTAACTCGTCCATGTATAAAGATCTGTTAATTTCAATCTGCAAGGCATGGATGTTCCTCCCCGGTTTACCGTAATGTTTTGTGGTGTAAGCACCCGCATATGGGTCATTGCGTGATACACTAAAACCGAGACTGCCGAGGGTTTCCTCTGCGTAATCGACAACCTTCTTAGAACACGATTTTCCGTAACAATCTCCTAAGACAATATCAGCCCGGCGCCGGTCGCGATCTCGGTCATGCGCTCCCCCGCATGACGGCATTGAATGACAGTCTAACAATACTGCAAATCCATGATTTTTGCGTGTATCAAAGACCAATTGAGACAACTCATCATGATAAGGTTTGTAATAAAACTCAATCCTATGTTGGGCATCTGCAAAATTTATCTTTTCCCGGTAAATTTCCGCACCATTTGCAACGAGTCTTGCTATGGTACCAAATCCGGCTTTTACTCGATCAGAAGTCGTTTTAACATATGCAGGCAGCACATCATTAAACATATCCGGGTCAAGTTCATAAGGTTCTCTATTAGGATCAATATACGAACGCGGAAAAACTGCACTTACAAGCGGAACACCAAATTTTGGAGAAAAATCAAACAAGTCACTCACGTAACAATCCTCTGAACGTCTCAAATCCGGCAGTTGTAAACGAGAAATTGCAAGAAACTCTTCAGAATAATTTCTACCACTATGCGGAGAAGATAGTACAACTGGTGCGCTATGAAATTTAGGCAGTAGAACTACCGCCGCATCACCAATAATTTTGCGAACCGCACAATTTTTTGGGTTAGGATTTATGTTCACTTTACTCAATTTCATATATTTTAACGTTTAGACTAAACTTTGATACCTGTCACCGCGAATTATAAATATAATCACCTCCCAATTAAAACAGTATCTCTAAGCAAACCTAGATATACAGTTTTTCAGCACAAATTTCAGGCTTTTTAACCTTTTTCACCTTATATTCATTAATATGAACCGGGTACGTACCTTCAGCAGAAATAGTCAAAACATTTACCTACTCCGATTTCTGTAAACCACCGAACGTTTTTCCATGAATGCATTCATTCCTTCGCGGGCGTCGTCCGTCAGAAATAAACGCCGTTGGGTCTGATATTCATCCTTGCCTCGATGATCGAAAGGTCGTTTTCTTTTGGCAGTTTCACCATGTTTGCAATGCCCCCACCAGCTGAAAATGCTCGCCCCGCCCCTGTGATCACTATACATCAAACCGCTTTATTGTTGGAGCATTCTTCTAGACGTTCGAATAGTGCTTCGCGCATGCCGTCTTCAAATGCATTCATCGCGTCGGGTCGGTTGAGCATTATAGTCGCAATGCCATCAGAAAGCTCAAATAGTATAGTATCATCAGTCATGGCTGGACTTTCATCTTATAAAAAAAGAATACATAGTCAGAGATTGTAAATTAGACATACAATATTTGAGCCGTTTTATAGTTCCGTCACTATGCCAATGAGTCATTCTTCTGGTACTAGTTTCAATGCTCTTTCAACTACCTCTGGCCCAGCATTTGGTGTAAAAACATTTTCACTTAGATAACGTCTCCACTGCCGAGCACCTGGCCTGGCATGAAATAGACCTAACATGTGTTTAGTAATGTTATGAAGGCGAGCTCCCTTCGTTAATGCATCTTCGATATATGGTAGCATAATCCGACCAATTACGTGCCTGGTAGGAACATTGTGGTTATCATTAAAAATTCTGCTGTCTGCTTCAGCCAACATGTATGGGTCATCAAATGCTGCCCGACCGATCATTGTTCCATCCACGTAATCTAAATGCTGCTCAACTTCATTTAAATTGCGAATTCCCCCATTTAAGATTATTTCAAGATCCTTGAATTTCTTTTTTAGTATATATACACGCGGGTAATTTAAAGGAGGAATCGTTCTATTTTGCTTAGGACTAAAGCCTTTTAAAACAGCAACCCTAGCATGCACCGCCACGCATGATGCCCCCACTTCTTTCACTTTCCTCACAAATTCGCACAACAATTCTAAACTTTCATACTTCTCTATCCCAATTCTACACTTAACAGTAACAGGAACATTTACTGTCGAAGAAATCTCTTCTACTATCTTCGCAACTAAATCTGGTTCTTTCATTAGGCAAACACCAAACCGCCCTCTTTTCACCCTGTCGCTGGGGCACCCAACATTTAAATTGATTTCATCATAACCAACTAGCTCCCCATATTTAGCCGCTCTAGCAAGTTCACCGGCGTCACATCCTCCAAGTTGCAGCGCAACTGGGTGTTCTTCTACATTAAACTCTAACAATTGTTTCCTCTCACCATGGTTCACGGCGCCCGCTGTTATCATCTCACTATATAACAATGCATTTTTGGTAATTTGACGGAGAAAAAATCTTCCATGCCGGTCTGTGTAATCCATCATCGGTGCAATACATAAACGATGTTTTTTTTCCCGATTGTAGTTCATGTTAAAAATCCCATAGATGACCTCGCCATTGACAGAAAACAAATTGTCTCTATAAATCGGGTAAATGAAAGCGCTGAATTTGAGCGACAGCTTGCGGGCGCTATAAAAGATCGGCTAAAGCGATGGGAATCTCGTGGTGATAGCCGATAGAGTTAATTTCGGGTTTTTCGGGAATGACCATAAAAGACTCCTGCTTAGATAACCTTGTCGATGATGTTGCCTATCGCAATACGTCAAATGACTCTAATTCAAACTCTAATGAATTATCCGTATCCTTTGAGTTTTTTCCTCCAAATACCGAAAAACTAGCTCAACAGCTTTGGAAAGCAATGGTTCGATTAGCTCCATTAAATCCGTCATTTGTTTCAGTTACCTATGGAGCATCCGGCTCTACGAGGGAAAGAACTTTTAATACTGTCAAACGGATAATCTCAGATACAGACCTTGTCCCAGCCGCACATTTAACATGTGTCGGTGCGTCAAAGAACGAAATTAGAGAAACTGCTGCAAAGTATTGGGATATTGGAGTTCGTCACATCGTCGCGTTAAGAGGCGACCCTCCCAAAGGCCAGTCTAAACATATTGCACCAAACAATGGTTATAATTTTTCCTCCGAACTAGTTGCTGATCTGAAAACCATGGCAAATTTTGAGATCAGTGTCGCCGCATACCCTGAAGTACACCCAGAAGCACTAAGTGCTGAATGTGATCTTGATAATCTCAAGCAAAAAATTGATGCTGGAGCGACAAGAGCAATAACCCAATTTTTTTTTGATGTTGATATTTTCCTCCGGTTTCGGGATCGGACAACCGCTAATGGTATAAATGTACCTCTAGTTCCGGGAATTCTCCCAGTTACCAACTTTGCGCAACTTGTAAAATTTTCCTCTTTGTGTGGCACAACATTACCGACATGGCTAATTTCATTATTTGAAGGACTTGATGAAGACCCTGAAATACGCCGCTTAATTTCTAGTTGGATAGCTATCGAGCAGTGCCAAAAACTAATACGGAATGGTGTGGATAGCTTTCATTTTTATACGCTTAACCGTGCTGAACTTTCCCGAGCTATATGCCATGCCCTTGGAATTCGCCCAATTGTAAGTAAAAATGATGCCTCATGAGTAATATCAACAGTAGTATAGATTCCCTCAAAGCAAATTCTAGAGATCGTATATTAATCCTAGATGGTGCCATGGGTACTATGATTCAAAATTTAAAGCTCTCAGAAAAGGCCTTTAGGGGTGAGTTATTAGAAAGTCACCCAACAAACGTCCAAGGGAATAACGACTTACTTTCGCTAACCGCACCGGATAAAATAGTTAGTATTCACAAGGCTTTTCTAAAAGCGGGATCGGATATTATCACAACAAATACTTTCAACGCGACACGGATTTCACAATCTGACTATAACACCGAGCATCTCGCTAAAAAAATTAACATAACTGCTGCGCGTATCGCCCGAAAGGCCGTGTCAGAAATAGAGACATCAAAAAGACCGCGTTTTGTAGCTGGCGCTTTGGGCCCAACTAACAAAACAGCCTCCATTTCACCAGACGTTACTGACCCCGGATTTAGAGGCATCACATTTGATGAATTGCGTGAAAGTTACTTGGAGGCAGCAAAAGGTCTAATAGAGGGTGGTGTTGACCTAATATTACTTGAAACAATTTTTGATACGCTTAATGCAAAAGCCGCTATTTTTGCCTTAGAAGAACTATTTGAGCAATTAGGGTATCGTTTGCCGCTTATAATCTCTGGAACTATCACTGATCTCTCTGGTCGAACATTAACTGGACAAACTACTGAAGCATTCTGGAATTCGGTACGCCATGCTCAACCGTTCGGAATTGGCCTCAATTGTTCTCTGGGAGCGCAGCATATGCGACCTTATATTTCAGAGTTTTCAGGTTTTGCAGACACTCTGATCTGTGCGTATCCAAATGCAGGCATGCCAAACGAATTTGGACTATACGACGAAACCCCAGAAGAAACTGCAGAGTTTTTAGCTGAATGGTCGAAGGCAGGTCTGGTAAATATCGTTGGTGGGTGTTGTGGTACAACTCCAGAGCATATAAACGCTATTGCAAAGTCAATATCAGGCATTAAACCTCGTCAGGTTCCTACCTTAAATAAAACCCTTCGATTATCAGGTCTAGAACCCTTAGAGATTCGCAGATGAAAGGCATGTTTATTAATATTGGAGAAAGAACCAACGTAGCAGGGTCAGCAAAATTTCGAAAACTGATCACTGAGGGTGACTATGACAGCGCGCTGGAGATTGCACGGCAACAAGTAGAAAACGGTGCGCAAATAATCGACATCAATATGGACGAAGGGTTGCTAGATTCTGAAGCCGCTATGGTGCGTTTTCTTAATTTGATTTCCGCAGAACCAGACATAAGTCGAGTACCGATAATGATAGATTCATCTAAATGGTCTGTCATAGAAGCTGGCTTACAATGTGTTCAAGGAAAATCTGTCGTTAATTCAATTAGTTTGAAGGAAGGTGAAAATATATTTTTGGATCAAGCTAAATTGATACGCCGCTATGGAGCTGCCGTGGTAGTGATGGCTTTCGATGAAGAAGGACAAGCAGAGACGGAAATGCGGAAGTTTGAAATTTGTGAAAGGGCATATAAACTGCTTACTGTTAATGTAGGAATAGAGCCTCAAGACATAATCTTTGACCCTAATATTTTCGCCGTAGCAACCGGGATAGATGATCATAACGATTATGGTCGCGCGTTCATTGAAGCTACTCGCAGAATCAAAAAATATTTACCGGGAGCCCATGTTTCAGGAGGTGTATCTAACGTTTCCTTCTCCTTTCGTGGCAACAACCGGGTGCGGGAAGCAATGCATTCAGTATTTCTATACCACGCCATACAAGCTGGCATGGACATGGGAATAGTAAATGCAGGTCAATTGACGGTTTTTGAAGAAATCCCGCCAGAATTACTGGAACCTGTTGAAGACGTTTTGCTAAACCGACATGAAGGTGCAACCGACAGGCTTCTTGAAATTGCCGAGAGTTTTCGTGGCAAATCGACTACAGAAATCAAAAATAACCTTGATTGGCGAGAAAAAGATGTAGAAGCACGTCTGAGTTATGCTCTGGTCAATGGAATTGGAGATTTTATTGACGAAGATGTTGAAATAGCGAGGTCAAAAGCAAAGCGGCCCCTAGATGTCATTGAAGGCCCGTTAATGAATGGAATGAATACAGTTGGTGATTTATTCGGTGCAGGAAAAATGTTTCTGCCTCAGGTGGTTAAAAGTGCTCGTGTAATGAAAAAAGCTGTTTCCATATTGACACCATACATTGAAGCTGAAAAAGACGATAACACTATTTCTAAAGCCGGCAAAATTGTAATGGCCACTGTCAAAGGCGATGTGCATGATATCGGTAAAAATATTGTTGGAGTCGTTCTTCAATGTAATAATTATGAGGTTATTGACCTTGGAGTCATGACTCCTGTTACTCAGATTCTTGATACGGTCCGAAAGGAAAATGCGGATATTATTGGTCTCTCCGGCCTTATAACACCGAGCCTAGATGAAATGTGCACGGTGGCGAAGGAATTAGCGCGAGAAGGATTTCGTACACCACTTCTCATTGGAGGTGCAACAACCAGTAAGTTACATACAGCTGTAAAAATCGCCCCGTGTTATCAAAACGCAGTGATACATGTGCCGGATGCCTCAAAGGCTGTCGGCGTGGCCAGCAATTTACTGTCAGAAAGCCGTCGGGCCCAATATGCTTCCTCAGTCCATGAAGAATACACGCATATTCGAGAAAATCACGCTCGCGGTCAAAAAACAGAAGATCGAGTAAAATTTGCCGAAGCTCGTAAAAATCGCTTAAATATCGATTGGAATAGTTACTCGCCACCAATACCTAATTTATTGGGTGTAAAAACTTTCACTAATTTTCCCTTGGTTGAATTGGCTCCACTAATTGACTGGACGCCGTTTTTTCGAACTTGGAACCTGACTGGAAAATATCCAGATATTCTAAAAGATGAACGCGTTGGCGACGCTGCGCAAGACTTAATAAACGATGCTCAGAAAATGCTGGGAAAAATTCTGAAAGAGAAGTGGTTAACAGCAAACTGTGTAATTGGGTTTTGGCCTGCAAACAGTATGGATTATGATAACATCGTCCTCTATAAAAATGAAAAACGCTCAGAGAAAGAGGCTACATTTCATTGTCTAAGACAGCAAATGAAACGCCAGAGCGGACGACCTAATTTATCCCTTGCTGATTTCATTGCCCCGAAACAAACTTCTGTACCCGATTACATTGGCGCATTTGCGTTAGCAGTAGGCAATGAGACCGATAACATTGCAAGGCGTTTTGAAGAGGCGAATGATGATTATAGCGCCATTATGATTAAAGCTTTAGCAGATCGCTTGGCCGAAGCTTTCGCAGAGTTTATGCATCAAAAAGTTAGAAAAGAATATTGGGGATATTCCCCTCAGGAATCTCTGACAACTGAAGAGTTAATTGCTGAGAAATATGTTGGAATACGGCCAGCTCCTGGCTATCCAGCCTGTCCAGATCATACAGAAAAAGCAACAATCTTTTCTCAATTAGATGTGCAACAAAATACCAGAATTACACTAACAGAAAATTATGCCATGCACCCGACTGCGGCTGTTTGCGGACTGTATTTTAGCCATCCTAAAAGCCTATATTTTGGTTTGGGAAAAATTGACCGGGATCAGGTGAAAGTCTATTCAAAACGCAAAAAACTTAGTCTAAAAGTTATGGAACGCTGGTTAGCGCCTAATCTTTCATATACATCCGAGAATTAGAAAAGATATTAATACGTTAAAACGCATTTATACTGATATTATAAATATCTAGGGAATGATGACTATGATTTACTTAATCGGATTGTCAAATAACTGGAGATATATATGCCTCTTTACAAAGTAGCCGTGATACCTGGAGACGGCATCGGCAAAGAAGTGTTGCCTGAAGCTGTAAACATATTAGAAAAGGTGGGGCGCAACCTCGATATTCAATTTGAGTGGCATGAATTTTCGTGGTCATGTGAAACTTACGCAAAAACAGGTCGCATGATGCCGGTAGATGGCATAGACCAACTTGCATTATTTGATGCTATTTTTTTGGGAGCTGTTGGTTACCCTGGCGTTCCTGACCATATATCTTTATGGGGTCTACTAATACCAATTAGGAGAGCGTTTAAACAATATGTGAACCTCAGACCCATCAAGTTAATGAAGGGGATCGAGTCTCCCCTTGCCAACCGCGCACCCAATGAGATTGATTTTATCATTGTAAGGGAAAATAATGAAGGCGAATATTCAGAAATGGGTGGTCGGATATACGCTGACACCGATAGAGAAATGGTTATCCAGGAAAGTGTATTTACCAGGCAAGGTGTCGACAAGGTATTGCAATTTGCGTTTGAGCAAGCACAAAAACGCCGTAAACATGTTACTTCGGCAACTAAATCTAACGGGATCATTCACACAATGCCATATTGGGATGAACGATTTAATGTCCAAAAAGATAAATACCCGGGAGTAAACACAGATCAGTTTCATATTGATATTCTGTGTGCTCATTTAGTCCAGCATCCTGATTGGTTTGATGTCGTGGTTGGCAGTAATCTATTTGGTGATATTCTTTCAGATCTTGGCGCAGCAGTTGCTGGCGGTATGGGTTTAGCACCTGCAGCCAATATTAACCCAGAAAAAGAGTTTCCCTCAATGTTTGAACCCGTACATGGCTCTGCTCCAGATATAGCGGGACAAAACATCGCTAATCCTATCGCACAGATTTGGACAGGCGCTATGATGCTAGATCACCTTGGCCATGAAGATGCAGCTAAAGCTATTACCGACGCCATAGAATTGGTGGTAGCTGATGGTAATAATTTGACCCCGGACCTAGGTGGTTCAGCAACAACTCAGCAATTAGGACGAAATATCGAGGAAGCTCTTTAAAATCATGAATGCGCGTACAAATAGTCACTGGTTAAAGCAGGTAATTGAAACTAATGAAACTGACTGCCCGCCGTTAGATGAAAATGTTCGGGCAGATATATGCATCGTTGGAGGTGGGTTTACCGGGCTTTGGACTGCGCTTCACTTAAAAAAAGAAAACCCATCACTAAACATTGTGGTAATAGAAAAAAATATATGTGGCGGTGGGGCAAGCGGTCGAAATGGCGGATTTGTTCTGAGTTGGTGGGCAAAATTTCTATCTCTGGAAAAAATATGTGGTGGCGAAGAAGCGGTAAGGCTTGCTACAGAATCTGTTAAAGCGGTAGATGCGATTGGTCAATTTTGTTTGGAGGAAAACATTGATGCGCATTACCTTAAGGATGGATGGCTTTGGGCCGCAACAGGAAATCAGCAAGTTGATAGCTGGAACGGAACTCTAGAAGCGATTAGCCGTTATCAACAATACCCCTTCCATCCCTGGGAGGCTGATAAAGTCGGCTCCATGTCGGGTTCGGCAAGGCATCAATCTGGCATCTTCGAACCTAGCGCAGCAAGTGTCCAACCAGCAGCACTGGCAAGAGGACTTAGAAGAGTTGTTATGGAACATGGTGTACAAATTTTTGAGAACACACCACTAAAATATATTAAAGGCCAAAATAGGATTTCTGCCGTGACACCAAACGGAGAGGTCAGTGCTCAAAAAATCGTACTGGCAATGAATGCGTGGAGCATTGCGTTTAGCCAAATTAGAAAATCAATTATTGTAGTTTCAAGTGACCTTGTAATTACTGAACCTTTGAAAGATCAACTTAAGGCAATGGGTTGGCAGAATGGCATGACTATATCTGATAGCCGTATGTTGGTTCACTACTACCGTCTAACACATGACGGCAGAATTGCTTTCGGTAAAGGCGGAATGAACGGTAGCCTGCCGTTTGGGGGTAGCGTTGGAACAAAACTAGATGGCCCCTCCCCACTGGCAAAGGACGTCGCTGCATGGCTCAAATGGACATATCCAAATCTTAGCAATGTGAGAATAGCGGACAGCTGGATGGGGCCAATAGATCGTTCTAAGTCTGGGTTGCCATATTTTGGATCACTGCCCGACAAACCGAACGTATTTTATGGTGTAGGGTATTCGGGGAACGGCGTGGGGCCCTCCTATTTAGGAGGAAAAATTTTAGCTTCTCTAGCACTAGAACATAAAAACGAGTGGTCTGAATGTGGTCTGGTTAGACCCCTCGGTAGAGACTTTCCCCCTGAACCAATTCGTTATTTTGGTGGTAAAATTGTCCGTAATGCTGTTGCAAAATCTGACACCGCAACCGATGAGAATCGCATTCCAAGTAGGCTAACGCGGTATCTAGCAAGTTTTGCACCAGCTGGACTTTCACCGTTTAAAGGTGAAAAATCGTAAATATTTTTAATTTGGCAATTGTAATGCAAGTCACCGTTAGATAAATATTCTAAAATATTAAAAAATATATGAATTGAGGCAAAACATGCGCTTTTCTGATAACGGCTACTATATTGAGCGCTACATTAAATGTGATAACTGTGGTGTTCTTCTTTATGATGACGGAATAAAAGGTGAAGTATTAGGTGAGCCAAAGCTTTTCTGCTCAGATTGGTGTCAACAATGGGCAAATGCGCGAGCAGCTGGTGTTGACGAACCTCGCATTCCATTACCAAAAGAAAATGGCTAAGTAGAAGATTAGTTACTATTTTAAAGAGGTGTTCCTTGGGCAAAGATGTAAGCATAGATGTTGGTGGAACATTTACAGATTTTGTTTCCTACGATAGACAAACTAAAAAACTCTCAGTCTGGAAAACTTTGTCAACTCCGGAC
>Ga0310344_10000734_pt1 | contig 25557 bp, 25 predicted proteins | sample HC15DNA20200_MG_FD_203801 | JGI IMG/M metagenome (GOLD analysis project Ga0310344, IMG submission 203801) | Marine microbial communities from station ALOHA, North Pacific Subtropical Gyre - HC15-DNA-20-200_MG | ecosystem: Environmental > Aquatic > Marine > Oceanic | place: Pacific Ocean: North...
ATCCGGTGGCGGCGGGTATGGCAACCCGGCTGAGCGGGAGCCGCAAATGATCGAAGAAGATTTGAAAGAGGGCTACATTACACCGGAAGGCGCCCGTAAAAATTATGGCGTTGCAAACGATTCCTGATTAATAATTCATATTTATGTAGCAATTGAAAAAGACGTATTAATAATCACCTAGTGGATTTAAATAAGGGGCAATGTATATTGTTAAAGAGTTTAAATGGTTGCCCTAATTAAAATTATTTTTTGTGTTGTTTCCCTTTCATTTGTAATTTTTTTTGGCCTCATTCCCCAAGCTTTAAGCGTTGATACCGAAATTAGTTTCGAAAATAAAAAGGTTTCATTTGAAATTAGCTTGGCGGGTGAGACTCAATTAATTAGAGGTTATTTATCTAAACGTATGGAAGGAGAGGGCCCTTATCCAGCCGTCATTCTTTTACATGGTTGTACCGGTTTAGATCTGGATGGGTATGCCCTTCCCTGGAAGGGGCTGGCTGATCATGCACGGTTTTTGAATAAAAATAATTTTATTTCTCTTATTATTGATTCACATGGAAGTCGTGGAATAACTACCAGGGCGTCCTGGGTTGATTCTTGTGTTTACGGAAAGGGTTATCTTGAGAGAACTGCAGATGTCGATGGTGCAATTAAATTTTTAGAAAAATTAAAGTATGTCGACAGAAGTAAAATAATATTATTAGGTCAATCTCAGGGTGCAATGGTGGTATTAAATGCGCTGCGTTCTGACGGAGGGAGTCAAATTAGAACCGTTGCAGCGGGCATTGCCTACTACCCACATTGTAAATATTTAACAGATATGTTGGCTATGCAACGTTTCAAGAATTACTTCTATTCACCAATACTAATAATAATGGGATCACAGGATAATATAACACCAGTTCGTTATTGCAGGAAGTTGATAGAAGTCATGAATAATAATCCGAACAGTTCGGAAATCATTCCAGTTTTGCTTGAGTATAAGGGGGCACAGCACTCATTTGACCTGCCGCTGTGGTTTTCGAGTGATACGCCTATAGGTACTGTGGCTTCAGATCGCAAAGCTACAACTGATTCTCGCGAAAGATATTTAGTTTTTATTAGAAAGCTCTTTAACTAATTATTGAAGTTAGTCATTCAGTTTTTATATAGTTTGATTGTTTAGTTTGGCCTACTGTCACCCGGGTTCATACTTTTTGGGAGACCCGACATATAAAATTAAATATTGCGACAGCTTCTGATAAAAAAATTGTTAGACCAAACCAAATATATATATTAGCTCAACGGCAGTTGTTAGTGTTTCTAACTACTTTTTAATTTTATTAGATGCCGTCTTATTCATATGGGAACCACTATAATATTTTTTGCAGTAGAGTTAGATAAATAAAAAGTGGAAGGAAACGTTTAATGGAAATCGGAATATACGCAAACACCCATGGGCAAGCTTTTAGCGACGATACAGATATGTTCTTAAGCCATACACCGTTTGAAGAGATGCGCCCGGTGCAGATGGCGAAGATGGCCGAAGACAATGGGTTTCATTCCATTTGGTATCCAGACCACGTGTGTATGCCGATACAATCAGGAAGCGCGCATACTGCTAATGTTTCAGGAAAAAGAGCTTATCAGCCACATCATAATATGCTTGATATGGCAGTTGTTATGGGTGCTGTAGCTGTTAGCACCAGTCGTATAAAACTTGGTACGTCGGTTCTCATAGCGCCTTATAGGCACCCACTCTCTGATGCACGCCAGTTTGGCACTGTTGATCTTTTGTCCAATGGACGTCTGATGTTAGGGGTTGGGTCCGGTTGGATGCATGAAGAGTTTGCGGCCGTTGGGCAGAGCCACGAGGTGCGCAACTCGCAAACCGACGAATGCTTGGAAATCTACAAAAGATCATGGGTTGATGAGCAGGTTTCTTTTAAAGGAAAATATTACGACTTTGAAGATATTTCTATGGACCCTAAGCCGTTTCAAAACCCTCATCCGCCAATAGTGTATGGTGGAAACACGCCGGCTGGAGCGCGGCGAGCTATCCGTCATTGTAACGGTTTATACCCACTTTTCCTAGATACTCACTGTCAGCCTGATCGATTTCAACCTTTGCAGGAATTAATACGGAGGGAAGCAGAGAAGTTGGATCGGGATCTTACTCAATTCCATATGTTAGCTGCCGCCTCCGCTCGGGTTAATACTTCAAGTGATGCTCAGTTAGAACAACCTTTACGTCCCAGTTGCACCGGAACTTCAGAACAGATCCTAGAAGACTTACAAGGGCTTGCTGAAGCCGGGTTCTCGTTGATTGTTTGTATGATGATGTGTCCCTCCGGCAATTTGAGCGAACAAGAAGAGCAAATACAGCGCTTCGGTGAAGAGATAATTCCTCATGCAAAGTCAATAAAACCAATGGGTGAATGGAAGCTGGTTGAATGAGTGTTAGGATAGCAGTCCTTATAGAAGGGTCTCCTTCTCACGGCTTCGAGAACTATCGTTATTAAATTTGGAGAACGTTATAACTTTGATATGGTTTAGATTTAATTTTTTATGACATTTGTGGTGCTTGAGTAGGGGAAGTAATAGTCGTATGTTTGTGTTGTAGAGGATAAGGTGAAAAAAGGTGACAATCGTCACATTAGTATTTAATTATTGTTGTGTTCGGGTCATACATTTTAAAAATTTGAAGGAGTATTATGAGTGAGCTTAATTATAAGTGTCCAAGCACGATAGATGAGGCAACGAAATTACTAGCTACTGCGAATTCGAATGCGAAGATACTCGCTGGCGGAACTGATCTACTTGTTCAATTAAGGATGGGCATGATCAATCCTGAATTAATAGTTGACATAAAGAAAATCAAAGAAACAATTGAAATAAAAGAGTTTAATGGAGGTTATAGGGTCGGCGCAGCTGTTTCAGGAGCTGAACTTGGTGAGCACGAGGGTATGAAAAATACTTGGCCAGGTGTAGTTGAAGCACTTGAGTTAATTGGTTCCACGCAAATTCAAGGAAGAGCTTCTTTGGGCGGCAATTTATGCAACGCTTCACCAGCGGCCGATGCTGTTCCAGCGATGATTGCTTCAGATGCAATGTGTACAATTGTGGGGTCTATGGGTCAACGCGAATCGCGGGTTGAGGATATTGTTATAGGGCCAGGGCAAACCACCCTGCAGCCAGATGAGATGATTGTGGATTTCGTTTTCCCCGAGCGACCTCCGCGTTCAAGTGACGCTTATCTTCGATTCATCCCCAGAACTGAGATGGATATAGCAGTCGTGGGGGCAGGTGTAAGTTTAACATTGGATGAATCGGGTGTGTGTACTAACGCAAAAGTTTCTCTTGGTGCGGTGGCTGCAACCCAGCTCGTTCTTGAAGAGGGCGCGAGTGTGCTTATAGGAAGCACCTTGGATGATTCTGCTTTGGAAAACTTGAAATCAGTTGCTAGTGCTGCCTGCCGGCCCATAAATGATAAACGTGGAACGATTGAATATCGCACGAAAGTTGCGGGAGTTTTAGCGCAACGCGCTGCGAAGATAGCTAAGCAGCGTGCGGAGAAGGTATAATGGCAAAAATTCATGTGACTACTACAGTAAATGGAGAGCCTTCAGAGTTCCTTTGCGACCCACAACAAACCTTGTTAGACGTACTTAGAGATGAGTTAAGGTTGACGGGTAGTAAGGAAGGCTGTGCTACTGGAGATTGTGGTGCGTGCAGTATCATGCTTGATGGGAGACTGGTGTGTTCTTGTCTAGTATTGGGTGTGGAATCTGAGGGGCTTGAAGTTGAAACAATTGAAGGTATGTCCTCGGGCGATCAATTGCATCCGCTTCAACAGAAATTTCTAGAGGAAGCGGCTTTGCAGTGTGGTATATGTACTCCCGGTTTTCTGGTTGCTGCCAAAGCATTGTTGGAGAAAAATCCAAACCCTACCGAAACAGAGGTACGCTACTGGCTTGCTGGTAACTTATGCAGATGCACAGGTTATGACAAAATTATTCGTGCCGTTCTTGATTGTGCGGCTGATCTTAGAGGAGCTTAGATATGTCAAGTGATAATAAAGATTTGAAGTGGGTTGGTAAAAGTCCTGTTCGCCCTGATGGTAACGACAAGGTTACGGGTAGAGCAAAGTTTGGTGCAGATCTTATGCTTCCTGGTATGTTAGTGGGAAAGGTTCTTAGAAGTCCCCACGCTCACGCGATCATTAAGTCAATTGATACTTCTAAGGCCGAAGCTCTGCCAGGTGTAAAGGCGGTCATAACATCTGCAGATGTGACAGATTTATCCTCTGAGTGGGTTCCAGCCGGAGAAGTTCAAATAAATTTTCGAGACCTTGCTCGTAATGTGATGGCTAATGAAAAAGTTCTGTACAATGGGCATGCTGTTGCAGCCGTTGCCGCTACCAATAACGCTATTGCCAATGCGGCCTTGGAATTAATCTCGATAGATTATGAAGTCTTACCACATGTTATTGATGTGGAGGACGCTATGGCAGAGGATGCGCCGATCCTACATGAGGATATGTTTACACAAGGCGTTACCCCCAAACCTGATAAACCATCAAACGTTTTTAAACATGTAGATATAGCTGTTGGGGATGTGGAGGCAGGTTTTGCTCAGGCAGATCTGATTGTAGAGAAAAGTTTCAAAACAGCGCCCGTCCACCAGGGGTATATTGAACCACATGCTGCGGTTGCTAGTTTTGGGGAGGATGGAAAAGCCGAACTTTGGTGTAGTACCCAAGGTCAATTTGTAGTGCGGTTATACTGTGCGAAGTTATTAGGCATGGACGTATCCAATCTTAGAGTTACGCCGTCTGAGATAGGTGGCGGTTTCGGTGGCAAGACAACGGTTTATCTGGAGCCGGTAGCTCTCCTTCTTTCTCGAAAAGCCGGCCGGCCAGTACGTGCAGTTATGACCCGGGAAGAAGTGTTTCGCGCATCGGGCCCCACCTCAGGAGCTGTCACCTGGGTAAAAATTGGTGTAAAAAATGACGGAACAATTGTCGCAGGTGAGGCAATTTTGAAGTATCAGGCAGGTGCTTTTGCGGGGTCGCCAATTCAGCCTGGTTGTATGTGTGCCTTCGCGCCATATGATATCGAAAATGTTAAGGTAAAGGGGTATGATGTCGTAGTTAATCGACCCAAAGTAGCAGCATATAGGGCACCAGGTGCTCCTATCTCTGAGCATGCCGTGGAGTCAGTGTTGGATGATATTGCCAAACAGATTAGCATTGACCCACTTGAACTTAGAGAGAAGAATGCGGCAACTGAGGGTACTAATGCTGCCTATGGGCCTAAGTTTGGACCAATTGGGTTTGTGGAAACATTAGCTGCTGCAAAGGCGCATCCTCATTATTCAGCCCCGCTTGGCCCGAATCAGGGTCGTGGCGTTGCATGTGGTTTCTGGTTTAATATTGGTGGTGACAGTTGTGCAGCAGTTAATGTTGCGGAGGATGGTAGCATCGTAGTCTCCACCGGAAGCCCAGATATCGGGGGCTCACGGGCATCTATGGCAATAATGGCTGCGGAGACATTAGGAATAGACGTTGCGGATGTACACCCAAATGTTGCCGATACTTCCTCTCTTGGGTACACGTTTCTAACGGGGGGCAGTAGGGTTACATTTGCAACCGGAATGGCAGTAATTGAAGCTGCTAAACAAGTTGTGGAAACTTTACGAGAACGTGCAGCAAAAATTTGGGACATCAGTGTGGATGCTGTTATTTGGGAGGATGGCTACGCGAAACCTGCTGGAACTAATGCCGGAGACTTCGAACCTTTATCTTTGGGGGAGATCGCATCTACAGCGGGGAAAACTGGGGGGCCAATATCAGGTAATGCTGCACTTAATGCTCAGGGTGCAGGGCCAGCCTTTGGAACTCATATATGCGATGTCGAAGTGGATCCGGAAACTGGTAGGGTTACGGTTCTACGTTATACAGCTGTTCAAGATTGCGGCAAGGCAATTCACAAAGGATATGTGGAAGGTCAAATACAGGGCGGTGCTGTACAGGGAATTGGATGGGCGCTTAATGAGGAGTACATTTACGATGATAAGGGGCGTTTGGATAACGCAGGATTCCTCGATTATAGGATTCCCGTTGCATCGGACTTACCTATGATTGACACCGTTGTAGTTGAAGTTGCTAATCCAAACCATCCTTATGGTGTTAGAGGTGTTGGAGAGGTTCCAATTGTGCCGCCAATGGCTACCGTCGCAAATGCAATAGAAAGTGCTACTGGTATAAGAATGACTGAATTACCAATGTCCCCTCCAAAGGTATTAGCAGCAATTGATGGTGCCAAGTAGGGGACTGCCGGGTGGCGCGAATTATTTTAACATCTGGATTAAGCAATCAATTTACTAGTGGCCAAACGGAACTTGAAATTGACGCGGTTGACGTTCGGGGTCTGATATTATTATTAGACGAGAGTTTTCCAGGGATTGGAGATGAATTAAAACGTGAAATGGCTGTGGCTATAGACGGCCAAATATACCAGGAACCGTTTTTGGAAAAAATTAGCACAAACAGTGAGGTCTATTTTTTACCTCGAATTGGTGGCGGTAAAAATATTTTGACCTAAACCCCAATATAGCTAAACCAACCTGTAACAATATACTTATGTTCTTTTGGAGCAGGAATACCTCGGTGAGTGTGTGTAAACCCAGCAGGCCATATTTTGGTAACTGCCTTTTCAGCTTCACATACATGTTCCTGATACAAAAATTCAGTACCGCCACCTTGCTTGATTGAATTAAGATAAGTTTGGAAAGCAAGAACCCTATGAGAAATATCTAATCCACTTGATTCGTAGTGTTCACCAAAGAATGCCGCGCCTGGTTCATAATGTTGAATTTGAGGAGGTTCCAAAAAACCGATTTTTGCCCCACTTGAAGACAACACTGGAAATTCTTCAATATAACTTTGGACACTCGACATTAGATGTTTTCTATAATCACGTACTGCTGTTGAATATATCTCAATTGGCAAACAATTAAGGCTCACGTCCTCAGAGTCCTTCCACTTTTTATCCAATCCCTTTGCGCTAAGGCCTTCATGGGAAAAGCCTAGCTCTTTGGCAGTTTTGAAGCCGTTAATTAGTCGATCACAGATAGCGGGTGAATCCATAGAATAAGATTTTATCCATCTCATAGTTGAATCTTACCAAGTTTGTTGAGGTGCGCGATATATCTAAAGCATGATGTATATCCATAGGACTTAATCTAGCACAATTAAAAATTTATGTACTTAAAGGTTTTAACTTGCCCATCATTGAGGGGGTTGTATTTTAATTGCCTCAGTATAGGCTGGAAGATCTTCATTGAAACTCTTAGTAAATGTTCTTTAATGGCACATCTTAAAAAACCACTCTTTTAAAATGTGAAAAGAATGTTGCGTCTGGCCAATCCGCACTAATTTTATTTTACAATAAAATTATAACCATTTCATTGGTAGGTCAGTGTGTAATTATTAAATCGAAAAATCATGGTTAGCCAACAGTTTAAGGATACGCGAGGAGATAAACATTGCAAATTCCCATCTTTCAAATAGATACCTTCACGGACAAAGTTCTAAGTGGAAATCCAGCAGCTGTTTGTCCTTTGCCCAGCTGGTTAGAAGATGATGTTATGCAGGCTATAGCTGCTGAAAATAATTTGTCAGAGACGGCATTCTTTACAGAATTATCCGGAACATTTGAGCTCAGATGGTTTACCCCAAACGTCGAAGTGGGACTTTGTGGCCATGCTACTTTAGCAGCCGGCGAAGTTGTTCTGACTGAAATAAAACCTGATAGTAACAGCGTCAAATTTGAGACAAAAAGTGGAACACTCACTGTATCCAGAATGGATGATCAGTTCAAAATGGATTTTCCTGTTAGACCGCTAGAGAACATTGTTGCACCAACAGATCTTATAAAGGGTTTAGGTATAAAACCTGTCAAAGTGCTTGCTGGAGATGACTACGTTGCAATTTATAATACGCCTCAGGAGGTGTTAGACTTGAATCCTGATTTATCTTTACTAAGTAAATTAGGCCGGCGCGGTGTTGTAGTGACTGCGCCAGACACTGTAAAGGATTTTGATTACGTATTGCGGTTTTTTGCACCAAAAAACGCTGTACCCGAAGACCCAGTTACGGGAAATGTTCAGACAGAACTTGTTCCCTATTGGTCGGGTGAACTAGGAAAAAAACGTTTAAGCGTAAGACAATTATCCGCAAGGGGTGGGGTAATGATTTGCGAGGATCTTGGTTCTCGAATATCTATTAAGGGCAAGTGCGTTAGATATTTTGAAGGTGAAATTACTTTATAAGGCTTTCTGGAAGGCACGTGTAACAGGTTTTTCCGACCATTATTAAACAAAAATTCTATGCTAATAGACGATCTTCGTAAATATTGTTGCGAATTTATTGGAACATTTACCCTAGTATTTTTTGCGGCTGGGGCAATTGTTGTAGATGGTTTAATAGGTGGGGGGATTGGTATAATTGGCTCTGGTCTTATATCAGGGCTAGTAATAACAGTCTTAATTTATGCTTTTGGACATGTTTCTGGCGCGCATGTGAATCCAGCCCTTTCTATTTCATCTTGTTTAATCGGTCACCTGCCAGTTCGTTTATTACCCGGATACATTGTGGCCCAAATGGGTGGCTCGGGCTTGGCTGGTATGTGCTTATTGTGGGGGATTGGTGATTATAACTATATGGGCACCAACCGACCAAACTTAGAATTGTCCATATCTCCATTGGCAGCATTCATTTCTGAGTGTTTTCTTTCATTTTTGCTAATGTGGGTTGTTGCTGGGGTTGGCCTTGATAGGCGTGGTCATGGGCCTTTCGCTGGGATTGCCATAGGAGCACTGGTTGGCATTGAAGTTATGCTTATGGGACCTATAGCGGGAGCTGCGATGAATCCAGCCCGAGCTTTCGGACCCTACGTCGCATACGGCGAATTTAGTAATTATTGGATTTATGTTGCAGGCCCATTGATAGGAATGGTTCTAGGCGGATTTACATACCGGTTTACACATTTTCGAAAAAGCGGAGTATCTTAGGGAGCTTCGATAATTTAACGCTCCTTTTTTACATCACTGCCCCATTTCTTATAGTAAGTCGCCTCGTGTTCACTGGTGTCCGGGACAAGCTGCTCTAGAGCATCAGAAAAATCAGCCAACTTTAAAGGTCGCAATTTTACTTCGTAATTTTGAATTTGCTTAAGTCCTGCGTCTACTAATTTTGGTATATCTGGATTCATTTCAGCTAGCATGCATGATGTTACTTCTTTGCATAATCTAGCAATTTCTCTTCCTGTAAGTCTCTCTGTATTTTCGGCAAGAATTGGATAAGAAATTGAGTTGGGATCAACAGGAATGCCCTTATTTTCTAAATGGATTCTAAATATATCAGCTCGAGCTTCAATGCTTGGAAGGTCGATCAAAATGCGACGTTCAAACCGTGAAAGAACTGCTGCATCAAGATCCCAGGGTCGGTTGGTTGCGCCTATAGTCATTACTAAATCGCGACGATTTTTCTGCGCAAAACCGTCAATCTCGGAGAGGATAGTAGCTAACATCTGTTGATGGTATAGGTGCCCATCACTGCTCCTGCTTTTACAGAGTGCATCAAATTCATCAATAAAAATAATTGAGGGTCTGCCATCGCGTGTAAACTTACGTGCTACCCGGTATAGCGTGCTTATTAGCCTTCCCGACTCTCCCACCCATTTGCTCACTATTTGGCTAGCCTTAACGTTGAAAAATGTAGCGGTCAATTTGTTAGCAATGGCGCATGCAAGAAGAGTTTTTCCAGTCCCGGGAGGGCCATAAAACATGACGTTATTCCAGCCTTCAATTTCAACTCCTTGTGGGATTTTAGCCATTGCTAAACCATAATGAAAACGCAACTCCTCCTTTAAGACCGTTAATCCACCAATAGTATCCCAGTCTATACGACCCGGACTATCGTCAATGAGTAATAATATTTGTTGTTCGAGTGCGTCGGCTTCTTCGTCTGAATAGGCAACTTCATCAGCTTCATGGTCAGTAACTGGTTTAATTCGAGCTGTATCCATTTTACCGTTTGACCGGAGTTTGCGAGCTCGTTGTTTGTATTCCGCCGCGCGAATAGACATTGAGCGCTGGGCTTCTGCGTCTTCCAGTAACTCAATCATTTGCTCCGCAAATTGCGCTGCCTTATGATAGGAACGTGAGGCTTCCTCATTTTTTCCCACCGCAATGCGAGTGTTAGCTTCAGTTAGCATGCGGTCAATCGATCGTTGCAGAGCTTGTTGGCTATACATCTTTGAACCTTATTCTAAGATTTTATGTAGAGTATCATAGGGGTACCAATTGTGGATATACATCTACTGCAGGTGGTAGATAAAATTCAGTGAGGCACGTTACTTCGAATCTTCTTGTTTATTTCTAAAAGATATTAGCGATGGAGCCACGCTCTTCTTGAAAGAGCATGGCTCTAGATTTGTCTCACTTTAAGCGTTCAACCTTGCGCGGGATGGAGGGGCCTTTAAATTCGGCGTGGATGATTTTTCTGGGCTGTCATGGTCCCGAGTTAAGCGTTCAACATCATCACGTAATCCTTGTGGGTCGTTGACCCATTTGTCATAAAATCCGAAAGGATTTGCGGCGTGGCCTCCAGGCTCGGATGTAAACCCGCGATGCACAACATTGTATAGATGATTTTCCGCAGTCCAGTTACGACGGGCATCACGAATAGTTGTTAAAGAAAGTGTAGCATATGTTGCTTCATCTGGCCCTGTCCCACACTCAGCAAGCACTGTTCCGTCAAAATCGACAATATTCGAGTGTCCGAAATAAGAGTAAACTAAATCTCGACCTGCCATATTAGCAACTGCCATATAAGTTAAATTTTCCCACGCTCGAACCTGAGCAATCATGCGCTGTTGTTCCTTTGAAGGATACATATATCCCTGAATGCGAACCACGAGTTCTGCACCTTTCATAACAGTATCACGGACAATTTCTGGCATATTGCAGTCATAGCAAATTGTCCCTCCAACTATCAGTCCTTTTGGGCCTTCTGCTACAGCAGTTTCATGGCCAGCAGTCCAAGGTTCTTGGGGGCACCAAGGGAATATTTTACGGTATTCAAGGCATATTTCCCCCTGATCATTTATCATGATAAGGGTGTTATATGGATTTAGCCCCTCTGGATGTTCTTCGCCGGTGAGTGAGAAGATGCCGTATACGCCATGTTTTTTGCAGGCTTCGGAGAATATTTGAACTTCATCACCATCAAGAGTCGTGGTTAATTCAGACCATTTTGTTGGATGAAATCCCTGAGTGGTGTATTCAGGAAAGACAATAAGATCTAAGCCTGGATATCCCCGTTTCATGCCTTCTATGAAGTCAGCAATGCGTTTGCAATTATCCAGCACCTCGGCTTTCGTCTCAACAACCGGAACTTTATAGTTAACTACCCCGACGCCAACCGCGTCATCGCTAGATGAAATTGAACCTGTAGGCATAATAATTTCTCCCTATTCATAGTAAGACGTAAAATTGAGCTGAGTACACGCTAAACATTTATCGCTCTAAAGTTAAAGGCGTATGTCCTTGGCTTCAAGCAACTAAATGATGAATGTTTCGATAACTGCATTGTTCTAGAAATTTAAAGATGATACGTTCATCCACTATTTTATGTTAGGTATTTTGGGAATCAGAACTGGGAGTATCATGTCCTTTCGTGCGAAAACTATCCTGCAACTAATTGCTGATAATGTGTTCTGGGTCTTTGTCATCCTTATGATTATACTTGGAACTGTTCTGGATACACCGTTCATTAATGTTGGTTTAACGGCTCGTTAAATCATTTTACACTAGCTAGACATGCAGCTTGCCTAGCTTTGATTAGTTGGGGTCGAACGTCAAGAATCATCGTTTATGAGTGACGTTTTACGTGAAAATTTATAGGAAAATATAGAACTTTATAAGAACCTTTCTATCTTGCGGGCATTTGTAGTGGTTCATTACCCAATAATTCTTGTGTGTAATATTGGAATATATTTTATAGATGATTTTTAGAGCCGTAAAAAGAATATGGTTCATGACCATAAATATTTTGTTTTTTGATCTTTGCCAGGACTAGGAACCTATTTGAAATGAATAGAGCAGAGCGGCGCCGGAAGGATAAGATAGAGAGACGGCAGCCGACTGCAATACTGCAAATAAAGATACAGGAAGCCGTATCACTTCTTCAAAATGGACAATTTAAACAAGCCGAAAGAAAATTTACGCGACTTCTCAAAACTCACCCTCAGCATCCGGACGCCCTGCATTTTCAAGGTGTTGTTATGTATAAGCAGGGTAGGTTTAAAGAATCTATGCATTTTTTAGAAGCTTCGGTTTCTGTAGCCGATGATTATGCTGAAGCACACAATAGTCTAGGTATTATTTTGCTGGAAGGAAGAAATTTTGATAAGGCAATTAAGCATTTTTCTCGGGCTCTAGAAATCCGACCAGAATTTGTGGGCGCTAAGGTTAATTTAGGCGCATCGCATCAAAGTAAGAGTGATTTTATTTTAGCTGAGGAGGCCTATTTTTCAGCTATTGAGTTGGATCCGTCAAATGTAGAGGCATTTTACAGATTGGCATCTGTTCATCTTGCACTAATGAAATCAGAGCAGGCCTTGGAGGCTAGTAATGGTGCTCTGAACTTGGCTCCTTCCTGCCAGCATGCATTAGCATATAAAGCGATTTCATTACAATTTCTTGATAAGGAGCATGAAGCTCATCAAATTTGCAATCATGACGTTATGATATTTAGAGAATCCATAGTTGTTCCAAGCAATTTTGCAAACCTCAATACCTTTAATGGAGCTCTTAGCGATGTAGTAAGGGGGCACCCCTCGCTTATATGGGAACCCTATAATAGGGTAACCAGGGGTGGGGCTGTTACAGGAGACTTGTTAGCTCAACATAATCGTGTTGTAGCGTCATTTGAGAAATCTTTGCGTCGCTTGATAGACAAATATATAGACAATCTTAAAAAAATAGAGGGGCATCCGTTTTTCGGCAATATACCGTCAGCCTATGACTTAACCTTAATTGCATCCATTCTAAAATCAGGTGGGAAGCATCCATCGCATCTTCATGAATCTGCCTGGTTAAGCGGAGTATATTATGTAGCTGTTCCTGATTCTATAGAATATGGTGATAAAACACATGCTGGGTGGCTTGAATTTGGTCGTCCTGACGTTACTGTCGGGTGTAATGGTAAGTTAAATTTGTCTTTGCAATGTCCAGAACCAGGCTTGGCTCTTCTATTTCCTTCTTACTTTTTTCATGGAACTATTCCCTTTTCAGGAAGGCAAGAAAGAATAGGGATAGCATTCGATGTTTATCCAAGAGCATAATCGAATTATTACATGGAATTTTTGTAATTTATTACAAAAATTATCGCATATTTTTCGACTTGACATTACAGCGACTGGAGAGAATATGGCCTTATGACTTTTAGCTGGGAGACGTTGCAAAATTGGGGTCTAAGGGCTCAATAGATTTTTTTCAGTACCATTATATTTATATAAGACAAAGGGAGAATGTAAAAATGGGAATTTCACGGAGAACTTTCGTAACTGGGGCGGCGACAACGGCCGGTGTCGCGGCTGCGTTTCCCCATATCTTTATTAAAGATGCAGGGCAGGCTTGGGGCGCTAAGCCTTGGATTAAGAAAGATGGAAAGATCAAGGTGGGGATGCTTTGGTCGCAGACTGGAAACCTCAGTGTTGTTGAAAACGACTCAACACAGGTATCGCTTTTTGCAGTAGACATTCTTAATGGTCGAGGCGGTATTGCCGGCAAGGAAATTGAGCCAGTAGTGGTAGATGCCAAATCAGACATTAAAGTATACTCTGAAAAGGCGACGCAGCTTATCCTTAAAGATCGCTGCGTAAGTATTCATGGTAGTTACACATCTGCAAGTCGGCGGGCAGTTATGCCGATTTTTATAAAATGGGATCACCTCTATTACTACCCGACTTGTTATGAGGGTCGTGAATGTATGCAGAATATTATCAATACAGGGCCTCTTGCGAATCAGCATTCGTTTGATTTGGTACCATATATGGTCAAAAATTTTGGCCCAAAAGTTTACCTTGTGGGGTCGAATTACATTTGGCCGAAAGAGTCAAATAAAAATGTTAAAGTATGGCTAGAACGTGCTGGCGGAGAAGTAGTGGGTGAGGATTACGTGCCGTTGGGTGGCTCAGAGTTTTCACCAGTTTTTAACAAAGTGCGACAACAAGAACCAGATTGGATCATGTCCACAGTTGTGGGCGATTCTGATATTGCTTTGCATCGGCAGTTTCTACAGGAAGGTTTTAAGTCAGATAAGATGCCTATCGCGGCTCTTACCACTGGTGAAATTGAGACCCGGGCAATGGGCAATGAAGCTGGTGCTGGACATTTTCTGTCAGCTCCATATTTTCAAACTTTGCCCAATCCTACTAATGAGAAATTTGTTCAAGATTATCTGGCCAGTCCTTACGGGGGAGGCGGTGTTACCCATTATAATATGGAAGAAACATACCTTGGCATTTTAATATGGGCAAAGGGAGTAGAGCGGGCTCTGGAACATACTGGAGGTGACTGGGAAGCTATTACTCCACGTATGATCCGTGATGTCACTGGTAACTGGAATGGACAGGGGCCAATTGGGTTGTCCGATGAAGAGTCTCCAGAAGGTAAAGTTTGGATTGATCCAGATAACTTTAACATCTGGCTCAAACCTAAAATTGGACAATGTGGAGCCGATGGTCAATTTACAATTGTCAAAGAGGCCGACGAACATGTGTTCCCAGATCCATTTTCCATCTATCCTGAGCGTGGAGTTTGTAAAGCAGATGGGCTTCACAAACCAGATGGCACAATTCAGAAGGACGTACTCTAAGAAGTAAGAGTTTGGGGTTTCTGGAATGGCGTAATTTATTGCGCCATTCCATATTCTCCCGATACTACCAATGACGTAAAGAGATCATGTTTGGTATCGCTTTTGAATATCATACGGAAAAGAAAACTTTTGGTTAAAATAAATGTTTTACCGCATGCATTACAGGGAAGGTATCTAGAGTATGAGCGTCCATGATTTTTGGACACCTTTTGCGCTAGAGCCATTTATTAACGCGTTACTTATCGGTTTGAGTATCGCTAGCATATGGCTTGTCGCTGCTCTAGGACTAACAATTATTTATGGAACCATGGGCGTCATTAATATGGCACATGGTGAATTTATTATGCTGGGTGCCTATTCTGCATGGGTTATGCAGTATTTTATAGGAATCCCCTGGCTTCTTACCTTACCATTATCGTTTGTAATTGTGGCTTTCTTTGGTTGGCTTGTTGAACGTGGTTTGATTCGGCATCTTTATGATCGTCCGTTGGACACGCTTCTAGCAACCTGGGGCGTTTCGCTTGTGCTTATTCAAAGTATTAGGCTTATATTTGGAGGAGAGCCACAATATATTGATGCGCCGTCATGGTTGAAGACCGTTATGGTAATTGATTTCATTCATATCCCGTGGATGCGAATTTTCATTTTCTTCTTGGCAATAGCGCTAGTTGCGGTAACTTTTGCAATCCTGTTTAAGACTAATTGGGGAATTCAAATACGCGCTGTTATGCAAAATAAGGAGATGGCAGCATCGTTTGGTATAAATTCTAAAAAGATATATGGCCTTACCTTTGCGTATGGTGCAGGCTTGGCAGGTATATCTGGAGCCATGTTTACTGGGCTTAAAACTATTTTTCCAGATATGGGTTTAGGCTACGTTGTGGAGGCGTTTTTAGTCGTCGTAACCGGCGGTGGAGACCTGCTCGGCAGCGTCGCTACTGCTGGTATTATGGGAGAAATGTTTTCCGTATTCTCTTACTTCACAAACGATACATTTGGTCGCTTTGTTTTATTCATCTTAATTGTAATCTTTCTACGATTTAGGCCACAGGGTATATTCTCGCCTAGTATGGCCCGGCGCTAGGATTGATTTAGGCAGTGAGAGGATAAAAAGAAGTGCAGCGGGCAAATCTCTATCATGACAAACGAGCGCAATGGGGTGTGTACTTCGTATTTTTCGGCGTTCTAGCAATCATACCTTTGTTAATGGATGACCCATTTACTATGAACCAATATGCTCGATATGGCGTGTTTGGCATGTTGGCTCTTTCTGTAAGTTTAGTATGGGGATTCGGTGGAATTTTAAGTCTTGGCCAAGGTATTGCATTCGGTATGGCAGCCTACGGTATGGGTGCCACAATGCAAATGCAATATCAGGATCCTGTAAATGATCCTATTCCAAGTTTCATGTTGACCAATGAGCTAGAAGCATTGCCCACTGTATGGGAGCCCTTCTGGGATACACATTTAGGGCTCATATTGGCATTTGGAATACCAGTCCTGTTTTTCGTAGTCTTTGGGCTTCTTATGTTCCAGGCTCGTCTAGCCGGAGCTTTTGTCGCTATAATGACATTAGCAATGCTGGGGGCTTGGTACAATATGGCTTATGACATGCAGCCTTTTACAGCAGGTTTCAATGGTATTTCGCCTCCGAGCGCCTTTGAAGCCTTTGGTGTTGAAGTAGATCCATATAGTAATATGATCTATTGGGTTTCACTTGGGGTGTTAGCTTTTCTGACAATATCTATAAAGGCGTTGTTGCAAACCAAGTTTGGTACGATTGTCCAAGCTATTCGGGACGACCCTGAAAGGGCAAGGTATCTCGGCTATAATGTTGCGTATTATCAGACTGTTCTTTTTGCTTTAGGAGGGCTGGTTGCGGCATTTGCAGGGGTAGTTTGGGTGATGATATCACAATATGTTTCTCCGACATCACTAGATATATTTTTTAGTATTACCATGGTCATATGGGCTGCTGTAGGGGGAAGAATGTCACTCTTCGGTGCAATATTTGGTGCAATGTTTATCAAGGCCGCCGAAAGTTATGTGGGGGATGAGTTCCAAGCGACCTGGTTCGTTATTCTTGGCGTGGTATTCATAGTTGTTGTGCGTTTTCTACCTAAGGGATTTGCAGGTTTATTTGAGTATGCTGTAGGCTTTGTTCCCTATTGGCGGAGAAATGGGTGATAATGTAGTTTTTATTTAATTGGTAAAAAAGTGACTAGCAGAGGATAGAAGTGGCAGTAATACTAGAACTTGATAATGTGACGAAGGCGTACGACCAATATAAGGTTGTAGATGACTTTAGTTTTGCGGTTAATCAGGGCGAGCTTCGCTGCCTGTTGGGTCCGAATGGTGCTGGAAAAACAACTACAATGGATTTAATTACCGGCCGTCAAAAAGCTACTTCAGGAACCATCAAGTTTGATGGGCGTGACATAACCGGGTTAAGAGAGGACAAGATTGCAAAGAGAGGCGTCGGGCGAAAGTTTCAAGTGCCGGCGGTATTTAAGGATCTTACGGTTAGCGATAATCTTAGAGTGGCTTTTAGCCGCCAAACAGACCCATTTGTTAATATGGTTCGGATGGGTCGCAAGGAAGGCCAAGATCGCTTAGATGAGGTTCTCGAACTTGTTGGTTTGCAGGATCGCTTAGGTGAATTAGGTGGTAATTTGTCTCATGGTGAGACTCAATGGCTAGAGATTGGTATGGTGTTGACGCAGAACCCTAAGTTATTACTAATGGACGAGCCAACCGCGGGCATGACCGAACAGGAAACTCAAAAAACTTCGGAGATTTTTAATAGGCTAAAAGGTGAACGGTCTCTTGTTGTAGTAGAGCATGACATGGCATTTGTAAGAGAAATTGCGGATGTAATAACCCTTATGCATTTAGGCCAGACGTTAGCTGAGGGTCCCATGGAAGAAGTGGAGAATGATCCACGAGTTAAAGAAGTTTATCTCGGGTCGGAAGGTATCACGGATGCTGCTTGAGCTTCGAAATGTCACATCTTACTACGGGAAAACACCGATACTCCATGGGTTAAATTTGGCTGTCCCGGAAGGTAAATGTCTTGCCGTGCTAGGCCGAAATGGTGTGGGCAAAACTACCCTTGTTCGTACGATTATGGGACTTACTACACGTATGACTGGTGTAATGACGATCGCCGGTGAAGACGCAAGTAACAGTGAAACCTTTGAGAGGTCGGCTGCGGGCGTGGGTTATGTTCCACAAGGAAGAGGAATCCTTCCGAAATTTACTGTAGCGGAGAATATTCTGTTAGGTACCTTTGCTCGTAATGACAAGTTACGGAGCATCCCTGACATGTGTTTGGAGCTTTTTCCGTACTTGGCAGAAAACTTAGAGAAACGCGCAGGACAGCTTTCTGGAGGGCAGCAGCAGCAATTAGCAATTGCCCGAGCCTTAGCCACCGACCCTAAGATATTGCTTTTAGACGAACCTACAGAGGGTATTCAGCCAAATATTGTTCAGGAAATCGAAGCTACGATTATGCGTTTGAATCAAGAGGTTGGTCTCACCCTGATCCTTACTGAGCAACACATTAAGATTGCGAGGGATTTGGCTCACGATTTTGTGATTATGGATCGTGGGCGTGTTGAGGCAAATGGGAATATTTCTGAGCTAAGTGATGAATTGGTGCAGCAGCATTTGACAATATAGCTGTCCGATAGAATGGAAGTGGTAATAACTAATTGTATCGTTGTTAATGTATTTAAATAATTTAAAAAGATAGAAGGAGAGATCGAAATGATACGTATTGCTCCAAAAGGTAGTTCTGAAAGAGAACGGATGATAAAGGAACACAAGGCTTGCATTGAATCAATGAAGGGGGTTGCGGGCTGCACAATTTTGAGGTGTAAAACACCTGGAGATACTACGGACGTTAGTGGGGGCATCCACGACGATTTTCAACTTAATAGGACTCTCCTTCGGATGCGAGCGCAGCCAGCTACCAATAAATTAGTAGTTATCTGCACTAAAGTAGAGAAAGAGTGGAGGATAGGGCGGTTGTCAGGCATTCGCGGGGTTCCGCCGGTTTTTGCAACTCGGAAGGTGTACGACAATGAGCAGGATCCACAGCATGATATATTTATAATGCGTTTAGACGAATTCGCGGAATCAGATGGTTATCCTGAAGACTTTCGCGAGGGTTGGAAACGTCGGGACGACATGTGGGCTACCACGTAGCATTACATTGAGATTAATAAGTAGTTGGTAGCATTAATATGTTACAAGCGCCGGTAAAGGGAGACATTCGATGGCATGGATGAGGTTAACAGGATACGCGGATAAATTTGGCGTGCATCCGGGAGAAAAAATCCGCTTCTACGTGAATTGTGACGGGCCGAAGCAGTATAATGCAAAATTAGTCAAAATGATCAACGGTGATACCAATCCGCGTGGCCCTGGGCTGATCGAGAAATCAGTTAGGAGCTCTATAAATGGGAATTATCGTGGAAGAAAGCAAGTAATTCATAGCGGGTCATACGGGTATGTTGCAGACAAACCTCAATTTCACTTAAAAAGTTTTACTCTCCAGTGCTGGGTGTGGCCAACCGCTCCAAAAACACATCCAAGATATTGGAAGCACGGTGTCCAAGGATTGGTGACTAAGTGGCACAATAACAAGGGCTATGGGTTGTTTATAAATGAGGATGGTTGTGCAGAATTAAGGATTAATGGAAAAAAAATAACCACTGGAGCGCCGCTTAGGGATCATGCGTGGCATTTTTTAGCGGCCACATTTGATGCAGCCACTGGGAAAGCAACTCTCTACCATGAGCCACAGATAGTTTATGCATTAGACCCAGAAGTTAGGCCTGTCAGCTCAAAATTGGTGGCGCCTCGCCATGATAATAGTCCTGTAGTACTTGCTGGTTATACTGGTAGCCACTCAAAAGCTGCTACTGCCAAATCATCAGTGCCTGAAGGCGTGTTGATAGCAGGTCAATACAATGGAAAACTTGATAGCCCCCGAATATGTAATAGAGCGCTTAGTCGCGCTGAAATTGAGACGATGAAATTAGGTGCTCAACGCGGTATGACAGAGCGCAGGAATGCCGGTCCAACTGGTGCATTATCGGAGGCGATTGTTGCTTCTTGGGACTTTTCAGACGGAATCAATACAATCGTTGGAAAGGATCATGGGCCTTACTTATTTGATGCTCAAATCGTAAATTGTCCTACTAGGGCAATGACGGGCCATAACTTTTCAGGGCAGAATTTCGACTGGAAACATGCTCAAGACGAATACGGGGCAATTCATTTTCACGATGATGATGTTGACGATGCTCGCTGGGACGTTGATTTTGAGTGGGTTGTACCTAATGGATTCGAAAGTGATTCGTACGCTATAAAACTTACTACTAAGGAGGGGGACGAAGACTATATTCCCTTTTTCGTAGTTCCAAAAGTTGGTGAAGAGCAGGCTAAAATAGCAGTAATGATCCCAACTATCAGTTATATGGCGTATGCCAATGAACACCTTGCTAACAATGCAGGCGGCGCCGAACTTTTGGTCTATCGTGTACCCATAATGCAACAACAGAATATGTTCTTGTCGGAGCATCGTGAATATGGTGGGTCAATTTATGACACGCATACTGATGGTAGTGGGCTTTGTCTCTCATCACGATTGCGTCCAATTTTAAGCGTACGGCCTAAATATGATCATTTTCTTATGCAGGCACCGTGGCAATATCCAGCTGATCTTCACCTTATTTGCTGGTTAAATCAGCTTGGTTATAAGTATGATATCATAACGGATGAAGATGTTAATTATGATGGGTTGGCTAGATTAGAAAATTATAATGTTGTAATTACAGGATCACATCCTGAACACAATTCTGGCCCGCAATTAGATGCGCTACATGACTACACTCAGCAGGGTGGACGCCTTATGTATATGGGTGCTGATGGATTTTATTGGGTTCACTCTTATCATCCGGCGTACGATCATCTGGGTAGGGGCATTATTACTGAAATGCGAAGATGTGAATCAGGGATTAGGACATGGCGAGCCGATCCTGGTGAATACTACCATCAATCTACGGGTGAATTAGGAGGTATGTGGCGCTATCGAGGTCGCTATTTACATTCAGTTGCAGGAACTGGGATGTCTTCTGAAGGTTTCGATATATCTAGTTATTATTCCCGTACCAAAGAAAGCAATGATCCACGGGTTTCCTGGGCATTTAAAGGAATTAAACAGGACGAAAAGATCGGTAATTTTGGTTTTGTCGGAGGAGGTGCAGCTGGAACGGAGCTTGACATTGTTGATACTATGCTTGGCTCTCCGCCTCATACATTAGTTGCGGCTACGTCCGCCGGTCGTCACACAGAAGCATATCTGCTAGTAATGGAAGACTTTGGGTTTAACCAGCAAGGTCTAGACGGTACCCAGCATCCACGTGTGCGGTCAGATATAGCTTTTCATGAGACCCCAAATGGTGGTGGGTGTTTTGCTTTTAGTTCAATTGCATTTTGCGGATCGTTGCCATGGAATAATGGGGATCCAAGAAAAAACAATATATCCCGACTGGTTAAGAACGTCTTAGATAGATTTGCTAAAGACGGTCCGCTACCCGACGCTCCAAGAAGTGCAATTAAACACCGTGGTCGGGCAGATTATGATCCTCCGATGAACAAAAAACGGAAGTGATTGGGTTAACCTATTAATGAATATCACTCCCGTACTGTGTGACTTTACGGGAGTGTTTTTCCAATCTTGGTTATCGTGTAATGAACTTACATCCGGAACTTGGTTACTTTGACGAAGGTCTCGATTTTGTCGAGGCAAAAATATATTCCGATGTGATAAGACCCTTTGGTCAGGCACATACGTTGCCCCACGCGGCTTATCGATCAAAAGTTTTTGCAGACTTAGAGGACGAAAAAATCTGGACCAGAACTTGGGTATGTATTGGCACACAACAAGAAATTCCAGATGAAGGTGATATATTGCCGTTCACAGTAGGTAATCATGGCATCCATGTTCAACGGGTAAAAGATGGCAAACTCGTTGGACGATTTAATAAGGCACAGCATGGAGGTTGTCGTTCAGTCCCTTTACAGTGTCAAACTGGAAATAAAACTAAGTGTTCCTTTACTTCCTGTGGTTATAGTCGCGATAGAAATGTTTTGTCAGCTGTTGAAGTTGAAGAAGGGTCGTTGCTTGGTGGCCAATATTTGGGTGACCGGCCAGAAAGGTTGCTTCCAGTTCAAGTTGAGTGCTGGGGGCCATTTATATTTATTAATTTAGACCATTCTACAAAATCATTATCAAAATGTGTTAAACGCCTTTCAAAAGTGATGGGTAAGACAATCCACGGAAAGCTCGATCTGGTTTATCAAGAACGTGCTGAAAATCAGTGTAATTGGAAACTGATGGGAAGGTCATTCGTGGAGAATGTCTCTATTCCTGATGTAAAGGATGGCTATGAGAAGTATTCAGGTGTATCTAATCAAACACCGATGCAGACTATGAAGTCGCTAAACCTCTCGGATAATTATGCAACTCGCGATGGTACGCTTCCTTTATTACAAGGAATTTCCTCTAATAAAAAGCATAAGGCGCACTTAATTTGGCATTTTCCTAATCTATTACTTATACAAATGCCTAATTATATTTACAGTATTATTCTTCAACCAACGGGTATTGGGCTGACCTTAGGGCGAATAAATCTTTTTGTTAACAATACCGCTGGAATAAATCAAGATGACCCAAATGTAATAGCATTGAGTTCCAAGTGGTTAAAAGAATTGGAAAAGAGCGTCATTCATGGAGAAAAATTGCAACGGGACATGCAAAACCTGACTAAGTCAGGTCTCAAATCATCTTTAAAACTTACGCAAAAGGAAAATTGCCCATATGGATATGATTTTCAAAAATTTATAGTAGATTCAATATTGGCAAAACATAAATATTATTGGTCGGCGCCACTTTATAATGACCATGATAGATAATATCTTCAGTTAAAGGCGAATAAATGGTCTACAGTGTTCAGCAAATTAAATACGAGATACTTGCCTACATTAAAGAATTCGGCGGCGAATTTTCGGATTATTATGTAGGTGTTAGTGATAATCCAAAAAAATCACTGTTTAAAGTTCATAATGTTAATCGCAAAAAGGATCCCTGGCTTTATAAACAGGCTCTGACACTCCAGGCTGCTAAGACAGCTCAGGATTATTTTGTTAACCGACTTAAGGTCGATGGTATGCCCTCAACTAGTTTAAACGAAGATACGGACTGTGTGTATGTCTACAAAAAGAGTCAGAGAACGAACCCGTAATAGTAAGCGAGTTTCTTCAAAACACAATAAATCCTCTTCTCGTGGAAAAACAGAAATTCTTCTTGAAAAGGGTCGAAGAGCTTACATGGAGGGTAATTTTGAATCAGCTAAATCTTTTTGGCTGCCACTTGCAGAACTTGGTAATTCAGATGCACAGGCATGGATAGGCTCTTTGTATGCAAATGGAGACGGCGTTGAAGTTGATGACTATAAAGCGTTTGAATGGTATGTGAAATCTGCGTCGGGAGGTAATGTTCAGGCGCAAAGTAATGTCGGTGCAATGTACGCGATGGGAAATGGCGTTGATAAAGATTCTGATCAAGCAATTATTTGGTTCGAGAAAGCATCGGACGAGGGGGATCCCAACGCCCAATTTAATCTAGCAGTGCTACTTTCTAACGACAGTCACGGCATAACTAAAGACTTAGAAAGGGCAGTTCGTCTTTATCGGTCAGCTGCAGAGAAGGGGCATTACCCTTCGCAGGCTCGTTTGGGACATATGTATTCAATAGGACAAGGAGTGAAGAAAGATCGTATTCAGGCTTATGTTTGGCTCTCTCTTGCTGCACAGCATGGAATTGGTACAGCCTTAAATGCTCTTGAAGCCGTAGCCAATCAGATGTCTAGTGAGGAAAAGGCAGAAGCACTAACACTTTTTGATGCCTGGCGAGGGAAAACTTCTGCTGCTGTAGGGCCTAGTCGCATTGAACCGTTACCTGGATAAGAGGTTAGGTTTATTTTAGATGTATCTATTATTCACATATATTACTGACAAAATAATTTTTTAATCAGGCCTGTCTTGTCGTTGATGCTAATAAATAAATCTGACTGAGTGACGATGTTTTTCACATTATTGTCTAGTGGACATGCGTTATTGTAGTTCATTTCATCAGGATCGGCAGATTTCCCATGTCGCGAATCTCCTATTCTGGGCGAAAAAATAATAGCCACCTCTATTGTATCTGAGTCCACCACGTCAGTCTTGCCCAGTTTCCAACCAATTGGGAGGTCATGGGATCGGTAATATTTACGGACAACTGAAGCTGCTTTTTCGATGGGTATAACTCGAGATGCCAGGTTATTTGAGGAGGTACTGTTTTGTTGTTCTTTTATTTTCTGCATCTCTTTTTTAGTTTCGTATACAGCAAGAATTACGATGATTAGCGTTATCAGCGTAGTCCAAATTAAAAATTTCTTTTTACTACTAATCTTCCTTAATTTCATAGATTTCTCAATGAATGCTTTAGGACTGCAGTATAAAATTCGAGATTGGCTATCTCACGTTCCAGACAATTAGTAGACTTAGGAGAGATGTCTAATATGATCAAAAATACCATTGTTTATTACCAAATAAAATTAAAAAGCTATTTTAACAGAGGAGAATAAATCGTGAATGATTCAAAAGCGATCCAGAAGGAGTTAGAAAAACGAGACGATCTTATTTTGGCACTTGAAATGCTTACGGTAGATCAAGCTTGTAGATTGCTGGCGCTAGAATCAGTTGTAACAAGTATGGTGGGTATAAAAAGTGTTAAACCTATCGATGTAAGGGCACAAATAAAAGAAAGGTCTAAAAGATTTAAAAACCATTTTGAAGGAAAAAGCATAACTGGGTTTGTAGAGCGTGCTCAACGCATTGGTGAAGAAGAATTAATGCCAAAGTCGAGAAACAAAGACAGCAAAGTTCGTAAATCAAACCCAAAATAAGAACATCAGCGAACGAAGTCGTATACTAAGTGTCTACGACGACAATAAGTCAATCAGTCCTCTTAATTAAAAACTGTTCCTCCGTCAACATTAAGAGCTTGGCCAGTGATAGACCTTGCTTCGTGTAAGAAGGATATTGCATGCGCAATTTCTTGACCAGTTTGAGGTCTTGATACTTGCTGTTTGGCCACCCACTCTGACACTTTTGTTCGTTGGCCTTCCACAAATTTATTAAACATATCAGTAATAACGGCGCCCGGGCAAATAGCATTCACGTTGATATTATGCTGTCCAAGTTCGATTGCAAGAGCTTGTGTAAATCCAATAACAGCAAACTTGGAAGAGCAATAGTGAGATACTCCTGCACTGCCACGTTTACCTCCAATTGATGATATATTTATAATTGAAGAAGGTGCTTTATTTAAAAGCATATGTTTAGCTGCAGTTTTACTGACTATGAAGGTGCCTGTGGCGTTTACCTCAATTACTCGTCGCCATTCTGAAACTTCTAGGTCAATCGTGTCATGTACTGAAAGAATTCCAGCATTATTTATTACTAAAGTAATTTCTCCAAGGGCATCCGTGCAATTTTGATATTTCTCTTTTACA
>Ga0310344_10000737_pt1 | contig 25465 bp, 19 predicted proteins | sample HC15DNA20200_MG_FD_203801 | JGI IMG/M metagenome (GOLD analysis project Ga0310344, IMG submission 203801) | Marine microbial communities from station ALOHA, North Pacific Subtropical Gyre - HC15-DNA-20-200_MG | ecosystem: Environmental > Aquatic > Marine > Oceanic | place: Pacific Ocean: North...
CCCCCAGCCAGGACGCGATCCAGATCTCGCGGCTGGTCAAGGCCTACGTCAAGGGGAAGCTCGGCGAGACGTTCGACCCGTTCGGTTTCCAACAGATCTCCCAGGCGCCCTGGTACCAGAAGCCGGTCTCAACGGTCGGCAGTGGTCTGACCTGGTTGATGACGATCGTCAGCGGCCGGGGTGATCCCAGGACGATCTACGAACAGAGTGCCGCTCAACCGTTCGAACACCAGTTCCAGGTCGCGCTGCACACCGACCTGGCAAGGTTCATCGAGGGCCGGCTGGACCTGATGACCCGCAACGGCCGGGCCGGGCTGGTCCTGGTGCTAATCAGCCTGATGCTGTTCCTCAACTGGCGGGTGGCCATCTGGGTCGCTGCCGGGCTGGTGGTGTCGTTCCTGGGCACGTTTGTCGTGCTGTGGGCGATGGGCGAGACCATCAACCTGCTGAGCATGTTCGGGTTGATCATCGTGCTGGGGATCATCGTCGACGACGCGATCATCATCGGTGAGAACATCTACCGACACGTCGAGGAGGGAATGCCGTCCCAGGAGGCTGCGGTCCGCGGTACCGACGAGGTGGCCTGGCCGGTCTGTGTGACGATCATGACGACCATCGCCGCATTCGCTCCGCTGCTGTTCATCCAGGGCCAGATCGGGGACTTCATGCGGGTCCTGCCGATCGTTGTGCTGGCGGCGCTGACCGTCTCGCTTGTGGAAGCCCTGGTGATCCTGCCGGCACACCTGTCCCACATCAAGACGACTTCCCCGTCGGCCACCAAGCTGTCCGGCTGGCGACGGGTGTTGAAATCACTTGCCGCCTCACCCGACCAGTTGATGAGGGGCCGGTTGCAGGACTTCTACGAGCGACTGCTGCGCGTCGCCCTGAAGTGGCGGTACGTCACGCTGGCCCTGGCGTTCTCGACGGTGGTCGCCAGTTTCGGCCTGATCGCCGGCGGAATCGTCGACCTGGTCTTCATCCAGAAGATGGACAGCGAGACGTTGATGTGCGGGGTCGAGATGCCGGTGGGCACCGTCGTCGGCCAGACCCGCGAGCAGGTCAAGCGGATCAACGACTTCGCCCTGACACTGCCGGAGGTGGAAAACGTCCAGATGTTCGTCGCCATGCAGATGGACATCAAGGGAGGTGGCGGAGCCGAAATGCAGTCACATCTCGGCCAGCTGATCCTCGAGCTGAAGGCCGCCGACGAACGAGAACTTGATGACCAGCGGTCCAGCGACGAACTGCTGGTCGAACTCCGCGAGTTCGCCCGAACTCTGCAGGGTGTCAACTCGGTCAACTGGGACGCGATGAACGGGGGACCCGGCGGGCGGGACATCCACATCAAGGTCTCGGGACCGAACTTCGAGGAACTGGTCCAGGTCGGCGAGGATCTGCAACGGACGCTCGATTCCTACACCGGTGTCTTCGACCTCGACGATGACCATGACGAGGGCAAGCGGGAAATGACCCTGCGGCTGAAGGAATCGGCTCGGCCGACCGGGATCGACGAAAACCGGCTGGGCAGCCACGTCCGCAGTGCTCTTTACGGCCGCGAATCTCACCGGATCAGCCGCAACCGCGAGGACATCCGGGTGATGGTTCGGTACCCGGAAATCTTCCGGGAGAGCCTGTTTCACCTGGAGTCCATGTGGATCCCCACCGCGATGATCTCGGGCCAACGCGGCTGGGTGCCATTGCACGAGGTGGCCCGGCTGGAGCCCGGTGAAGGTTTCACCGCAGTGCACCGCAGCCAGAGACAGCGGGCGGTGTCGGTCTACGGAGCCGTCGACACCGACGTGGCCGATTCGTCGGTCGTGCTGGGACGTGTCCGCGAAGACTTTGATCGCAACATCGCCCCCAACTACCCCGATGTCCGCATCGAGTTCCTGGGGAACTTCGAGGAACGGACCAAGGCGTTCGGCAGCCTCTGGATCGCCTTCCCCGTGGTGCTGGTACTCATCTACATGATGCTGGCCGGCCTGTTTCGCAGTTACGCCCAGCCGGTCGTGGTCATGGCGGCCATCCCCTTCGGCCTGCTGGGAGCGATCGTCGGGCACTGGATCACCGGCAACCCGATCACGATTCTCAGCGAAATCGGCTTCGTCGCCCTGGCCGGAATCCTGGTCAACGACAGCCTGATCCTGGTCGACTTCATCAACCGACGAATCCGTGACGGTGCGGACCCCTTCGAAGCCAGTGTCACGGGAGCCCGCTCGCGACTGCGAGCCATCCTGTTGACCACCCTGACGACCGCATCGGGGCTGACACCCCTGATGTTCGAGACCAGCTTCCAGGCCAAGTTCCTCACGCCGATGGCCGTGACACTGACCTTCGGGCTGATCTTCGCCACGGCACTGACCCTGGTGATCGTGCCGTCGCTGAACCTGATCTTCCTGGACGTCAAGAAACTGGCCGGCTTCGATGACCGGCCGGACCCCGAGGTCGCCGAGATCTAGTACGTCCAGTTGATCGAGAAGCTGTAGTTCTCGGTCCAGAAACTCGTCCGCCTGGTGTCGATGGACGGGTACAGACCCTCCGACGGGTTTCCTGCCCAGTAGATGCTTCCGAAGGGCCGGGCCACGTGGCCGACGAACAGGACCGTGTAACCGAAGCGGAACCGGGCCTCACTGAGAATCGTCGAACGACGCAGGATCGGGATATGAGCGAACAGAGGTGCCTCGGCAAAGAGGGACTGTTCGATGATCTCCGAGACGTGGGAGTGCCGGTCGCTGTCGCTGAACCGGTTCGGCTGGGGATCCTCCGGAGTGGGCATGTTGAAATTGTTCTGGCGGGTCACGATCCCGATGTTGTTGCCCTTCAGACGCATTCGTTCGCTGTTGGCCGCCACGGCCAGCTTGGTCTGTCCCCAGAGCTTGAACTTCTCACCACCCAGATCGTACCTCAACCCGATCTCCGGTCCGATCAGGTCACTCCGCGACACGTTGCTCAACGTTGAGGTCAACGGGTACATCGAGGGATCGTTGTAGATGACGAAGCGGAACTCTTCGTCAGCACCACCACCGCCACCGCCACCGCTGTCACTCTCTTCGACCAGGCCCGCGTTGTCGGTGATCCCGTCGCCGTCATCGTCTATCCCGTTCGGCGGGGAGTGCAACTTGACGTCGCCGTTGAATCCCTCGTCGAGGTCTTCGAGGTTGTCGTAAGTCAGGCCGCTGTCCTGCCCGTAGAACCTCATGCTCTCCTGGATCCGCATGTAACGGACTCCGACGGTCGGACGCAGCATGAACTTCTTGGTGCTGTAGCGGGGAGCCATGATCCAGGTGACCGACGCACCGTAGGTACGACTCTTGGTCGACACGCGGAACTCGAGGTCAAACGGCGAGGAGGCTCCGATGACGTTGCCGGCAACATCACGGACGCCGTTGTCCAGGGGAAGGCCCCGCAGGTTCAGCAGGTTGTTCTGCAGGATGAAGTCCTGGGCCGTCGAGGCGTCGTCGTCGCCACCGCCACCGCCGCCGCCGCCACCGCCGGTTTGCCCGAACTGGCTGCCAGCACCACCGATGTCGTTCAGCAGGAAGTCGGGTGGCCTGAGCAGCATCAGGAGCGTGTTCTTCTGTTCACCGCGCCCCGGTCCCAGCGTATCCCGTGCGTCGAACGTCTCGGCGGTGTTCTGTCCAAATCCCTCGACCACCAGTCCGCTGTCATCCGGATCGAAGTACCCGACCTGAAGCCTTATGCCCGAACCGGTAGGACTGTTGAGGGTGTCCTGGAGTTGGACGGGATCGTAATAGTTGAACCCGGGAACTCCGGCTGCCGGAACCCCGCGGAACTGGTCGACCACGCTCTGCTCCTGGCCTCCACCTCCACCACCGCTGTCGCCCAGGTCGTAGGGATCCTCTTCGAGAATCGGCAGGATCATGTCCTTGTAGGACAGGGCACTGCTGTTGCCGAGAAACCCCGTCGGCTTCCGGGTCCTGGCCCTCAGGTAGTCGATGTTGAAAATCGAACGGCGACCGCGATTCGACGAGACCCGATTCCACATCCCGTCCCGGTAGTAGTGCTTGTCGTACTCGAAGTCGTACATCGAGTTGGCAGGGTAGGGCCTCATTGATGCCGGCGGCATCACTGGGGGAGGCCCCTGGGCCATCGCCTCGCGGCCCAACATCGCCAGGGCCAACAAGCAGATTGCCAGCGTCAGTCGCTGTGACATCCGCATCAGAATCATCCTTGACTTACTACCGAACCGGGCAATTCACCCGCACCACATCCACACCAAGGTGCGGATCTACTGGTTTTATCGGTCAGGAAATCTGGCAACCTGTAACGATTATCGGGGACATGCCGGATTTGGCGAATGTCCCGATGATCGGGGTTGCGAGGGGGGTGCTGTGACGCAACCTGTTACATAGAAACAATTTGTGGAATTCCAACAGACAATTCCACCTGTCTTACAGGTCGTTCATCGCTCACAAAACCGGCCCGATTGCCCATGGACAGAACTCCTCTTCCCCGATCCCCTGGGCCTCGCTCTTGGTCTGTTTCCCGCTGGCCACGTCAACAATCTCGTCGAAAATCTCCTCGCCGACCTCTTCGACCGTTGCCCCTTCGAGAATACGACCGGCATTCACATCCATGTCATCGCTCATCCGGTCGAACATCGGGCTGTTGGAGGAAATCTTGATGCAGGGAACCGGTTTGCACCCGAAACAACTGCCTCGGCCGGTGGTGAACACAAGCACGTTGGCCCCCCCGGCAACCATACCGGTGATCGAAGCGGGGTCGTAACCGGGCGTGTCCATCACGACAAACCCCTTGGCCGTCACCGCCTCCGCATACCGGTAGACCTCCTTGAGAGCCGTACTGCCGCCCTTGGCAATCGCCCCAAGGGACTTCTCGTAGATCGTCGTCAGTCCTCCCTTCTTGTTCCCCACCGACGGGTTGTTGTTGATCTCGGCCCCGAATTTCCCCGCATAGTCCTTCCACCAATCGATCAACGCCACCAGTTTCTCGCCGACCTCCGGGCTGGACGCCCGCCGGGTCAAGAGATGCTCGCCCCCGTAGATCTCGGGAGTCTCTCCCAGGATCGATGTCGCCCCGGCGGCCACCAGCATGTCACTGGCCACGCCGACCGCCGGATTGGCGGTGACACCACTGTTCCCGTCACTGCCACCGCATTCGGTCCCCAGGATCAGTTCCGAGACCGGGATCTCGGTTCGCTCGACCGCGTTGATCTCCGGCAGCATCTCTGTCAGCACTCCCACCGCGCGATCGACAGTCTTCCGCATCCCCCCCTCGTCCTGGATGTTCATCACCAGCGGGATCGGCTCTGACTCCCGGCCCGGAACCTCGAGTTGCACCAGCCCGTGGTTGTCAACCAGGAAGGATCCCTGTCCGGTCTCGCAGCCGAGGCCGAGCACCAGGTAGCCACCGATGTTGGGGTGCCGGGCAAAGCCGGCGAGTGTCCGGGCCAACTGCTGGTGATCGTCGCCACCCAACTGCATCGCACACCCCCCCTGGTGGACCAGCGGCACGATTCCGTCGATGTTCGGATAGTCTTCCAGCAGCCCCTCGTCAAAGGCCCGGGCAACGTACTTCGATGCGGTGGCCGAGCAGTTGACGGTGCTGACGATTCCCAGGTAGTTCCGCGTTCCCACACGTCCGTCGGCACGACGGTAACCTCGAAACGTCCTTCCGGAGATGGGGTCCGGTGGTGCGGGAACGTCGGCCGAAAATGCGTAGTCGAGATCCAGGTCGCCGGGTTCGACGTTGTGAACGTGCACCCACTCACCCGCCTGGATCGACTCGATCGCAAACCCGATCACCTGACCGTACTTGCGGATCGGTTCGCCGGCAGAGATCGGCTTCGACGCGACCTTGTGTCCCAGTTCGATCCTCTCGGATGCGGTAAAGCCTTGCGGGCTGTCCGAAATGCTCGCCCCGGCCGAGACCTCGGCCCGCGCCACCAGGATGTTGTCATCGGCGTGCAGCCGCAGGCACGGGCTGAAAGAAGACTCGGTGCTCATCGGTACGCTCTCCGGTGGGGAAGCCATCCGTTCTATCGGAATCCACGGAGGGCATCAATCAAGCCGCAAAACAGTCTCCCGCGGTGACTCGGTCTTCTCACCCCGCCATCAAGCTGGTAATTTTCCGCCACTTCATACCAGCCGGAAAGATCGGAATCCCGCCATGATCGGTTCCCAGTTGTCACCCCGCGAGTACTTCAATCTCTGCAGCGAAGCCTTTGAGGCTCTCGATCTCGACTCGATCGAGACGATGGGCCGGCACATTCATTCGGCCTGGCTCGACGGTCGTTTCGTCTTCATCTGCGGCAACGGCGGCAGCGGTGCCAACGCGTCCCATTTCTGCGAGGACCTCGGCAAGAGTTCACTGGATCCCAAGGACTTCAACAACGACGGAATGCCGCGGCTGAAGGTACTCTCGCTGACCGACAACACGCCCTACATCCTGGCCTGGGGCAACGACGAGGGATTCGAGCGGATCTTCGTCGAGCAGTTGAAGAACTTCGCCTCCCCCGGCGACATCCTGATCGCCATCAGCGGCAGTGGCAACAGTCCGAACATTTTGCGGGCCGTCGAATGGGCCAACAACCACGACATGACCACGTGGGGCGTCACTGGGTTCGACGGTGGTCAGTTGCAGCAGATGGCCGGCCACAACCTGCACGTCGCGTCAACCGACATGGGACTGGTCGAGTCGGTTCACCTGGTCGCCTTCCACTGGGTTCTCGACGACGTCTACGCACGGATCAACCAGGTCGGCCGCCACGAGTCCTCGGAAATCCGACGGGCCGCCTAGGGCCGTCGACTCAGCGGGGCAACGGCACCGCCGGTGGATCCGCCGAGCCGAGCCGATTGGCCGGAGCAGCGAACTGTCGGCCGGATTTCAGGTCCTCGAGCAGTCCGAGGATGACCTGGGCAGGAATCGCGTGCGATTCGGTTCGTCCCTCTCGGGCGATATTGATTCCCACGGCCCGGCCCTCCAGGTCGACCAGTGGCCCCCCGCACTCCTCGGGCTTCAGCACCGTGTCGTGGGCAAACGCGTTCGGAAAACCGCCGCGTCGGAAACTCAACTGTCCACCCAGCTTGTTCATGAAAATGCTGCGATTCTGCACGTGTTGGGCCGGGGACCCCAACCGGGCATTGGCATCAAACTCGACCCGTCCACGACGGATTCTCAACGGCAGCAGCTCTCCGGGACGGAATCTCCGGATCTGGTTCCGGAGAGCCTCTCCGCGGGGGATCGTCGTGCCAGCCACCCGGGTGATCACGTCACCAACCTTCAGTCCCACGCGACTGGCTCCGCTGTTGGGCATCACACGCGAGACCCGGACCCCGCCGGCGGAATCCTCGAACCCGATGCCCAGGAAACCGAAAAAGTGCGGGATACGACGGCGATGGATACTGACGACGCCAACAGCCAGCGGCAGGTCACCGGGACCGCAGGTGGCCAGCAACGACCCGACCGACGGATCCTGATCGGTCCGCCACATCACCACCGGCAGGCCGGTGGCTTCGAGCTTGAGCATCGCCAGGTCATGTTCGCGGTGAAGCCCGACCTGCCTGGCGGAAACTGTCTTGCCGTCTTTCAGCTGGCAGGTGATCGCACCACCATTGATGCCGTTGACCTGGCTGGCCTTTGTCAGCACCCAGCCGTCGGCCGCAACGATCGCTCCCAGTGCCTTCTGTCGCCCGTTGACCAGCACCGCCACCGTCGCCCGGGCCGTCCCTTTGACGATCGGACGAAACGCGTTGCGGATCGCCGCTCCGCTCTTGTAGAGATCCCGGGGCAACTGGGGTGGGGCGGCCTCAACGACGGCCGCGAACAGCAACACCACCGATATCAGTGCCGGACGTGTCAAACGAATCAAGGAGATGCCGCTCATGGGCCTCGGCCTCCTGCCAGGGTCACGGTGATCTCGACCGGCTTGCCCTTTCGCTGAATCAACAGCCTCAGCTTGTCACCGGGTTTCTTGTTCTGGATGTGGTTGAACAGGGAGTCGAATCCCTGGAATGTCTTGCCGTCAACCCGCACGATCACGTCTCCGGGCTTCACCCCGGCCTTGGCCGCCGGCATGTTGGGATTCACCCCGGTCACCGTACAGCCCTTGTCGTGGTCGGTTCCGTTGATACCCAGCACCGGCTTGCGGTCGCGGCTGGGTTGGCCAAAGGCCTTGCCATCAAGGAACCTCACCCAGCTCTCGGTATAAGCCCGAACCGGCACGTGAAAATTCCAGCTGGTCGGAGCCCCGATACGGCTGTGGATCCCGATCACGTTCCCGGCCAAATCGAACAGCGGACCTCCCGAATCACCACCCACCAGCGTGCAGTCGGTCTGCACGAATCCATTCGAGGTCCGGATCACCCGGCCCAGCCGGACCACCGGCGGCCGTCTCCGGTCAAATCCACCGGGGTGCCCCAACGCCAGGCACCAGTCACCGGTGCGAACGTCCTGGGGTCGTGCCAGAGACCGGAAGGGAAACGGCCCCTTTCCTTCGATCTTCAACACCGACGCATCCAGCGTGCGGTTCAGCCCCAGCGTCCGGCCTCTCAGTCTCCGGCCATCGGCCATGAAGACATCCACCCGACGGTTGGGAGCACCGGTCACATGGGCCGCCGACAGCACGTAACCATCGGCACTCACGATCACGCCACTGCCCGCTCCGTTTCCGATCCTCAAGCCGACCGTCGCCGACGAGAGATTCTTGACCAGTTCCCCGACCCGCTTCTGGATCGCCAACAGGTCGGCCACGTCTCGCGGAACAGTACGTGTCAACGAATCCGGCTGCTTCGGCCTGGCCACGACCGGAGCCCTCACAACCGGCAGGTCGCGGGGCAGCGGCGGCGGCGGTGCCTGCGTGTCGGCCGCGGTCAACACGGGAGTCTCGGCAAACAACACCGCTGCGACCAACAGGGCCCAAAACCGTCCTCGCCTCATTCGGAACTCCCCTCATGGTCGTTGCCGGTCACGCCACCAGCCCCAAATTACGCAACAGCCACGACCTTCCGCAAGTTGAGCCGCCTTCTCGGTCCCCCGTGTCTCCGATATGCTAACCTCCGCACAAGCCCTTCAGACGCCTCCACGACAGTCGGTTCCGATGAAAGTCCACGAGACCCCGCTGCCCGGAGTGCTGGTGATCCAACCACGCGTTTTCGAGGACGAGCGAGGTTTCTTCCTCGAGACGTACCAACAGCCGCGTTTCACCGAGAACGGCATCGACGAGACCTTCGTTCAGGACAACTGGTCCCGGTCAACCCGTGGCACCCTGAGGGGGCTCCACTACCAGCTCGAACGCCCTCAGACCAAGCTCGTGCAGGTCGTCGCCGGCAGTGTCTTCGACGTCGCTGTCGATCTGCGTCGCAACTCGCCCACCTTTGGACAGTGGTTCGGCATCACGCTTTCCTCGGACAACCACAGCCAGTTGCTGATCCCCGTCGGATGTGCGCACGGGTTTTTGGTCACCAGCGAAACGGCCGATTTCCAGTACAAGTGCAGCGACATCTACCACCCCGAATCGGAACGGACACTGATGTGGAACGATCCGTCCGTCGGCATCGAGTGGCCACTCTCGGATGGCCCGACGCTCTCGGAGAAAGACCGCCACGGGACACTGCTGGCCGAAGCCGACTGTTTCGACATGACGCCCGAGAGCCCGGCGGGAGCCGTCGGTGATGCCTGAACGACCTGCCCCCCAGCGGCCTCGATTGGCGCTGCTGATGGGAGACGTTGCCGGAGTGGGCCCCGAAGTGGTGGCCCGGGTCCTGGAAACGCACCACCAGACGACCAACCTTCTGGTCGTGGGTCACCCCGGTGTGTTGACCCGAGCCCTGGACCTGGTGGGACTGGACATGGCGGTGCGGACGGTCGATTCGCCGGAACTCGACAATCGAGATCCGGACCTCTCCAGCATCTCCTGCTGGAATCCGACGACCGTTGACGTCGGCGACATCCCCGCAGCAAGCGTCGACCCCCGCTGCGGCCGAGCCGTCGCCGACTGGATCGATTCCTCGGCTGCGGCGGCTCTTGAAGGACATGTCGACGCTCTGGTCACCGCACCACTGAACAAAGCAGCCCTTGCGGCTGCCGGAGTCGACGTCCCCGGACACACCGAACTGCTCGCCCGGGCCTGCCACAGCGACTCGGTCGCCATGATGCTCTATCTTCCGCCGGCCATCTCGCCACCCCACGGCCTGGGTGTCGCCCACGTCACGTTGCACACCTCGATCGCCAGCGTCCCCGGACTGCTCTCAACCGGTTCGATCCTGGAACGGATCGACCTGATCGACGGGTTCCTCCGCCAGGTCGGCTGCCCGGCTCCGCGGATCGGCATTTGCGCCCTGAATCCGCACGCCGGCGAAGACGGCCTGTTCGGTGACGAGGAGCAAACCCTAATCGCTCCGGCCATCGAAAAAGCGATCGCCGGTGGGATCAACGCCCGGGGGCCGTTGCCCGCCGACGCGCTGCTTCGACGGGCCGTGGGGGGCGAATTCGATGGGGTTGTGGCGATGTATCACGACCAGGGCCACATCGCGCTGAAACTGGTCGGCTTCGACTCGGCGGTCAATATCACGTTGGGTCTGCCGATCATCCGCACCAGCCCCAGCCATGGCACCGCCTTTGACATCGCCTGGCAGGGCACTGCCGACCCCGACGGAATGCTGGCCGCCATCGACACGGCGATTCGACTGTGCCAAAACCGTCCGGACCGACAACCCGCCAGCCAACAGCTGCAGAAACAGGAAGACTGATGCCCGAGGCCGACGAAACGCTCTTGTACCTGGTCCGCCACGGGGCCACTCCCGCCAACGAACAGCGCCCCTACGTGCTGCAGGGACATGGGATCGACACCTCCCTGAGTGACACCGGGCAGCGTCAGGCCGAAGCGGTAGCCGGATTTCTCGCCGACAGGCCACTTGATGTCGTCCTCTCCAGCCCTATGAAACGGGCCCGGGAAACCGCCGCGGCCATCGCCGCTCCGCACGGAATCACCCCTGGCGTGCTCGAAGCCATCTCCGAATGTGACGTCGGGAGATGGGAAGGACGCGACTGGGGTGCGATCATGGAAGACGACACCGAGGCCTACCACCTGTTCATGGACGATCCGGGAACCCACGGTTACCCGGAAGGCGAAAGCTACGCCGACGTCCTCGACCGTGTCGGAGGACCTCTCGACGGCGTGCTCGCCGGCCATCGCGGACAAACCGTCGCCGTTGTCGCACACAACATCGTCAACCGGGTCTATGTCGCGCGGTTGATGGGCTGGCCACTGTCGCGGGCCCGCGAAATCCGCCAGGACAACACCGGCATCAATGTCATCCGTGGACGCGACGACGAGATCACACTGATGTCCTTCAACGTCCGATTCCACCTCGACGACGCCGGACTCTGAGTTCCGGAACACACCACATGTCCCTCCGCGGCATCATCTTCGACATGGACGGCACGCTGGTCGATTCGGGCCTCGACTTCGACGCGATTCGCCGTGACATCGGGCTCCCCGAACGTCACCCGATCCTGGAAGGCGTGGAGGCGATTCCTGAAGGACCCGAACGCGAGCGGGCGCTCGAGATCCTTCATCGTCACGAACACGAGGGCGCAGTGCGGGCAACGCCGTACCCGGGAGTCGCACAACTGCTCGAACGTCTCGACCAGCTCTCGCTCCGCTCCGGTGTCCTCACCCGCAATTCGCGAGCATCGGTCGACACCACATTCGGACAACTCGGCTGGACCTTCGACACCGTGCTGACCCGCGAGGACGCACCGGCCAAGCCGGATCCCACCGGCGTGCTGGCCATCTGCCAGGACTGGAACATGGCTCCCGCCGATGTGCTGTTCGTGGGCGATTACCTGTTCGACCTGCAGGCCGGCCACAACGCCGGCACCCGCGCCGTTCTGTTTGTCCCCGATCTGTCCACCCGGCCCGAGGCACTTCCCAAGTGGTCCGACGAGGCCGACTGGGTGGTGGGAGGGTATGACGAACTGCACCAACTGATCGAGAAACTGGGGCAGGAATTCTAGTCCACACGAATCGGTCAACCTCCAGCAACCGGCGTGTGCCTCCGGTCGTCGGGGCCACCAGAACCAACAATCCGATATTCGTCTACCGCCAGTTCCCCGGCGGCTGCTAAGATCCCCGGCTCAACACGCCGCTGAGGTCTCGCATGGATGCGACACGACACCAGGTCCCCGTGACTGCCGGATTTCCCTCCCTGGTCGGTCTGCTGCTGGCAGCTACGATCGGAACCACCCTCGCCCAGGACAGGTCGCCGCGACGGGTGATCCCGGGTTCGGCTACCGGAACGGCGAGACAGACGACCCGTCAACCGGCCACCACCCGGCAGCCGGCCGGAACGGCCCAGTCCCCCAAAAAGCGACTGCCGCGAAGCCGCCTGCAAACACCCGATCTCCGTGTCCAGAAACTCGACCCCAAGCTCAAAGCCGTTTTGCTGAAATGGGAACAGGCCACCTCGCGGGTCAAGACACTCAAGGGCGAGATCTACCGGTACCACCGTGAGTTCGTCTTCAACACCGAGAAACGGGCTCGGGGAGTTTTCTATTACGAGTCCCCCGACAAGGGCCGGCTGGATATCTTCGCCGTGCAAATTCCCAAGGGAACCAAGTCATCGGTGCAGCAACCCGGTCGCCGCGACCGCAAAACCGGCAAGCAGATCCCCGGCCGCAAGGTGCCCCTGGCCGTCTCGGGTGACAACCCCGAGAAGTGGATCTGCGATGGCACGCAGGTGCTGGAAGTCAACGACACCGACCGCACGGTGACCAGCCACAAGATTCCCGCCGACTACCGCGGCAAGAGAATCATGGACGGCCCGCTGCCGTTTCTCTTCGGCATGCCCCCGGACAAGGCCATCCGCCGTTACCACATGGACCTGCTGGGAGAATCCGGCAGCGAGGTCTGGATCCGGGCCTACCCTCGCTGGAAACAGGACGCGGCCAACTACCGCGAAGCCACCGTGATCCTCGACACCGCCACCTACCTGCCCAAGCACGTCCGGCTGACCGCGCCGGACAACACCCAGACGATCTACTCGTTCTTTCGCATGACGGTGAATTCGAAGCTCGAGGCGTTCGCCAAGATCTTCGGCAAGAGTCCCTTCCGTCCCAACCTCAAACGCTACCGCGTCGTCGCCTCCCAGTCTGAACCCATCGTGCCCTCGGTCATCGGTATGCCGTGGAAGAAGGCCCAGGGCGTGCTCACCGCAGCCGGATACAAGGTCAAGTTCACCGCCGGTTTGCCCGCCACCAGGAAGGACCAGCTATACGTGATCTATCGCCAGGCCCCACGGCAGCAGGCCGCACTGGCCCCCGGGAGCCAGATCCAGCTGACCTTCTTTGCCAAGCCGACCACCGGCGGGACAAAAAAACGGTAGCCCACTGCGGATCCCTCTTGCGTCGACTCACCCCGGGCCGATCTACTCGGCCGACGACGGGCCGAGAGGGAACGGGCGATGGACCAGCCGGTCGACCCCCCCGGTGACGATTCGACCGAGACGGTCCTGGGCATCACCCGCGGAGACCGTCTGGTCGTTGCGGTCCTGGCCTTCGCCTCGCTGACACTGATGGCCGCTCACTGGGTCCAGCTCTCCGGATGGGGCACCCGGCCGATCGAAATCGATCGCATCCCCCGCACGCCCGTCGGCTTCCGGCTGGATCTCAACACGGCCAACTGGGTCGAACTGTCCCAGCTGGACGGCATCGGACCCACGTTGGCACGACGGATCGTCTCCGATCGCGAGCAAAACGGCGGGTTCGACCAGGTCGAGGACCTCCGGAGGGTCCACGGAATCGGCCCCAGAACCGTGGCTCGGCTGAAACCGTGGCTGACCGTTCCGCCACGGCCCTAGTTCAACTCGCGGACATACACGTTCCGCCAACGGCACTTGGCACCCTTGGGCCAGCCCTTGCCGCCGTGCACCTGCACCGCCACGCGGCCTTTCGCACCCAGCAGCTTGGTGATTCCGACCTTGTCGTAACCCTTGCCCGGAAATGTCCGCCCGTTGAACTCGTTGACCTTCCGTCCGTTGATCCAGGTGGTGATCTGCGGCGGCGACCCGACCACCCGCAACCGGGCGGTGTTCCAGTCGCCCACCTTCCAGGCAGACACCCAGTCGTTGCCGCTGATGGTGAACGCCTTGGGCGGAGCCACCTTGGTCGGCTTGGTCGTCAACGAGACCAGTTCCTTCTTGTCGTTGTACTTGCCGAAGATATCGAAGGTCCGAGTGTTGAACCCACCGGTTCCCTCGCCGTAGATGTGACCGACGTTCCCGTCGTCGTGGTAGTCGACCATCATCTGGAAACACTGACCCTGGTTGTTGGACCGCACGAACAGCCCACTGCAGACCCCCCAGTCGGGTTTCATGTCGATCAGCAGCTCGAAGTCGCCGTAGGTCTTGTCGGTCAGCAGGATGCCACCGTTGCCGCTGCCGGGAGGATCCTGTTCGCCGGCGATCACGCCGTTCTCGACTTTCCAGCTTCCACCGGTGCCGTGGCCGATCTTCTCGGGATTCTTGTGCCAGCCGGCCAGGGTCTTTCCGTTGAAGACCGGCACGAACCCCGCCTCACGCTTCTCGACCAACCAGATGTTGCGGAAGTGGAGCGGGTTGCCGTGGTTCTGGATGTAGACCGGTCCCAGGTCCACGCCCTCGCGAACCGGACTGGCCCGGGTACTGCGGGGCACGTCGACGTTCTTGTGGATCAGCACGCCGTTGTGACGGGCGGTCAGCCTGGCGTTGGCGGTTTTCTTGCCGGCCTTGTCGTATCGTGCCGCGGTGAAATCGATGTCGTAGGTCTGCCACTGCAACGGTGGCAGGCACATGTTCAGGTCCGGATCCTTGATCTCGTAAATCCCGCCGCATTCGTTGTGCTTGCCGGCCAGCCCGAACGAGTCGAGGATCTGAATCTCGTATCGTCCCTGCATGTAGATGCCGCTGTTGCTGCGACCCTGACCCCGACGGGACGGGGCGTAGTTCAGCTTGAACTCCATGTGCAGGTGAAAATCCCCGAAGTTGCGGAAGCTGGTCACTCCCTCGCGAAGCAGCCCCTTCTCAAGCCGCCCACCCTTGAAGTGCTTGGCGGTCGACCCGTCAAAGAGCACGACAGCTTCCTTGGGAGCCTTGGCTCCCATCGTCGGACTGATTCGAACCACCCGCTTGAACGTGCCCGAATTGCCGTCTTCGTCCTTGTAGAGAATCCGGCCGTCCTTCCAGGTGCCGGATCCCTTCGCCCCGTCCTTGCCGCCGATCAACTCGACAATGTTCCCCTTGCGGGTGCCGGTCACCGGGATCTTTTCCTTGCCCGTCCAACCCGCACCGGGCAATCCGCCGGGATACGCCACGCCAATGAACTTGCCCTGGCCCTGGGCAACAAGCTGCAAACCGACCTTGCCTTCATCGTCGCCCGCGGTCCTCTTGCCGACATACTCACCCTGTACGGCGTGGTCGGCGTCCTTGCGGGCCTCGGCCTCCGAGAGCGTCTGGCCCTTGTTCTGGGCCGGGGCGGGCGACACACCCAGGGCGAGCACCAGCAGGCTGGCCGACAGAATCGGAACGGACAACCCACGCCAATCGGGATGGAAACGGATCATCGCGGAACTCCTGGAGGTCGTTCATGGGTGACGAGGCACAGGCCGTGGCCCATTCTGAATCCCGTTCGACACGGGTGCAACCAAACGCCGCAGTTCTAGAACCACAATCCCGCCTGTGGTAGATTGGAACCGGAAGGTCGGGCTCTCGACCTTCTTGGCCCACTCGAGATACGCCGATGGACGCTGAAAAGAAACAAATCGCCGCCGATTGCTGGAAAAAGGGCTCGGAGGCGATGAGCAAGGAGAACTGGGACTACGCCATCGAGATGTTCGGCAAGTCGGTGATGCTGGTCCCCGACAACCTCCTGTATCGCCAGACGCTGCGAGGTGTCGAACGGAAGAAGTACGGTGACAACGGATCCGGTGCCAAGATGGCCGGACTGCGTCTGACCAAGGTCAAGACGCGGATCAAGACGAGCCGCATGAAGAAGAACTGGGACGCCGTCGACCGAGCGGTCGAAGACGGACTGAAGATCAACCCCTGGGAAGCCACGTTGCTGTTTGAGCTGGGCGTTGCCGCCCGCGAGCGAGGGTTCTCGGAAGTGGCCACCGACGCGATGCGGAACGCCCTGGCCAATGACAGTGAAAACAAGGTGTTTGCCCGCGAACTGGCCGAGTTGCTCGAGTCGCGGGGGGATTACAGCGAGGCGTCAAAAATCTGGCAGAGACTGGCCAAGCTCGATCCGTCCGACGCCGAGGCCCGCACCAAGGCGATGCAGGTGCTGACCGACAACGTGATCGATCGTGGCGGCTACGAGGGTGCCGAGACGACGCGGGATGCAATGGCCGACGATGAGGTCGCCAGGCGGCTGGGAACCGCCACCGGCGGTCAAGCCGACGGACCCGGACAGTCCGAGGAGGCCGACCTGGTCCATGCGGTCCGTCGCGAACCGGAGATGGTCGAACACCGGCTCAACCTGGCCAACCACTACCGGAAGTCGGGGAAACTCGAGGAGGCCGCCTCGACCCTGAAAGAGACCCTGGAGATCTCTGGCGGTGACGCGGGAATCCGCGAGAACCTCGAAGATGTCGAACTCGACCTGCTCCGCCAGAACCTCAACCTCGCCCGCGACACGGCCGCCGCTTCCAACGACGAGGAAGCTCTCCGCAACGTCAAGGCGATCAACGGCGAATTGATCAAGCGGGAGATCGAGGTTTTCTCGTCGCGGGTCCAACGGTATCCCAACGACCTGAAAATGAAGTTCGAGCTCGGGACACGCTTCGTAAAGATCAAGAAGTACGCCCAGGCCATCCCGCTGTTCCAGGTCTGCGTGAAGGACAACCGTCTCGAAACCGGTGCCCTCACCTCACTCGGCAAGTGCTTCATCGCCGAGAAGAAAGGGAAACTGGCCAAGCGACAGTTCGAGAAGGCGGTCGAATCGATCAGCCAGCTCGACGAACCGGATCTCTACAAGGAAGTCCATTACTGGCTCGCGCGACTGCTCGAGGAAGAGGGCGACCGGTCAACCGCCGAACACCACTACACCGAGGTGCTGGCCGTCGACTACGAATACAAGGACACCCTGTCCCGCATGGAAGGTCTCAGCGAAGACTAGTCGCTCCAGGCGGCACTGGCCGGCTGGTTGCTGTTGAACAGCGATTCCACTGCGTCGGCCGACAACGCGGCGTCGAGAATCAGCAGTTCGTCGATCGAACCGACGTACCGCTGGCCGAGACCGATCGACACCGCGTCCGGATCCCACGTCAGGTTGTGCCGGTACCCGGCCATCGTCGCTCTCGGTCGGCCGTCGATGTACAGCACCGCCTGTCCGTCTTCAGACCCACTGTTGGCGTTCTGGAATGTCGCCACCACCTGGTGCCACTCCCGATCGTTCCAGCCCAGTTCTCCGGCAACCAGCAACCAGCCGCCCTCGAACATGTTCTGGGCGGGACTGTCTCCGTAGAAACCGAACCGCAGGCGACGCGGCGAGCCGTACCTCCAGTCGTTGGGCTTGGTCAGATCCAAATAGAACGACGCGTCAGCCGAGTGGCGGCTGATGTGAAACGGATCGACGGGGAACTCGTCGTTGAGATCCTCATCAGGATCTCCCTGGAGCCACATCGCAATGGTCCCGTCGAACGCAGTACCGATGCCCGGAGGACTGTACGGGAAATTGTCACGGCCATCGTAGAGAATCTCGTCCTCGGCCCACGCATTGTCGCGGGCGTCGACCACCAGGCGACCGCCGAACCGGCCTCCTTCCGCGTCGTGCCGCACCAGCTTGTCGTGAATTGCCGGATCGGGATTTCCGCGGCTCACGTCAGCCGACAGGCCGGCATCAAACGACGCGTACAGGCACACGTTCTCACGCGACAACCCTTCGATCACTTCACCCACGCCAGACCTCGCTTCGGATTCGCCACCTGTTGCCCACCGGACTACGATGGCATGCTACCAATTCGCATGTCGGCGGTCTGCCACGTCGATCATCCGCCGACCCCACCGTCGAGCACTCGGCCATGTTCTCGCCTGCCATTCTCCGCCAACTTCTTCTCCGCTGCGGCGCGATCCTGCTGTTGATCTCTGTGGCCATCGGCCCGGTCGACGCAGCTCCACCAACCGCCCCACTAAAGCTGAGTTCCAGAAACACCGAGATCCCGTTCGCCTACCTGGCCGGTGGCCAACGGCGGTGGCCTGTGCTGATCGGAACCCCGTCCGACAGCGATCGCCTGCAACTGGAACTCCGCCGCAATGACAAGGTGGTTGCCAGCGGATCACGGATCGAGCACGACGGACTGACCGTTGAGATCGATCGCCGGTCCCGGCTGTCCGTCACTGCCCCACCGAAGTCGAACTCCCGTTTCAATGTTCACCTGGTCCTCTCGCAGGGCAAAGCCAGCAGCCAGCAGTCCATCCGGCTACAGCCAGCTCCTCCAGATCGTCCCATCTCCTACATTTCCGACCTCGTCGATGACCTGATCCGGATGTTCTGGGACGGAGGGGCACGCCGCTGGAGACCGGTCACCCGGGACGTGTTTGACCAGTACTTTCGACGCCTGCAGTGCCAGGGCATCACACGGCTGATTGTCTGGCCCGGCCCGTTTCCGACACTGGCCGACCCGGCCAACTACCCCGAGACCGATTGGCGACGATTCGAAGCGTGTGCCCGCGAAATTCTCGACAACCAGGACCTGACCCGCTCGTTCCAGCAGCAACCCGGATTGCCACCCTGGCGATGGCTGCGGTTCCTGATGAAATTGCGACTGGACCCGTCGATCATGAGAGCCTACGGCGAGAGCGCCGTGGCCCACGGGATCAGGCTCTCCGTCAGTTTTCGCCCATTCGAATCGGGACTGACCAAGTACTACGTGGTGCCCCGGTTCGATTCCGACGGCCGGTTCCTGGGTGAGTTCCTTCCGCTGGCCTCGCCGGCGACGATGTTCCACCCCGAGGAAGTGGGGTTCGCTGGCTACGCCGAATTGCTGAGACGAATGGGTCGAAGCGATGAAGCCCGTCCGGAGGCAATCGAATTCCAGGGTGTGTCGGATGCTCGCCAGATCGCCGCGAGATTCGCACGCGGGCACCGCGATCTGAAACTGAGAGCGTCGCCGTTTGCTCCGATTGACGAATCCTCACTGGTTCTTGTCCAGGACAACGGCCGACAGCGGCTGGTCCCCTTCGAGAAATTTCGCTCGACCGCGTGGAGGCGGTTGCCGGAACTCACAGGATGGCGACTCGAGGCCACCTCCGACGACTCGCTCCGCATCTCGGGACTCAAATGGCCCGACGGTCTCCGGTTCCTCTGGCTCGAGGCGGCCACCGACCACGGCCGTAAGATCTCGCTTCCGGCCATCGGCCCCTCGGCAGTGCGGGCCGCAGCCGGCAACCGCCTGGGGCGGCTGGTGCAGTACTGGTCCCTGGCCGGTGACGACCAGGCCGCGAGGAACACCCGCATCGTCGGCATCCCGTTTTCGGGGATGTACCGCACCGAGTTCCAAGCTGTCGAAGCCTCGCACGCCGCCCTGCTGAAGACCGGAAAGACCCTGGTCCCGCTGGAGCAACACCGGCTGGTGATCGATCGCGGAGCCGACTGGTCAGTCGAGATGGTCGATTTCGAGCAGCCTCGGGCGCGGCAGGAAGCGTTGGCCGAGATCGCAACTCAGATGGCGGAGCCGGCCTGGGACGAGATCTTTATCAACACCCGCTCGCACACCCAGCTGGCCGCCTCAACCGGTGATGGCCTGCGGGGAATCAGCTCGATCCTCGAATACCGCCGCCGTGGCGGTTTCTCCCGCGGTGACCAGCCCACCGGCAATCACTACACGCACCTGGCAATCGACCGGGCCGCGGCTCCCCGGGGACTCGCCGTCCACAAGCCGTTCCTGAAACGGATCGGCCAGACCGGAACCGCATCGTCCATCGAATCGATCACCACCTGGCAGACCCGCGAGTGGTTCGATGTCTGCCCCGAAGACGACGGACGATTCCCCTGGCGGTTCCACCGCAGCCGGGCGATCGCACGGGGAGTCCGCCGGCTGCTGGTCGACCTCGAACGCCGTTTCCCCAAAGCACGGATCCGAGTGGTGATCCCACCCGGCGGGCGGGTCGAGACGGCTGTCCGCCGCGGACTGAAGACCATGAAACGCCCCGAAGGCGGTGTGTACACGGCCGATTTCTACCGCCACATCTGGGGATCGAACAATCACATCGCCTCGATCGGCGAGGGCCTGGGAACCGTCGACCTGTCCGGACTTCGCGTCGAACCGACCTTCCTGGGCATCCGGTTCGCCCCGCCCAACGGACCACTCAACCTGTTCCTCAAACACGCGCTCGATGACCTGGCCGAAAACCGCGGCAGCCGTTTCCGCGGCCCCCACAGCCTGGTCTACGAGGCACAAGAGACACTGCGAGCACCGTACAAGGCAAAATTCACGGAGAAACGCGAGGCGATCATCCGCGGACTGCTGGCTCGGAAGGAGATCCGTGAGGTGATCCTCTACGAATCGGCCGACTGGACGTACTTCCTGCCGCCCGACGACCCCCACAAGTACCTGGAAACCAAAACGAAGCCCTGACACCAATGACCGAGAACCGGATCCCCGTCGACGAGGCCCGTCGACTCTGTGAAGTCGTTTTCGCCGAGACAATGGGCGCCCCCGAAGATGTCACCGCCGCGGCAACCGACGTGCTGGTTGATGCGGACCTGCGGGGCATTTCCAGCCACGGCATCGCCGTGCTGCCCTATTACCTCGACAAGTGGCAGCAGGGCCAGATCGTCGCTGACGCCCGCCCCGAACTGGTCTCCGATACCACCACCACACGCGTCTTTGCCGGCCACCGCGCCATCGGCCACTTCACGTCCCGGTATGCGATGGATGCGGCCATCGAAAAGGCTCGCTCGGCCGGGATGGGTTCGGCCGTTGTCCGCAACAGCACGCACAACGGTGCCATATCGGCCTACACCATCCAGGCCGCCCGAGCCGGGATGCTGGGCATCGTCGCCACCGCCTGTGCCCCTCACGTGGCCCCGCTGGGAGGACGTCACGGACTGCACGGCACCAACCCGTTCAGCTACGCACTGCCACGACCCGGATCGGATCCGCTCGTATTCGATCTCTCGACCGGACATTCATCGGCCAAGCTCAAGGACAAGGCGGTCGACGGCCGATTGCCCGAGGGGACCGCTTTGGACGCCGAGGGCAACCCGACCACCGACCCGGCCGACCTGAAGTCCGGGTGGATCCTGCCGGTCGCCGGGCATGTCGGATTCGGGCTGGCCCTGCTGGTCGACGGGCTGACCGCAGCACTGGCCGACAGTCCCATCGGCAGAGAAATCCCCCTGGTCCACCAAACCGACGGGCCTTACCACGGTTCGTTCTTCTGCCTGGCAATCGATCCCGAGGCCTTTGGAGGAGCCGGAGCGTTCTCGACACGGATCGAGTCGCTGGTGGAGCAGATCGAGGAGCATCCGCCGAGAGATCCGGCACAACCGGTCCGCTGGCCGGGACAGCGAGGCTGGGACCAGGCAAAAGAGAACCGGCAGCTGGGGTTCCCGATGGATGCCCGGCGGTGGGAAGAACTGCTCGAGGAGTTGCGGCGGTTCCAGGTGCCCGTGTGAAAACGTCGGCCGAATGTCAGGTCGACGGATAATCCAGGAACACCTTCAGGCAGCCGTCGCCCCGCGAGCTGAACAGGTCAAACGCCTGCTGGATCTCGCTGATCGGAAACCGGTGGGTCACCAGCCCGCTCATGTCGACCCGTCCCTCACCGATCCACCGCATCGCCAGCGGAAAGTCGCGGTCAAAATCCGGGTTGACGCTGGTGTGCACAGTCAGGTTCTTCATGAACAGGTCCCGCCAACGCACCCCGTCAATCGTCTCCGGCGGCACCCCGAAGTACAGCATCCGGCCGGCATGACGGGCCAGGCTGATGCAGAGGTTGATGGCCTGGTCGGCATGGCCGACCACCTCGATCACCACGTCGACCATCCGGCCGCCGGTCAATTCCGACACCGCCTCGACCGGATCCACCTCGGCATTGCAGACGGTCGCGGTGGCACCGTGTTTCTGGCTGTGGGCCAATCGCGAGGGGAGCAGGTCGATGCCGATCACCTGCCGAGCACCCATATTGGAGAGCGCCATGTTGTAGAGCTGGCCAATGGGACCCTGGCCGACGACGGCGAAGTCGAGGTCCAGAACATTGGGCAGCTTCTTCAGGGCATAGATGACCGTACCCAGTGGTTGAGCCAGCAAGGCATGCTCCTTGGCGACCCGCGTGTCCACCGGGATGGCCCGCGTCTCGTCGACCACGTACCGCTCGTACAGGCCCCGCTGTTCCAGGGGCACCGCCAGCACCTCCTCGCCGACCTGGTACCGCTCGCCGTTGGTCGCCACCACCGTTCCAATCATCTCGTGCAGCGAATGCCCTTCGAGAATCGGGTACTCGTCACTGCCCTGGAAGAACGGCAGGTCCGAACCACACAGGCACGAGAGCGTGGGCTGAAAAAGGATCTGGCCGGGACCGTCCGGATCGCGCGGCGGCAGTTCGGGTTCGGGAATATCGACCAGCTCCACCTGACCCGGGGCGGGCATATGTCCGGCAAACACGTTGGCAACTCCTGGTGAGTCGAGAGAGCAATCCATCGGGCCATCCGCAAGGCCCTCTTGCGGTTATACACGCTGCCCCCCGAGCCCGGAAGCAAGCCACCTCGCGGTCGCTGGGGAGTGATCCGGGAGCGTGCTAAGCTGTCCTCCGCATCGCAAATACCAGGAGCCGGACAGAATGAAGTCGCTACGAGTCGCCACCTGCCAGTTCCCGGTCGAACCCGACATCGACGCCAACCTCGGTTACACGATCCGCCAGATCCGACAGTCGGCCGACCAGGGTGCCCGCGTGGTCCACTTCTCGGAATGCTCGCTCTCGGGATACGCCGGTGTGGAATTCCCGGACATCTCACACCTGGACTGGGATGCGCTGGTCGCGGCCACCGGTCAAATCCAGCAGGCGGCCCGTGAAACCCGGACATGGGTGGTGGTCGGATCGAGCCACCGGCTGACCGGCCGCCACAAGCCCCACAACTGCCTGTACCTGATCAACCCGGACGGCGAGATCGTCGACCGGTACGACAAGAGGTTCTGCACGGGTACCGGCGGACGCCGTCCCACCATGGACCTCTCGCACTACTCCCCCGGGGACCACCCGGTCACCTTCACCGTCGACGGTATCACGCTGGGACTGCTGATCTGCTACGACTACCGCTTCCCGGAGCTGTACCGCGAGTACTACACCCAGGGCGTACAGATCCTGCTGCAATCGTTCCACAACGCCCGGGCCACGGTTGTCGACGACCAGTCATACAACATCTGGCGGACGATCGTCCCGTCGACAATGTCGTGCCGGGCGGCCGAAAACCACATGTGGATCAGCGCGAACAACTCGACGGCCCGGCCGAGCCGGTGGCCCAGTTTCGCCGTGCGACCCGACGGCCAGATCGTCGGGCGCCTGAAGCTGCATCGCCCGGGAGTCCTGGTCACCGACATGACACTCGACCCCGATCTGTTCGACGCTCCCGGACCGTGGCGAGACCGGGTGATCGAGGGCACACTGCACAGTGGCTCGCCGGTCCGAGATCCTCGCTCATCGGATGTCACCTGCCTGTAGCCATCCGGTTGCCGATCTCTGCCGGCGGCGGGATAATCAGCTTCGGCCGTCGGCCACCCGAAACCCCCTCATCAACACGCGACCGATTGTCCTCAACCAACCGGTCGCAAAGTGGAGACACAATTCGATGCCCAGTCTCGAAGGCCAGGTCCTTATCGTCACCGGAAGCACCCAGGGGGTCGGCGAGGCAATCGCACTGGAGTCGGCACGGCTCGGGGCCGCCGGGGTGGTCGTCTGCGGTCGCAACGCGGAGAACGGACAGCGGGTGGCCGAGGAGGTGGCCGGGATCGGTGCCGAGAGCCTGTTCGTTGAAGCCGACCTCGCGGATGTCGACGCCACCCAATCGATCATCTCGGCCTGTGACGAACGGTTCGGTCGAGTTGACGGACTGGTCAACGCCGCGGCGATGACCACCCGGGGCACCCTCGCCTCCACCACCGTCGAACTCTGGGACCACCTCTTCGCCATCAACGTCCGTGCCCCGTTCCTGCTGACCCAGGGCGCCGTCGAGATCATGCGCCGCGAGAAGATCAGCGGATCGATCGTCAACATCATCTCGGTCGCCGCCTACTGCGGGCTACCACACATCGCCGCCTACAGTGCCACCAAGGGAGCCCTGGCCACCTTCACCAAAAACTGCGCCAACGGCTTGCTGCACGACACGATCCGCGTCAACGGCATCATGCTCGGCTGGACCGACACCCCCAATGAGGACGTCGTACAGAAACAGCAGGGCAGCCCCGACGACTGGTTGTCGATCGGGGAAGAAGACTCGCCGTTCGGCCGCCTGCTGAAGCCCTACGATGTCGCGAAACTCACCTGCTTCCTGCTCAGCAGCGACTCGGGCGTGATGACCGGTTCGCTGATCGACCAGGCCCAGCGAATCATCGGCACGCTGTCGATGCCCGACAACATCACCGGCAAGGATGTCTGAACAACCCGACCACCGGCCAGGCCGACACCCAGCACGGAATCCTCACCATGACCGCGACCGAAACCCGCACCCAGGCCACAGAAATCCAGGACTGGATCGTTGAGATCCGACGCCGGCTGCACCGGCATCCGGAGTTGATGTACGAGGAGGTGGAAACCTCCAAACTGGTCCGCGAAACGCTCGACGGACTCGGAATCGAATACCGCTCACCGATCGCCAAGACCGGGGTACTGGGCTGGCTCGGTGACGGCGATGGACCGTGCGTGGCCCTGCGAGCCGACATGGACGCGTTGCCAATCCACGAGGAGACCGATGTCGATTTCCGCAGCGAAGTCGACGGCAAGATGCACGCCTGTGGCCACGACTGCCACACCGCGATGCTGCTGGGAGCAGCACGGTTGCTCAAGGAACGCGAATCGGAAATCCACGGCACCGTCAAGCTGCTGTTCCAGCCCGCCGAAGAAGGCGGGGCCGGCGGAAAACTGATGTCCGAGGAGGGCGTACTGGAGGACCCGGCCGTCGAGAGGATCTTCGGACTGCACGTCTGGCCGGAACTCGAAACCGGACAGGCCGGATCTCGCCCAGGCACCTTCCTGGCCGCTTCCAGCAGTCTCACCATGACCGTCGCGGGCAAGGGTGGGCACGCCGCCATGCCTCACCTGGCCGTTGATCCGGTTCACGCCGCCGCCCAGATCATCACCTCCCTCCAGGGAATCGTCTCCAGGGAAGCCGATCCCCTGAATTCCGGAGTCGTCAGCATCACCGCCGTACACGGCGGCGAGGCTTCCAACGTGATTCCCCCCGAGGTTCAGCTCCGCGGCACCGTGCGAGCCCTGACGATGGACAACCT
>Ga0310344_10000738_pt1 | contig 25400 bp, 27 predicted proteins | sample HC15DNA20200_MG_FD_203801 | JGI IMG/M metagenome (GOLD analysis project Ga0310344, IMG submission 203801) | Marine microbial communities from station ALOHA, North Pacific Subtropical Gyre - HC15-DNA-20-200_MG | ecosystem: Environmental > Aquatic > Marine > Oceanic | place: Pacific Ocean: North...
TTATTTGAAAATTGTTTAGAGGCAAACTCGATAAATTTTTTGGTGGAATCAAAGTCACCATCTTCTAGACTTTGCTCAGCAAGAGTGATACTAGTTTGAGTAATTTCTGAAATTGAAAGATATGTTATCATATCGGGTTCTGCAGAGTATGCATTTGGTATTGCAAGCATTAATGCAGCAATACCAATAATTACTAGACTTAATTTCTTCACAAAATTGTTTGTTTTGTATTCTCTATTTTAGCATAAGACTTATTCTAAGATTATAGAATGAAAAACATGCGTATGGTATAAGTCTATTAAATTCGATTATCAAAAATTAGAACATGATCTTACAGTCAGCATTATTTTTAATTATTAATTATAATGAGTGTTATTGCCGTTAGTGATCTACCATTAAACGCTTGATCTTACCAAACTTTCGTCATTTTGGTTGGAAGTATTGCTAACGGCATTTTTTCTACAAATATAGAACAGAAATATAAAAAGTTCAGAGGTTTTTAATAATTAGATTTGAATGGTTTTGTATGGAAAATGACAACAAGAAACCATACGTTCTTGTGAGTGTTTTTAAAGATGATGCAAAACCAGAATCTATAGCACAATCTGCACCTGCAATTTCGTTAATTATTGACGAATGGCATAACTCTGGAAGAATGATTTGGAGTGGCTCATTTGATGATAATAAAACTGCAATGTCTGTTATTGAGACAACTAAGCCTGAGGCTGAAGAGTTCTATGCTAAGTATAGCAATGCAACTAACGCATTTCTATCAACTTACATGTACCAATGGGATGCAATGCCGTTGTTATCATTAATTGGAAACATGCAAAATAATGTTAGTCTACAAGTCACTCCTGAACAACAGTGATTTTTCCTCTTTTTTATCAAAAATAATAACTAAAAAAAATAAATCAAAAAACCAATGATTAATGACTACATCAATTATTGATCATCAACTGTTCCTAATTTTTATGAGTGCAACATCAGAAGATCGTAGTAGAGCTGCAAAATTAGGTTGGATGAGACATGATTTAGCTGCACTAAAACGAAGTTATGCATCAGTCAAGGGTTGGAATACAAGAAGACGTGGTTAATAGGTCGATAATAATCTATTAATCTGTATTTAGTAATCTAAACTCTGTCTATGTAATATAATAGCGGAAATTATTAATTGGTGATTAGGTGATATGTTAAGTTGAAGCTAAAACTCTTTTCTATCCTAACAATTTGTATTTTAGGATTAGCACTATCATCTGCCTCATCACAAGATCTATCAATACCTGAATGGATTAAAAATAACGCTGGATGGTGGGCAAATGATCAAATTGATGATGAAACATTTGTTAAAGGAATTGAATTTCTAGTGCAAAAAGAAGTGATATTTATTCCTAATTTGCCAGAATCCACGAATGAAAATGTTGAATCAATACCTGAATGGATTAAAAATAACGCTGGATGGTGGGCAAATGATCAAATTGATGATGAAACATTTGTTAAAGGAATTGAATATCTTGTTAAAGTTGGAATTATAGTAATTGGACAAATAGACAATTCAGAATCAGTGTTATTTTATAGTACAATGGAAGAAGATGGCATAAAAATTGTTTATACAGAAAAAATGGTAAAAGTGGGTGATAATGAGGTTGTAATTATTGAAAATGAATTAGAAAATAAAACTGGTGATAAAATTAAATTTGTTCTAACAAAGTTAAATGAACATGTAGTGATGGTAGATGAGAACGGAGAAAAGTATCTACTGATTAATGCTCTAGTAAAAAATGAACTTGGTGATGTAATTTCAGTGCATTTACACGTATATGAAAGCCAAAGTGCTAGGCAAATTATCTACATTGAATATGACGATGATGGAATATTCCGAAAACTAATTGAGCCGAAACACTCTTGGAAAGAAGAAGGAATACTCAGTATAACAAAATTTAAAATTTTATTAAAAGATGATCTAAGTGAAGTTTATGAAAAAATAGGTGTCTATGATAAAAAAAATAAACCACTTGTTATAATTCCAACATTTACTGCAAGTGCATATTCAGAACCTGGGTTTTATACATTTTATCGAGGTGAATGTGACACAGAATTACATGGTATGTTGTTTCGAAATGATGCTTGCTTAACAGTGAACATACTTTCAAAAAATAATTTAGGACATTCATCTAGTAATAACGCTGTGCAAGTCTTAGAATTATTAGATTATGAATCTATAACCGATATGGAATTACATACCAACCCAAGTATCTTAAATGATTACGACAAAATTATAGTATTGCATAATGAGTATGTATCAAAAATAATGTTTGATGCAATTACATCTCATGATAATGTAATTTTTCTATATCCAAATGCATTATATGCAGAAGTTGAAGTTGATATGATAAATAACACAATTACATTACTTCGTGGACATAATTATCCAGATTTGACAATCAGGAATGGATTTGATTGGGAAAATGAGAATACACATCCATATGAATATGACACTGAATGTGAAAACTGGGAGTTTTATCCAACAGGTGGAAATCCAGATGGTTACATGTTAAATTGTTTTCCAGAAAATAAAATTTTGGAAGATCAATTGCTTTTAAAAACATTAAAAGATTTGTAAATTCAGATTAGTTTATTTATTATTTCATGAGTGAATTCACGAGTAGACATAGTACCACCAATGTCTTTTGTGCTTATTCCAGATTTTATTAATTCCAATACGGATTGTTCTAATTTTTTTGCAGTAGTAAGAGAGTTTTGATCATTATTTCTGTTTCCAAGCCATTCTAACATCATCTTAATTGATAGGATAAATGATGTTGGATTTGCAATATTTTTTCCTGCAATATCAAATGCTGCTCCATGAACTGGTTCAAACAATCCAAAATTATCACCCAAATTAGCCGCTGGTGCCATACCTAATCCTCCAACAACTTGTGATGATTCATCAGATAATATATCGCCAAATAAGTTAGTAGTAACTATAACGTCGAATTCATGAGGATTCCTAATCAAATTCATAGAGCATGCATCAACATACATTTGATCAAATGATATTTCTGGGAAATCATTTGCTATGGAATCACAGCATTTAGAAAATAAACCATCAGTTTTTTTCATCACGTTTGATTTATGTACGCATGTAACACGCTTTTTTTGATTTCTTTGAATTGCGATTTCAAATGCATGTTTTGCAATTCTTTTTGATGCTTTTTCAGTTATAATTCTCATTGCTACTGCTGACCCATCCAATTCAAATTCTTGCCCTGTGTAAAGATCCTCTGTATTCTCCCTAACAATAACCAAATCAATATCATTCCTTAGTGATGTAGTATTTGGATATGATTTTGCTGGACGTATGTTTGCATAAAGATCTAACTTTCTTCTTAAAACAACAATTACATCAGCAGCACTTTCGCCAACAGGTGCTTTCAAACATGCGTCAGATGATTTTATTGATTCAAATGAATCAGTAGGTAATGCATGACCATATTTTGCTAACGCTGCATCTCCTGCATCTATTGAATTAATTTTTGTTTTTACGTCTAATTTATCGTGTAACGTTTCAAGTATAGAAATAGCTGATTCTGATAATTCAGGACCAATTCCGTCACCTGTAATTAATGATATGTTATACATTTGAACACCTAAATTTTTTCTCGCGATTAAACTTTCTTTTCTTTTAGAAGGCTCTTTAACATTATTCTGTTAATACCGTCAACCATTGCTTGAACACTTGTAGTAACAATGTCTTCACCAACTGATTTTGATGAAATTATATTTCCACGTGCGTCTTCGACTTTTATTGTAACTTCACATAATGCATTTGCGCCACCAGATATAGAATCCAATCTGTATTCCTTTAATCTAACTTCGTCAGTTATTTGACCAGTGATTTTTTGGATTGCGTTTAATGATGCATCTACTGGTCCTACTCCATAATCCGTGGCAACCATTTCTTTCCCATCTATGTTAAGTTTAACAAATGCATATGGCATTGTACCAACACCGGTAGATACAGAAAATCCAGTTAACTGGACAATTCTCTTTAACTTATTTTCGCCAATAATCTCATTCGCAATAGACAATAATTCAACTTCTGTAACTTGCTTACCTTGATCGCCTATGTTCTTTACCTGATCAAGAATATGTTTTGTTTGTTCATCATTTGGTTCTATTCCATATTCTTTTAGCATTGCATTCATACCATGTATTCCAGCATGTTTTCCAACCTGAAGCCATCGTGTTCTACCAACAATTTCAGGACTAATTGGTTCATAGGTTAATGGATTACTTAATACGCCGTGAGTGTGAATTCCTGATTCGTGTCCAAATGCATTCTCTCCTACAATTGCCTTATTTGGCTGAACATTAATTCCAACTAATTTTGAAACATAACGTGATGTTTCATAAAGTAATTTTGTGTTGATGTTGGTTTCCCACTTTTGTTCAAATTGTAAACTATTCAATGCCATTACAAACTCTTCTAATGACGCATTTCCTGCGCGTTCACCTATTCCATTAATAGTTACATGTGCACATTTTGCTCCGGCTTGAATTCCAGATATGGCATTTGCTACCGCCAATCCAAAATCATTATGGCAATGAACACTTACTGGTAACTTCGTTGCGTCTATTGCATCTTTAGTAATTTCTGCAATGTATTGTGGTGTTGAATAGCCTACTGTGTCAGGAATGTCAACTCTATCAGCTCCTGCTTTTGCAACTTCACCAAAAACTTTCTTCAAAAACTCTCTGTCAGTTCTTGTTGCATCTTCCGCTGAAAATTCAACTTGTAATCCTCTTGATTTTCCATATTCTACTGCATCTATTGCTTTTTCTAATGCCTGATCACGTGTCATTTTGAGTTTATATTCCAAATGAATATCAGATGTTGCAATGAAAGTATGAACATAATTTAAGCCACAATCAACTGCTGCGTCTATATCTTTTTTGTTGGTACGTGCTAAACCGTATAATTCTGCTTTTAAATTAGCACTTGTGATCATTTTGATTGCCTCACGTTCACCATCAGATATAACAGGAAAGCCTGTTTCAATTGCATCTATGCCTAACTTATCTAGTTTCTTTGCAATGTTTAATTTCTTTTCAGGTGAAAGTGATACACCTGGTGTTTGTTCTCCATCACGTAATGTGGTATCAAATATTCTTATGTTCAATGTTTACTCCTTTCCAACGCAGTAATTCCAGTTCTAGCAATTTGTAATATGCCAAATTTACTTGCTAATTGCTCAAATGCGCTAATTTGATGTGGTGTTGCAGTCATTTCAATCATAATCGAGTCCTTTTTTGCATCGTGAATTTTTGCCCCGTATGCACTAGCCATTTTGTTTATCTCCATGCTATCTTCTGGTTTGCTTACTTTTATCTTGAACATGACCAATTCCCTATACACTGTATTGTTTTCATCTAATCTTCGTACTTCTATGGTATCAATCATCTTATCAAGTTGTTTTACTATTTGAGAGATTTGTTTTTCATCACCAATTGTGGTTACAGTCATTAGAGAGTATTTTGGGTCTTCAGTTACACCCACAGATATACTATCTATGTTGAAGTTTCTTGAACGGAAAAGATGTGTAACCTTGAATAAAATCCCCGGTTTGTTTTCTACTTTGATTGATAATATTGCCCACATTGTAATCACTATGATGGTAAGATCATTTCCTTTAATGAAGTTCCTGGAGCTACAAATGGTAAGACGTCTTCTTCGGGATCAATTGGAATGTCAATGACTGTGGCAACATCACTGTTTAATCCAGATTTAATTGCTTTTTCCAATTCATCTAATGATTGTGCCCTTATGCCCTGTGCGCCATATGATTCTGCAAGTTTTACATAATCAGGACAATCTTTTAGGTCAATACCAATCATACGTTTTTCATAGAAAGTTCTTTGCCATTGAGCTACCATTCCTAATGAGAAGTTATTGATCAAAAATACGATTACAGGTAAATCTTCTAAAACAGATGTTGCAAGAGAGTTTTCTGTCATGTTAAAACTTCCATCTCCAGCAATATCGACAACTGGAACGTCAGGACGTGCAGCCTTTGCACCAATTGCTGCTGGGAATCCCCAACCCATTGTACCTAATCCAGTTGAGCTAAAGAAAGTTCCTGGTTGTATTACATCATAAAATAATGATGCCCACATTTGATGTTGGCCAACTTCAGTTGTGACTATTGCTTCCTTTGGTAATACTTCTCTTAATTTTCTTAAAATTTTTGCAGCACCCATTTCTCCAGGATGAATTTTTAAGTTTTCTCTCCAATAGTCCTTTACTTCATTCACATGTTTAAGCCAAGGATTATCATCAGATTTCTTTGCTGCTTTTTTCAAAAGCATTTTAACTAAAATTCTTAATGATGCTTGAACATCACCTACTACTGCAACAGATGTAGTTTGGTTTTTTCCTATTTCAGCAGGATCAACATCCATATGTATAATTTTCAAATTTCTTTCGAATTCTTCAAATGTGCCTACAGAACGATCTGAGAATCTTGTTCCAATAGCTAAAACACAATCAGCCTCGGTCATAACTTTGTTAGCTTCAGCATGTCCATGCATTCCAATTGGACCTAATGATAACGGATGGTTCTCAGGAAATGCACCTTTTCCTTTGAAAGTGGTAACTACAGGTATCATTAACATCTCTGCAATAGACTGTAATTCTGCGAATGCTGAGGATATGATTACACCTCCACCTGCTAAAATTATTGGTTTTTCTGCTGACAAAAGTAATTCAATTGCTTTTTCGATGCTTGGTATATCAGGATCAGTCCATGGATGATAACCTGGCACTCTTACTTCATCGGGAAAGGTGAACTTTGCTTCATTTTGTTGAACATCTTTTGGAATATCTAGTAAGACAGGACCTGGTCTTCCAGTCTCTGCAATATAGAATCCTTGCTTTACAATCTGAGGAATTTCCTCAGGAGTTCTTGGTTGATATGAATATTTTACAGATGGATTTGCCATTCCTATAATGTCGCTTTCTTGGAATGCATCTCTACCAATCATAGCGACTGGAACTTGACCTGTGACAGCAACCATTGGTGCAGAATCAGCTTGTGCTGTAGCTATTCCTGTTAACAAATTTGTTGCTCCTGGCCCAGAAGTTGCAAAACATACTCCCGGTTTTCTACTGACTCTACCAAAACCATCTGCCATATGTGCAGCAGATTGTTCATGTCTTACCAATATGTGTCGAATGTTACTTTTGTACAATTCATCATACATTGGAAGATTCGCACCTCCCGGTAGACCGAAGACTTCCTTTACTCCTTCTTTTTCCAATGCTTTCATTAGCGCTGTAGCGCCGATCATAGTTTCCATCTTATTATTTTTCATTCCTACCATAATTTTAATCGTATCAAAATTCTGGCTGCAAATTTACAGCACAAGGTCAACTAGTAACAAAATATCTACAGTGCTAGTTGAACTAATTATTTCCATTAGTGTTTTCCAAACAAAAGGATCAACATTTAAAGATTACCTTTAGAATAGAAATGAGAAAAATTGTCAGACAGAGAGGACATTATCAAAGTAGTCGAGGCTTTTTTTGAAATTGGAAAAACAAAAAATTTAGGCGTTCTAAAAGACATTCAGCTAAACAGTCCAGATTTTTCAAGTTTTAGTGATGTTCCACCATTTGATCTAAAAGATTTTGCGACAACTATAGCATTAGAAGAACTAAGATTTGTAAGTATATCAGATTATGATTATGAAATATTAAAACCAAAAATTTCTATTTTTGAGAAATTAGCCATAGTAGCGTTTGAGTTGTTACAAAAAGGCATGCTTGTAGATAATAAGGCATTCACCGGTGAGCATATATCAATTACTGGTAGAGGTACATTTGTCCTGGTAAAAAATGATTCATGGAAAATAATCCATATTCATTTATCGAAGATAAAAAATAATTAATTTTTTGTTGTATTTGTTGTATTTTTGTTAGGTCTATTTTTGTTAGGTCTATTTTTGTTAGGTCTATTTTTGTTAGGTGTGTTTTTGTTGGATGTGTTTTTGTTGGATGTGTTTTTGTTGGATGTGTTTTTGTTAGGTCTATCTGATTGATTTTGTTTTTTTGATTTTAGTTGTTTCCCGTTAGATAATTTTGTATATAATTTCCAAGCGTCTTCAACAGTAAAATTCTGATGTACTATTGAACGTACTGCTTTGATCATTGGAACTGGATTTTCTGATTGCCAGATATTTCTTCCCATATCAACTCCAACTGCACCTGCTTTTAATGCATCATGTGTTAATTTCAATGCGTCTTTTTCTGGTAGTTTTTTTCCACCAGCGATTATGATTGGTACTGGACACGATTGTACAACCTTTTCGAAATCATCACAATAATATGTTTTAACAATATGTGCACCTTGCTCTGCAGCAATTCTACAAGCTAAAGATAAGTATCTTGCATCCCTTACCATCTCTTTCCCTACAGCAGTTACTGCTAGAACTGGTATACCATATTCTTCGGCTTCATTAACAAGTTTGCCTAAATTGACTACTGTTTGTTTTTCATTTTTTGAACCAACAAAAATTGACATTGCAACAGCACATGCGTTTAATCTAATTGCATCCTTAATACTAGTTGTAATTTCTTCATTAGAAAGATCTTCGCCTATAATACTTGGCCCACCTGAGACCCGTAATACTATAGGCACTGGGTATTTTGCGTCAACTGATGTGCGCTGAACACCACGTGTAACCATTAACGAGTCACAGTATTTGAGTAATGGTGCAATTGTTTTTTTAGGAACTTCAAGTTTTTCAGTTGGACCAAGAAAGTATCCGTGGTCAACTGCTAGCATTAATGCACGATTATCATTACGAAGAATAATCCTAGATAATCTGTTTTGTAAGCCCCAATCCATTTTACATCTATTCGTGAAAAAAATGCCTTTCTTAAGCCTTTGCTAATTCTCGATAACTATTTTCATTGCTTGGTCACCAGACTTTGCATGTTCAAATGCCTTTTGTGAATCATTTAATGAGTACTTGTGTGTAATTAATGATTTCACATCAATCTTACCTGATGAAATTAATTCCAACGCACTTCTTGTATCCTTATCAGATGCCGCATATGTTGTAACAATAGAAATTTCTTTGGAATAAATTACACTCATATCAATTTCAATTTTATCACCCTTGTTAGGAACACCAAACATAACAATAGTGCCACCTTTTCTTACAAGTTGAATTGCTTGACTAAGTGCTTTTAGATTTCCAGTTGCAACTATTACAATATCAACACCACGCTTTTCAGTTGAGTCTAGTATTGTCTCAGAAAATGTATTATCGTCAGAACGAATTGTTGTTACACCGAATTTTTTTGCAAAATCCAAGCGAAAATCATTTAGATCCAAACAGAAAATTTTTGAAAAATCAGCTGATTTTGCAAGTAATACATGCATCATGCCAGTTGGACCAACCCCCAAAACAGCAACTGAGTCATTTTTTTTATAATTAAATTTTGACCATGCCCTAACACAACACGCTAAAGGTTCGATCATTGCGGCCTCCTCAAATGTCATACTATCTGGTATATTTAACACACCGCCATGAGTAACATTCCATCCTGGTACTACATATTCTTCTGACAGTCCACAAGGATTTAGATTTGATTTATAATATTTTTCACACATTGTTTCATTTCCATGACTACATTCATGACAATCTGGTGAATAACATGCAACGTGGTGATGGGTAAATACTCTGTCACCAACTTTGAAATCTTGAACATCACGTCCAATTTGTGTAATAATTCCTGCTGGCTCATGACCTAATTTCATAGATGGTTGACCATATTTACCAAACACTTTTTCAACATCGGAACCACATATACCACAAGTCTGCATTTTTACAAGAATATCATTTGGTGATAATGTAGGTATCTCAAAATTTTTGACTTCAATTTGTGAGGTGCCTTTTACCACTGCAGCATTCATAAAATATTCAAAATTGGTTAGGTATAAAATACTATTACAACTTATCATAGGCGTATAATCTTGAATGGACCAAAAGAAATAGACTCTGTTGAATGGGATACGGTAGGTAAAAAATGGGTTACCAAAAAGATCCAAGTAGAAGAATATCACGGATTTACTGAATGTAGATATTGTCAAAAACCCATGTCACATAATGTAAAAATGAATGGAGAGTTCAAAGTGATTTATACTAAATGTGGATGTAGTAAATCAAACTGACACATTTAATTATAAAATATTATTGGAGTAAATGATTACTTTGATCAAAATTGGTGGAATACTAGTAATTGCAGGAGTTATTGTATCAATTGGTATTGCATTCTTCTTTTACGGTGAAGAATCATTTAGAGATGTAAAAGTGTCTTCGTGGGGTGAACCAATTATGATTGGTACAGTAAATTTTGATGTTCAATACGTGACAAATTATGACTTTCTAGAAAAAACACAAGATAGAAAAGAATGGGAGAAAAAACAGGTTGAAGAATTTGGAATTATGGATCCAACAAAAGAAAAACCAGATCACACTTATTTTCAAATACAAATCACTGCTGAAAATAAGGGAGATGAAATTGTTAAGGTAACTGGTGGAGAATTCCACCTATATGATACTAATGATAAAAAATGGCCAGCCTCATTTGTTGGATATGGTGATACTGAATTATCTGTTGTGGAGCTTGAAACAAATAAAGCTGTAACTGTCACAACACAGTTTGATATACCATATGATGATGAAATGGTTTACAGGGTTGGAATTGTTCCTAATCGCTTTGGTATGGAACAAACAACCGAAATTGCATTCATATGTATTAAGAACTGTAATTTACTTTTAGAAAAATAACTATTCTACAATAACTATTCCTTGCATCCATGGATGAACCATACAGAAGTAATCATAGGTTCCTGGATTATCAAGTGTGACAGAATAGCTCATATCAATCATAAGTAGACTACTGTCCCATAAACCGTCTGGACCATCAGTTGCATTACCACTTGTTGCTGTATGTGGTGCAGTATCAGAATTTACAAAAGTCACTGTACCTCCAGCACTGATTGTAACTGAACTTGGATCATAACATTCTGGTTCACATCCAGGTGCTGCAGAACCTGCTACTGGAACAACTTCTACACTCATTGGTGCTGCAGCTGCTTTAGCTGCTGCGTCTGCTGCTGCTTTCTCTGCTGCTGCTGCGTCTGCTGCTGCTTTCTCTGCTGCTGCTGCGTCTGCTGCTGCTTTCTCTGCTGCTGCTGCGTCTGCTGCTGCGTCTGCGGCTGCTTTCTCTGCTGCTGCTGCGTCTGCGGCTGCTTTCTCTGCTGCTGCTGCGTCTGCGGCTGCTTTCTCTGCTGCTGCTGCGTCTGCTGCTGCTTTCTCTGCTGCTGCTGCGTCTGCGGCTGCTTTCTCTGCTGCTGCTGCGTCTGCGGCTGCTTTCTCTGCTGCTGCTGCGTCTGCGGCTGCTTTCTCTGCTGCTGCTGCGTCTGCGGCTATTAAATTATCACTTATACCAAAAATCATAATCTCTTCTGATCCTGCTAGGAATTCAATTGTTAGTCTTTGCCCAGATTGAATAAAATCATGATTCTCTTCACCATCAATTGTAACAAAATAAGTACCGTCGTCAAATGGTGTAATTGCATCTTTAGTCATTGTAATTGTTAATTGGCCGTCTACATTATTATCCAACAAAACTGTAACAGAATTTGCATCTGGATTATTAGTAATAGAATCTACTGAACCGCCACGAATTGTATATTGCAAAAAGCCAGTAAGTGATTCACGATCAGATGGTGTTGTTGCTATTTCAGGTGTAGACTGAACTGGTGTTGGTGTTGGTGTTGGTGTTGGTGTTGGTGTTGATGTCTCTGGTATAGAAATTCCTGGTAATTCTCCATCAGGAGTTAAGCCGCCCATAAATGCTAACATTAAAACCATAAATCCAACTGCGAATGCTGCACCAAATTTATCCACTCCTGCCATATATTTTTCGAAATTTGAACTAGTATAAATATCTAGTAATGAAAAACAATCAAAAATTTATTTGGCATGTAGGATGATAGTGATCATGACAGAAATTGATACCACAAAGAAGGTTTATCTTTTCACCCATGGCCGAATGGATTTACAAGAAAAATCTATAAGCGTTCTTGAATCAAATGGTTTCTCAAAAGAGAACATTGTTTTGGCAAGTCCAGCAAAAGCAGGAGATGTGGGTGATTACATGGCTATGCTTTGGATGCCACCAAATCCAGATCATATAAAAATCCAAAAAATTACCAAAGTGGATCCATGTGAGCCAGAAGGAATGATAGGCGTATGGAAAGGAGTGTCCAAAGACGATATTTCTGAGATAAGTTTAGAATAAACTACAAATCGTTTATCAAGCCAGATACAAAGCTCTCAAACTCTTCATCGGAAAACTCGATGTTTTCATACAGAGTCTTTTCTTTTGCAATTTTTATAGAATCGATATGATAACATGGTTTTTTATTTTTTAACATTTCAAAATAAAATCCAGTACAAGAACAAAATTGAAGATCAGGATCTAACCAATGCTCCTTGTCTTTGCCAACAACTGTCCAAATCTTTCTATTACTAGGTAAAAAATGATGTAATTTAACCCGTTTTTCAGAAAGAATTGATTTTATTCTATCTGATCTTTCATCCATAATGATTTAATCTCATACATTGGTATAACGTTGATGGTGAAAACAAGAATTATTGAATCAGAGCCTGCATTAATTTTACAAGAAGAAGAAAAACATTTAGTGATTGCTGATTTACATATTGGTTTTGAATACACATTATCAGCAAATAAAATCTTCTTAGGAAGTAATTCTTCAGTAAAACAAATTACAACTAATCTCAAAAATATTCTTAGAAATGAGAATATTAATTCTGTGATTTTACTTGGTGATATAAAATCAAGTATACAATACATTGCCAAGAATGAATGGAATGATATACCATATTTTTTTGATGAGATAAAAAAGGAATTTGACATAACACTAGTTCCAGGAAATCATGATTCAAATATACAAAAACTTGTTCCAGATGGAGTTTCTATGATTAGTTCAAAAGGACTAGTGATTGATGATGTGTTACTTACTCATGGTCACTCAATACCAACAGAAAATTTTTCTAATGTAAATAGAATAATAATGGGTCATATACATCCAGTTTTCTTTCAAGATAATTCACTTGTTAATGGTCAACGGGTTTGGATTTCATTAAAATCAAGAAAGGATCTAATTTTTCCTTCTAGAAGTGGTGAAATTCAAGTTACAGTAATCCCATCATTTAATCCATATTTTTATACAACACAAAAACCACACTACAAAAAATCAATATCACCAATAATAGAAAAAATCAAAAATGATTCAATTGCAAAAATTATCACTCTGGATGGGGCGATAATTGGAAATGAAACAGAATTACAGGGTTTAGTTTAATTTCATATATGGATCTAGTGGTTGTTTTGTGGTTTGGTTATCTTGAAGCCATTCTAAAGTTTTGACAAATGATTCAGATAATTCAGGAGTTGTTAGGACAGGTATGCCAAGCTCTAATGATTTTCTTCTGATTTGATATTCATCATATAGCATTCCAACATATTTCTCTAATGTTGATGTGCTTGGAATGTTTATGATGAAATCGATTTTTCGCTCATATAACAAATCAGCGATATTTGGTTTTCGTTCTGGCTCACTAATTTTATGAACAATCTCTACATCACCTAATTTTTCTTGAAAGAATTCTGCCGTATGTTCTGTTGCCATTAAAGTGAATCCAAGTTTTTTGAGCAATGCAATTGTTGGTAATAATTTTTCTCTATTCTCTGTACCGCCAATTGTAACCAGAGCCGCACCATTGTTTGGTAGATTATAACCAACAGATGTTAATGCTTTTGATAATGCGTCATAGAAACTATCTCCAAAACATGCTGCTTCACCAGTTGATTGCATCTCTACTCCAAGAACAATATCTGCTCCGTCTAACTGCATAAATGAAAATTGTGGGACTTTGATCCCATGAATTGGGATCTTTTGCCACTCAGTATGTGGAATGTCAGGTAGAGGTTTCCCAAGCACAGCTTTTGAAGCAAGAGAAATTAAATTCATTCTTACAAGTTTGGATACAAATGGCATGGAACGTGACGCACGTATGTTAAGTTCAATTACATATTCTTGATCATTATGTATTAGAAATTGTAGGTTAAACGGACCTTTAATTTTGAATTCTTTTGCTATACGTATTGTAGAGTCAGTAATGTTTTCAATTATTTTATTACTTAGTCGCCATGGAGGAATACACATCATTGCATCACCAGAATGAACACCAGCACTATCAATATGTTCTACAATTGCACCAATTATTACATTTTCACCATCAGAAACTCCATCGACATCTACTTCAAGGGAGTTTAGCATAAACTTACTAATCACTACTGGATGATCAGGTGAAACAATTGCCGCATTAGAAGTAAATTGTTTTAGTTCTTCTTGAGACCAAACAACTTTCATTGCTGCACCACTTAGTACATACGAGGGTCTCACTAAAACTGGATATTCTACATCAAGAGCAAAGTTTTTTGCATCAGTGATATTTGTAAATGCCTGCCACAGAGGCTGTTTAATATGAAGTTTATCTAAAATAGCACTAAATTTTGAACGATTCTCTGCACGGTCTACATCTTCAGCACTAGTACCAATTAGGTTTATTCCATTTTCAGATAGTTTTGGCGTAAGATTATTTGCTGTTTGGCCTCCAACAGAAGTAACTATTCCCTTAGGGTTTTCAAATTCAGATATATCCAAAATACGTTCTAATGTTAATTCTTCAAAGTACAGCCTACTACAAATATCATAATCAGTAGAAACAGTTTCAGGATTACAATTAACAACAATCACATTTTTTTCTCCATTTTCCTGTAAACCCCAAACCATGTTTACAGTACCCCAATCAAATTCTACACTACTACCAATTCTATATGGCCCTGCACCAAGTACAATTACACCCTTCTCAGAATCTGTCAAAACTATATCATCTGAACCGCCTCCATAAGTAAGATAAAGATAATTTGTCTGTGCAGGCCATTCTGCTGCAAGTGTGTCAATTTGTTTCACAGAGGGAATTATATTGTAATCTTTACGTATTTTTCTAACTTCTGCACTTTGCATGTCTTTTGCACGTGCAATTTGATTATCTGAAAATCCAAGCTTTTTTGCTTTATGTAAAAGTGGTTTTTCCAATTCATTTTGTTTTAGTTTCTCTTCTGTTTCTACAATATTTTTGATTTTTTCAATAAACCAAGGATCAATTGATGATAAATCATAAATTTTTTGAACAGTAATTCCTTTTTTTATAGCTGCTGCAACATAGTATAGAATAAAATCATCATGATGTTGCAGATGATCTTCTATATCTTCTACATCAAATTTTTGACCGTTTGTACGATTCAATACAAGACCATCTTTTCCAATATCTAACATTCGTATTGCTTTTTGTAATGATTCTTCAAATGTTCTTCCAACAGCCATTACTTCACCGACTGATTTCATAGTTACTCCTAGTTTGCGATTAACAAGTTCAAATTTTTCAAAATCCCATCTTGGGTGTTTGCAAACAATATAATCTAATGATGGCTCAAAACATGCAGTTGTAGCCTTTGTAATGCTGTTAACTAATTCAGGAAGTGAATAACCCAATCCTATTTTTGCAGACATGTATGCCAACGGATAACCAGTTGCCTTGCTAGCAAGAGCTGAAGAACGTGAAAGACGAGGATTGATCTCAATAGCAACATATCTGTCAGAATCAGAGTCTAATGCATACTGAATGTTGCATTCACCGACGATTCCAACATGTTTTGTAGCACGTATTGCAGCAGAGCGTAACACGTGGTATTCACGATTATTGATTGTTTGTGATGGTGCAACCACAATATTATCACCTGTGTGTACTTTCATTGCAAGAACATTTTCCATATTGCACACAATTACATTATTTCCACTATAATCCTGCATTACTTCGTATTCAATTTGCTTCCAATGACCAATATACTCTTCAACTAGGATTTGACCAACAAGACTTGCTGCAAGTCCACGTCCTGCAATCTCGTGCAGTTCAATTTCATTATGAGCAATACCACCGCCCTTTCCACCTAAAGTGTATGCTACACGAACAATTACTGGATAACCTAATTCTTCCGCAACTTTTTTGGCATCCTCAAAAGTGTGAACTGTCTTACTCTTCAAAACAGGAACGTCGCATTCTTGCATATTATCTTTGAATTTCTGCCTATCTTCAGTAGCCATAATTCCTGGGATTTGGGTTCCCAATACTTTGATATCATATTTTTGTAAAATATTCATCTCATCTAATTTTACACCACAATTCAATGCTGTTTGACCTCCATATGACAACATGATTGAATCAGGTCGTTCTGATTCAATTACAGATTCAACATATTTGGGAGTCACAGGTTGAAGATAGACTTTGTCTGCAAATCTAGTATCAGTTTGAATTGTTGCAATGTTTGGATTAATTAGAACACTTTCGATTCCATCTTCATGAATTGCTTTAAGACATTGACTTCCAGAATAATCAAACTCTCCTGCTTCGCCAATTTTTATTGCACCACTTCCAAGTACAAGAATTTTCTTTAATGATTCATTTTTTGGCAATTTGTTATGTCTCCATCAATTTTTTTAGTTCATCAAAAACATACTTACAGTCAAAAGGACCGGGTGCAGCTTCGGGATGGAATTGTACAGCAATGCAATTTTGTGTTTTATGTTTTATACCTTCAACTGTGTTATCATCAGCGTTTGAAAACCATAGTTTAAAATCAGATTGTTCTAAAGATTCAGGTTTAATTCCATATCCATGATTCTGACTCGTAACATAAACCTGATTTGTTTCTAAATTGATACAAGGTTTATTCTGACCACGATGCCCATACTTTAGTTTATAAGTTTCAGTATTTCCTGCAATACCAATAATTTGTGCTCCCAAACAAATACCTAATGTAGGAATATTATTTTCAATTAATTTTTTTGCTGTATCAATAGTTTCAGGACAATTTTGAGGATCGCCAGGACCACTACTCAAAACAACACCTTTTGGATTATATGACATTACTTTATCAAACGGAGTATTCCAGGGAACGACTATTGCTTTATATCCTAATTCTCGAATATTTCTAACAATGGCATTTTTAGCTCCAGTGTCAATAACAACTACAGATTGATTATCATCGCCATAGATTTTTTCCTTTTTAGTAGATACAATATCCATAAATTTTTCAGAATTGTATTTTGTAACGTTAGTTAGTTCTTTTTTGATTTTTTCAACGTCAATTTGTTCATCAGATACAACAAGAGCAGCCATCATCACACCACTGCTTGTAAGCTTCTTGGTAATTGCTCTAGTATCGATTCCAGATATGCCTGGAACTTTTTCATTATACATCCACTCATCTAGAGTCATTTTCAGATTCCAATGACTTGCAGTTTGAGATAACTCGTGAACTACTAATCCTCGGATTTGCATCATATCAGATTCAAAGAATTTAGAAATTCCATCCTCATCGACTTCGGTTAAATCCGGAATTCCATAATTTCCAACCAATGGATATGTTAGCGTAAGAATTTGGCCATTGTAAGAGGGATCTGTTAGAGCTTCTGTATACCCAACCATGCCTGTATTAAAGACAATTTCACCAAAAACTGAGGTAGAAAAACCAAATCCCATTCCAGTAAAAATTGTACCGTCAGAAAGGATCAGCTTCGCATTTTTACCAGCATGTTCTGATTTTTTTACGGAAATTGTGACCCACGTTGTGTCATTTTGATAGTGAATTTAAATTTATTGAAGTGATCGCAAAAAAATCTATAGTGCACCAAACTGATCACGCCATTTATGATATGCACGGACCATTTCTACCGAAACACTTGGTTTTCTTTTTTGTTTTATATCACGAAAATCAGTCATATTGATTTCCCTAGGCTGTGTTGGTGCTTGACCTTCAATTGGCTCTGAAAAGTTAGGTGATTTAAATAATTCATTCACAACTTGTAATTGTGCACCTTGACAAACATCCTTAATATCACTGGCACTATAACCATCAAAATGTTTTGCAAGACTGAGTGAATTAACTCTTGTACTCTTTCTTAATGGTGATGTATAAAGCTCAAATAGGTTTTCTCTTGCTTCAGTTGATGGTAATGACACGTAAATTCTTTTTTGAAATCTTCTAAGAAATGGGCTATCAAGACTCCATGGTTTGTTTGTCGCACCTATAACATACATCATCAATTCTTTTCCTTTACCATTTACGCCATCCATCTCAGATAAGAATTGATTCTTAGCTCTAATCTCGCCGCCTACCTCACTGTTTCTATCTCCAAGTAGTGAATCAACTTCATCAATGAAAAGAATTACAGGTTTACCTTCTTTTTCGCAATATCCACGTGCCATTGCAAAAAGTTTTGAAACATTTTTTTCTGCTTCGCCAAGCCATTTACTCATCATAGAAGCTGCATCTACATTAATAAAATATCCATCTAATTCATTTGCAGTTGCAGCTGCAAGCATTGTTTTTCCAGTGCCTGGTGGACCATACAATAACATTCCTCTAGGCCATCCCAATGGAAATAAATCAGGTCTTTTACTTGGATAAACAATCGACTCTCGTAATGCATTTTTAGCATCGTCCAGACCAATTACTTCAATCCATTTCACATCTGGTTTTTCTTTTAGAATTAAATCTTCTAAATCACCACTAGAATTATTATTAGGTTGTACTCTTGCAAGTGATTTTTTTTGTTCTTCTGGACTTGCATTTGGGTCTACAACAGGTTCAACATTACCAGCACGAGTATTTCTTAGGGCTTTTATTCGTCCTTGATATGCACCTATTTTTTCAGTATAAATTAGATTCAACTTGCTGTCAGGATATAATCTCATTAATTTCATAAGTGTGTCAGATGCATTTTGATATCCAGATATTGCCATGCCCACTGCCCCCTGTGAATCTGCCTTAATTGCATCTGCTGCATATTTGCTAGCGCTATTCTCTAATTCTTGTGGTGCCATACTCATATTATTTCACTATATGATTTGCCTGAAGATTTTAGTAGGTATTCACATGAGTAAACAGCTATCGTAAACTAGGTGAAATTTATTCAACAGTTTTTTTTCTTTTACGCCTAAAATAGATAATTACTGGTGTGAGGTGGATGTGAATTCATCTTATGCTCGAATAAATGTGATTGAAACTCCTTCATTTTGTTTATAGAAAAATCCGATGATATGACCAATTCGTTAATTTCATCGTCAAGTGATTCCAATTTCATTAATGTTGTGTCTATAATGTTTACAAAATTTTTCAGATTTTGTCTTATTACTTTTTTATTCTCATATTTTTCTAAAAGAAATGCACAAATTTGGAGGATTTTATCAAAATCATATAATTCTTCAGGTTTTAGATTTTTGAATTTATGTTCATCATCTATGTTTTTTTCGATAATTGATCTCAAGTGTTTAATTTTCTCTAGAGTTATTGATTCTGGTCTGTTAAGCAATTTTTTCAATACGTCTAAATCAAAATGAGACAACATTAGGCTGAAACATCCAAAAAGTAGAGTGGACAATCAAAATTGATTTAGTATTTAGGAAAAAATAAATGCAAATAATAAAAATAATTATTATGATAGTCGATAGATTAAAAGAAAATAATATAATTCTGCCTGCCCCGCCAAATCCTGCTGGATCATATATACCAGTAGTCTCAACAGGTAATCTTGCATTTGTTTCAGGTCAAATTCCAATTAAAGATGGTAATATCAAATTTATGGGAAAGGTACCAGATGAGCAATCAATCGAAACTGCTCAAGATGCTGCAAAATTATGTATAGTCAACGCACTTGCTCAGTTAAATGCATATTTTGGTACCTTAGAGAAGATTACAAAAATTGTAAGAATTTCAGGTTTTGTAAATTCAAGTGCTAATTTCACAGAACAACCAAAAATAATTAATGCCGCATCTGATTTACTTTTTAAAATTTTTGGTGAGACTGGAAAACATTCAAGAATCGCAGTTGGTGTATCTAGCCTACCACTAAATTCTACTGTAGAAATTGATATGGTTGTAGAAATATCTAATTAAATTTTTGAAACTGATTTTTCTAAATCATCAAGTATGTTCAACACTTTTTTCTACAAGTTATGATTATTACGTAGTGATATTATAGATAATTTATTTTTCTAATTCTTTATTTAGTGTGTTAATGAATTTGTTTATTTCTGATTTAGGAATTGATGCACCACATGCCTTATCATGTCCTCCTCCAGATCCACCAAACTTAGTTGAGAGTTTATTTACTAATTTACCTAGGTGGACTTTGCATGTTTTAGATCCTCGTATTGACACTGCGTAAATTCCATAATCTGTACGTTCTTTGTATGCAACACCCACGTCTTTCCCTGATAAACCTAGAACAAAATTTACTGCACCACTAGCACCTGAATCAGTAATTTCCATATATCCAAGATTCTTTTTTGTTTTCATGGATTTTTTTACTTTAGAAATTATTTCTGCTAATTTACCAACTTGTATTTGTGCAAATTCATATGTGTTTGGAATATTATGAGGGTATTTTGATTCACTTAGTTCATCTACAAGATATAGTAAATAATCAGGTTCTTTTTGATGACCGACTATATTGTAAGTCAATACAGTGGCGCTAATTAGTGCAAATTGTCTATCAAATATCTGTAATAGTTTTGAACCTATAGGTCTGTCCTCCATATAATCAGTTATTGCTGCACATGCTGCAATAAATGCTGAATGATCAGTTAATTTATTTTTGAATGCATTATAGACTTGTACAGTTGTACATTCATTAACGTCGTGGATAACTTTGACTTTGTTTTTTTCTAACTGATTTATAATTTTTTTATCAAGATCATGATGATCGATATATGTTACTTTGACTTTACGCTTTCTCAGTGTTAATAATAATTCAACAAAATCTGATTCATTTTTTTTATTTAATCCAAGATCACAGATAAAAAGTTGTTTTAGTTGCTCGTCATTTCTTAATGGTTGCATTGCATCCATCATTCCAGGATAGTCAACTAGTATTGTATTACCGCCAAATGCCTGTTTTATTAGTGCAGCAGAGCTTATACCATCTGCATCTTCTTCATGTGATACACATACAATTTTTGTTTTAGATTTTGCTGCCAAGACTTAATTCAACATTATTTTTTGAATCCCTCATTTAAACCAAAAAAATAACATTCTATTTGGTTTTTGGAATAATTTTCTTTGCATCACGTTGTTTTTTCAAAATCGTTGTATAGATGTCATATATTGTATCACCAGTCAATTGATTTTCTAAATCATATTTTTGTAATATTTTTAAGAATTCAGGTGTTGCGTTAAGAATTTCTGAATCCACCTGTTTCATTACATCTCGTTCTAATTGTGACATAAAATTTAATGAAAAATAACCCTTTATGCAAGATAGTTAATAGATTAGACTAATTTGTTAATTTATTCGTGAATCACAAAACATGCTTTAAAATTTAAAAGGATTTGATGAAAAGTAGAACTATGGAAACAAAAAATATTGGTCTAAGAAATATCCCAATTGCAGATACAAAAATTTCATATATTGATGGTGAAAAGGGTAAGCTGATTTATCGTGGATATGACATTTTAGATCTTACAAAAAATTCTAATTTTGAAGAAACATCTTTTCTATTATTACATGATCATTTGCCTACACAAAAAGAATTTAATGAATTTAAAAAAATTCTAAGAGATTCACGAGCAATTGCAATTCAAATGCAAAAGAATATGAAAAATTGGCGTAAGGATGCTGAACCTATGGATGTGTTACAGGCATTTGTTGCAGCACTTGCTGGATATTATAATGAAGAAGGAACTGCAAAAGAAGTTAGTTACCAGAGAGCTGTAAATCTAATTGCTAAGGTTCCAACAATTGTAGCAAGTTGGGAACGCATACGAAATGGACATGAGCCAATTCAGCCTGATCCTGCATTAAGTCATTCAGCAAATTTTCTGTATATGCTAAAGGATGAAAAACCTGATAATGAATTAGAAAGAATTTTTGATGTTTGCTTGATATTACATGCTGATCATACATTTAATGCATCAACCTTTGCAGCGAGAGAAGTTGCGTCTACGCGTGCACATATGTATTCTGCAGTAAGTGCTGCAGTTGGTGCACTTAGTGGTGAATTACATGGTGGTGCAAATTTTGAAGTAATGAAAATGTTATTGGATATAAAAAATTATGATAATGTTGAAAATTGGATTAAAACACGAATGGATGAAGGAGGAAGAGTTATGGGAATGGGGCATGCAGTTTACAAGACTGTTGATCCTAGATCAATGATTCTAAAAGAATTATCAAAAAAGCTATCAGAAAAAACTTCAATGCCATGGTTTGATATCACAGAAAAAGTGGAAAATGTTACTTCTGATTTGATGAAAAAGCAAAAAGGTTCAGATATTTTTCCAAATGTTGATTTGTATAGTGCATCAGTATACTATATGCTAGGAATCCCAATGGATTTGAATACACCAATATTTGCAATATCACGAGTTGCTGGTTGGTCAGCACATGTAATTGAAGAAAGATTTGCTGAGGCTGCTCCAAAACCAATGTTATACAGGCCTAAAGCAACATACGTTGGGAAATATGATGGTCCGCAAGGATGTAAATTTATTCCTATTGAGAAAAGATAATCAGTTTCTTGTTTTCAACCACGTTTGTGCCTTGGAATTAATATCATGACTGTATAGCACTTCAAAAACCATATCATAGAATGTTATACCTTTTTTCTGTGCTTGTGCATCAAGCCATTTTATTCCATCTGCTAATTCAGGATCATGCTCAGAAAAATCTACAAGCTCATCTACCATCTTTCTGAAGAAACTGTGAGATTTGATCATAATGCAAATTTCTTAATTGATCATTAAGCCCAGAATGCAAATTATATTGATAAAGCACTACTTTTTGATTGACATATGGAGCATGAACTTTACTTTGATGGCACATTAACGGAATACTCATGGTCACTAAAAACTGAAAATAAGATTGTAAATCAAATCAGGGCACATCCACCCGCTTATCTATCAGGCGGAAAATTGGATGTTAAGGATAAACAACAATCCAAATGTATTGCAATACACGTTGGAATTTACTGGGGACTGGGTGTTTTTATCATAAAAGATTCTGATATAGTAAATGTGATGTGTGATTCGGAGGAAACATATGATATTATGAGTAAAAATTGTAAAATAGATGATCAGATTATCAATGATAAAATTTACTTTATTAATCAATTAACAGAACACCGAAATCTCAAAATCAACTATGAAATCATAAAACCAGAAAGTAATCTGGCAACAGAACTTTTATCAACGAATGGTAAAAATCCAGCGTCTAGAAATTCTAGGGGGTTTGTCTAATAATTAATCCTATATCATTCACATTCGTATGAGTTGGTCCAGTGTATATCAAACCACCCATTTTTTTGAAATAGTTAAAAGAATCATTATTTTTTAAATATTTTTTACTAACTGAAATATTCGTATTTGAAGAAATTGCACCTGCAAATTTCGTACTTCCGTCAATGCCATCAGTTCCAATTGATGAGACAATAAACTTGTTGTGTCTATCATTATTTAATTCCTGTAATATACGCAATACCAATTCTTGGCTTCTACCTCCTTTACCATTACCCGTAACGCTAACAGTGGTTTCACCCCCAAAAATTAAACATTGTTTGTTTGAATTTTCAAGTGTTTTTATAATTTTTTTTGTGGCAACTTTAACATCATAATTAAGACTGTGAACTACGCTTGTAGTATAATTCATTTTTTTTGCTTTATTTTTCATTGCAAGAAGGCATTTGTAATTATTTGCAATAACAATATTTCTTATCATTGGTTTTCTTGGTGTTTCAGGAAATTTGATATCTCCAGTATTTTGTAGAACATGAATTATGTTTTTTGGAATTTTATTATGAATTTTGTATTTCTTTAAAATTTTTAATGCCTGTGAAAAAGTGGTTTTGTCTGCAAATGTTAGTCCAGACGACACTGAACTTAGATCATCACCAATTACATCAGATATGACTAGTGAAATACCACCACATTTCATTTTCTGGACAATTTTACCACCCTTAATTTTTGAGATATGCTTTCTCACACATGAAATTTCGTTAATGTTTGCGCCAGAATGAATTAATTCCTTATTTACCAAAATTTTTTCCTTGAGAGAAATTCCCATTGGTTGTGAAACCAATGCAGAGCCTCCACCTGAAATCAGGAAAATTATAAAATCATTTTTTTGTGTGTTTGAAACAAGTTTTTCTAAATAACTTGCTGCCTTGACGCTTTGCGTATTGGGTAGTGGATGACCACTCTGAAAAAACTTAATTTTTTTATGAGAAAACATTGATGTGTATGATGATGGTATTACAACCATACCCTGCTTAAAACTCACTCTTTTTGAAACAAACTTGGCCATAACATCAGCCGCTTTTCCAATTGCGACAATATAGACATTATCAAACATTTCCAAATCCACAACTGATTTTTTAATTTTAATTTGATTTTTCAAAAAAAATGGTTTTAGAGAACTCTCAGGATCTGCAGCAATTATTCCTTCATTCAAAATTTTAATTGAATCTAGGAATTCTGTATTGCTTGGAGGTGCAATTGGATCATATTTTATCACTTCTTTATTCATGTGGAAAATAACTTAAGGGTATTGCATACTGAAGGTATAAAAAAGAGAAAAAATTCATTTGTACATGGATAAGGTTCTACTCCCAAAAAAAATTGAGTTTGGTGAAAATGCATTATCTGAAGCTGAATATCCAAAAAATGCTTTGGTTGTTACCACTACTCCTCCTGAACTTTCTAGTAAGTGGTTAGATAAAATGGGAATACAAGACTACATGTTATTTGATAAAGTTACTCCAGAACCTTCTATTAATGATGTTAATAATCTCATATCTGAATACAAGACAAAAAATCCATCTGTGTTAATAGGTCTTGGTGGTGGAAGCTCTCTTGATGTTGTAAAATATTCAGCGTCAGAATTTGGTGTTGATAAAATTTTAATTCCTACTACATTTGGTACCGGTGCAGAGATGACAACTTACTGTGTCTTGAAATTTGAAGGAAAAAAGAAATTACTTCATGAAGATCGATTCCTTGCAGATAGAGCTATAATCGATTCATATTTTATGGATGGCACGCCTGAACAAATTCTCAAGAATTCAGTCTGTGATGCTTGTGCACAAGCCACAGAAGGATATGATAGTAAACTTGGAAA
>Ga0310344_10000739_pt1 | contig 25393 bp, 36 predicted proteins | sample HC15DNA20200_MG_FD_203801 | JGI IMG/M metagenome (GOLD analysis project Ga0310344, IMG submission 203801) | Marine microbial communities from station ALOHA, North Pacific Subtropical Gyre - HC15-DNA-20-200_MG | ecosystem: Environmental > Aquatic > Marine > Oceanic | place: Pacific Ocean: North...
GATCAGGGTGAAACCAGCGTCGTTACTCCGCCTCATGGTGCGTCTCCTTGGTCGAGCTCCGTGGCGATCGGGCCACGACCGGCTCGACACCAGGGTATGTGAGCGGCGCTCCCCCCTTGAGTGCACCAACCACAACTTCAAGTGCAACGATCCTTCGCAAGGATGGGTCCACCAAAGCGCCTTCCATTAAGTTATAAGTCTTTTTGCCATGAGACAAAGAGCATCTGTCGATGTTCCAGATCCGGCCGTGTTCCCGTCGAGGGTGACATTTTCTACCATGGACAAGAATTGACAACCAGTCGTTGTCAGGCCGTCAACCCTCACCCGAAGTGGTACTTCTTCAGGTAGTAGCGGACGAAGCGGAAGCTCATCCCCAGCAGGGCGGCGGAGCGACCAGCTCAGAAACCGACGCGGGCGGATACGCCCCAGCTCCGTTCGTCATTGTTGCGACTACGCGTCGCCTGACCGTCAAGCCAGAAGCCTGAGGTTAGCTCGACGCTAACGCCAACCGCACCCACCGGAGCTGGGTCGTCGCGCTCAAGATCGTAGCGACCGCCGGCCCGGACCGCGAACCGGGAAAAACGCTGCTCGACTCCAGCCGCCACGATCCGACGCGGACCATGCAGGGTCTCGGTGGTCAATAGATCGGCATCGAGCGCCACGATCAAGGACTCCCGAGGACGCAGGGCGATGCCCCCGCGGAGCTGACGCTTAAGCACGAGGGTGACCTCATCCGAGGCGGCGAACTCGGGCTCCCTGATGTTGCGCGCGACCACCCCGACCCGTACCAATCCGGTGCCGGCCACGATGCCCACATCGAGGTCAAAGCGGTTCGTAGTGTGGGTCTCCAGGGTCGAGGCTTGGTCGACGAGATCGTCGATCAGAGCAACGCCCTCGGAGAAACCGACCCCAACCGTCCCCCGCACGATCTTGACCACCGTTGCAATCGCCAGACCCGGCGAGATCGGCTGTACAAAGGTCGCGCCGAGGTGCTGGGTCGTGAGCGATCGGAGGAAGACTGACCCCTCGGCCCGCGGAGCAGCCTGCCAACTACGGAGTCGATAGTAGCTGAAACCAAGAGACGGGGTCGCGAAGGAGGTCAGAACCGTGAGGTCGTCGTTCGACTCTCGTAGCCCGACGTCGCTACGGATTCGGCGCCCGGTCCGCTGACCTTCGGCCACGGCGCTGAAGAACGTCGTAGCCAGGCCAGCCGGGTTCCAGTAGTTGGCACTGGCGTCGTCGGCGACCGCAACGAACGCACCTCCCATGCCGAGCGCCCGGGTACCGACCGACTCGAACACCTGCGCCAGAGCGAGCGCGGGGCTCCCTCCCAGCACCAACAACGCCAACCCGGCACGCCACCACCCGGCGGACAACGCCGGCCGGCGGGCGAGAGCGCCCTTCATCCCACGAGAACGGCGGCAGCAATGACGGTCGTCCAGAGACCGTTCTTGTCGCCAACCGCAGTCTGGGTCACGTTCTGCGTGCGGACAATCTGGTTGGACAGGCGATAGACCTCTTTCTTCTCGTCCCAGCTCTTGTCCGGATCGAAGTCTAGGCCTAGGGTGGTAGCAAGCATCTCGGCAGCTAGTTCCTCGGCATAGTCGCCGGCTGTCTCTTCGTTCTCGCCGAAACTGTGGTGCTCGGAGAGATACCCGAACAACTTTCGGTCGCGCGGAATCGCCACGCCGATGGTCGCGGCGATGAGCCGGTGCGCCTCCTGCGTGGCGGCCTCGGACATGACGACGAAGGTGACCTGCCCCGGCTTGAGACGCCGGATCCCTTCGGCCTTGGACAGAATCTTGCAACCAGGCGGGAAAATGCTTGAGACCCGCACGAGATTGCAAGCGGCGATGCCGGCCGACCGCAAAGCAAGCTCGAAGGAAGTCAGCTTCTCCCGGTGCTTACCCACGCCCTTGGTGAAGAAGAGCTCCTTCGGGACGAGGTCAATCACAGATGGCTCCGGCGGCACGGCACTCGCGGACACTAGGTCAACCCCGGTCCGGTGTCAAGGAAAGCGGTTCGGCAGACTGAACTTTCGCCTCGAACCGACCGTCTAAATACAAGCCGGGACACATCTCGAACAGCTTTGGCCCGAGTGAAACTGCGGCAAAGAAGTAAAATGGGGGGTTGGGGCTGGAGGGCCACGTCACTCCGGGCCGGAAGCGACAACCAAAGCGATGTCCGATGAACTCCGCGCCCCCGTGCAACGGCCCGCCCCGGCCGGTCCGGGCCCTGTCGGCCGCCTGTTCGGCGTGCTGTTCGCACCGCGCAAGACCTACGAGACCATCGTGCGGGCGCCGAAGGTACTGGGCGCCCTGATGGTGGTCACGCTCCCCGTGGCCGGCGGCGCAGGATTGATACTCAGCACGGAGGTCGGCCAGCAGGCTGCACTCGAACAGCAGCTGGATGCGATGGAGTCATTCGGGATTTCCGTGAACGACGAAATGTACGCTCAAATGGAACGCCAGATGGGCAACGCCGTCTACTTCAGCATAGGTGGCGCGGCCATCGGGCTCCCACTCTTGGCCCTGGTCGTTGCTGGGGTGCTATGGTCGGTGTGCTACGTCATCCTGGGCGCGCATGCGCCGTTCAAGGCGATGTTCGCCGTCGTCGCCCACGCCGGTGTCGTGAATATCGTCCAGCAGGCGTTCGTATTGCCACTGAACTATGCTCGGGGCGCGATGAACAGCCCCTCGACCCTCGCCGCCTTCTTCCCGATGTTCGAGGAAGGCACGTTCGCGCAGAGTACGCTCGGAGCCGTGGATCTCTTCATCGTCTGGCAGCTATTCATCGTGGCGATCGGTGTCGGCGTACTCTATGGACGGCACACCGGACCAATTGCCACGACGTTCTACGTGCTGTACGCCCTAATCGCCACCGGGATCGGATTGGTACTCTCCCAAATCGGAGGATGAGTCGTTGACGGTGCTACGTAAAAGTCTGATCGCAGTTTTCATCGTCGCCATCGGCGGCGCACTGGTCTACTTCAACCTGACGTTCGAACGCGCCTCGGGACCCGAGGTGGAGGTCGAGAGGGTCGAACGCAGAAACTTGGAGGCACTGGTATCGGCCTCGGGCACAATCGTGCCCCAGCTGACCGTGGACATCTCGGCAGACACCATGGGCCGAGTGACCCGGCTAGCGTTCGACGAAGGCGACCGGGTGGACCGAGGCCAGTTCCTGCTCGAGATCGACCCCGAAACCCTTCGCTCGGCCGTGGACCGAGGCGAAGCGTCACTGCGTGCATCCCGCTCGTCGCAGCGACAGCTCGAAGTAGCGGTCGAGACGTCACAGGTGAATCTCGCCCTCTCGCGCGACAACCTGGAGCGTCAGCAGAACCTGTGGGAGCTGCGATTGATCTCGCGTGAGGCGTACGACCAGGCGCTGACCGACGTCACGTTGAGGGAAACCGAGCTGCAGGCCCGCGAGGTCGATGTCGCGACTCAAGTCGAGAGGATCCGGCAAGAGGAGGCCAGCCTCGAAAGCGCGCGCTACGAACTGACGAAGGTGACCATCACCTCACCGTTCGCCGGCGTGGTGACACGCCGCAACATCGAGGAAGGCGAGACCGTCGTGGTGGGCACCATGAACAATGCCGGCACGGTACTCGCGACCATCGCGGATCTGTCGGTGATCGAAGCCGAGGTGGAGGTGGACGAGACCGACATCCCGAGCATCGAATTGGGCCAACTTGCCATCGTCACTATCGACGCGCTACCCGACGACGAGTTCACCGGAGTGGTGACCGAAATCGGTAACAGCCCGATCCAGGCTGGCGGTCAGGGCGCCGGCACCCAGGCCACCACGTTCAAGGTGGTCGTGACGCTCGACGACGAGATTCCGGCCGTTCGCCCCGGCTTCACCTGCACCGCCGACATCACGACCGCGTTCCGCACGGCTTCGCTCTCAATCCCAATTCAGGCCGCTACGGTCCGTGAGGTTGTGGTCGACGCCAGCGGTAACCTGTTGCGTAACAACACGAACGACCGGCGACGACCTGGCTTCAGCTCGCAGGTATCTGCGGCAGAACTTCCGCCGGGAGGTTCAGAGGAAGAAATCGAAGGCGTGTTCGTAGCGCGCCAAGGCCGTGCCGTTTTTGCTCCGGTCGATACTGGCATCGCCGGCGAGCGGTATTTCGAGGCACTCAACGGTATCCAAGAGGGAGACCTCATCATCACCGGACCGTTCAGCGAGGTCAGGAACCTGGCGGACGGCGACGACATCAGGATCGCTAGCGGCAATGAGTCGTCAGAGGCCGGTGAGAGAAGCGGCGGCTTCCAGTTCAGGTTCGGAAGGTAGCGAAGAGATGCGTCGCGCCGCTGACCTGACCGTTATCGCCCTGCAAGCCATCTGGGCGAACAAGTTGCGGTCACTCCTCACCGTGTTAGGGAACATTGTAGCGGTAGCCTCAATCATCGCCGTGGTATCCCTTATTCAGGGGGTCAACGAGGAAGTCAGCGGCGCCATCGTCTCGCAGTTCGGGGCTGACTCCTTCAGCATTCAGCGCCGAGGGATGGTGATGACGGAGGAAGACATCGAGCGAGCGAGAAACAACCCGCTGATCACGCTCGACGACGCGGAAGCGATCCGGCGTCTGGCCGACTCGGTGGACTCGGTGATGGCGCAGTCTGGTCGTAGCGGTGAAGTGCGCTATCGGGACCAGGTTCTGGAAAACGTCGGCATCCGTGGGGTAACGAGCGAGTACATCAACTTCCCGACCTTCACCGCAGAACAGGGCCGGCTGATGAGCCCAACCGAAGTCGATCGCAACCGTAGCGTCGCGCTGCTTGGCTTCGACACCGCTGACAGTCTATTCGGTACCATCGATCCTATCGATAAGACCATCAAGATCCAGGGCGTCAACTTCCGGGTGATCGGGGTGAGCGAGCCGACACCCTCAACATTCGGTCAGTCCCAGGACGAGTACGTGATCCTCCCCATGGGTCGGTTCAGGAAGCTGTTCGGTTCGCGCCCGTCGCTGGAGCTTACCGTTCGCCCTGACAGCCCTGAACAAATCGATCGGGCAATCGACGAAGCGACGGTTGCGCTGCGCATTGACCGGCGGCTGCGCGCGAACGAAGAGGACGACTTCGGAGTGTTCACTTCCGACACGGTGCTTGGACTTTATGAACAGGCTACCACCGGGATCTTCGCTGTTCTGGTCGGCATCGTCGGTCTGTCCCTGCTGGTGGGCGGCATCGTGATCATGAACATCATGCTTATGGTGGTATCCGAGCGCACCCGCGAGATCGGACTGCGCAAAGCACTCGGGGCACGTCGCCGGGACCTACTATGGCAGATACTCGCCGAGTCGGTCATCCTCTCCGTCAGCGGGGGACTCGTCGGAACCGCCATGGGCTGGGGTGTAGCCATCGGGCTGAGCTCACTTAGTCCCGTGCCTGCTGTGGTCCATCCTTGGTCGGTGGTCCTCGGCGTGACGATGACTGCCGTCGTCGGTCTCTTCTTCGGTCTATATCCAGCTTCCAAGGCTGCCTCACTCGACCCGATCACGGCGCTCGGCCGTGGTTAACGACACCCCATGACCAAGATTGGCGGCGGACTGTTCGGCGAGATCGTCACAATGGCGATGGACACGCTCCGGGAGCAGAAGGTCCGATCTGGCCTGACAATTCTCGGCGTGGTCATCGGGATCATGTCGATCGTTGGCAGTACGTCGCTGATCCGAGGGCTCGACGAATCACTGCGAAGCACCATCCAGTCGATGGGCCGAGACACAATCTTCGTCACCAAGTTCAGTGGCATCAGTCTGGGCTCTGGACGAGAGCTAACGGAGCTGCTCCGCCGCCCCAACCTGACCCCGGACGATGCCGAGGCAATCGCTGACCAGGCCGATACGCTTGCCTCGGTGAATCTGGTGCTTGGGCAAGGCGGCCAACCTACCCAGGAACGCATCTACCACCGGTCAGAGCAAACCAAGCGACTCAACATCTTCGGCTCCACCTCCAACTACCCAGAGGTGTTCAACGTCGAGGTAACGGAGGGACGGTTCTTCACGCCGGGTGAGACGCGGCGCCGTGCTCAGGTAGTGGTGCTTGGGCTTACGCCCGCGCAGGCCCTGTTCCCTAACACCGACCCGATCGGCAAACGTGTTCGGGTCGGCAACCTTCGCTATACCGTCATCGGGGTAACCGGAGAGACCCCGAGTCCCGGCGGCTTCAACATGGGGCAGGACGACTTCGTGGTGATCCCGCACACCACTTACCAGAAGCAATTCGGCATCCGCGCCACACGGGCCTTCGGCGGAGAAATGCGCGCGGTAATGATAGCGGCGGTGCCACACGAGGACATTGACCGAGCCGACGCGATGGCCGACATCGAGCGGGTGATGCGGATCCGACACCGGCTGCGTCTCGACGAGGAGAACGATTTCGAACTGATGACCCAGGACGCCATTCTGGGCCTGTGGGACCAGATCAGCGGAGCGACGTTCCTCTCTCTCATCGTGATCTCATCGATCGCGCTCCTCGTTGGCGGGATCGGAGTAATGGGGATCATGACGATCTCGGTCACCGAACGCACCCGCGAGATCGGTACGCGGCGAGCCATCGGCGCCAAACGACGAGAAATCCTCTGGCAGTTCCTGCTGGAAGCCTCGTTCTTGACGGCGGTGGGAGGCGTACTGGGCATCGCCTTGGGCAGCGCGATCGGCATTGGCGTGCACTTCGCGACTGGCTTCCCCATCTCGCTTCCGTGGTGGTCGTTCGCCCTCGGGCTCGGTTTCTCTGCCGGCGTGGGTATCCTCTTTGGTATGTTCCCCGCCATCAAGGCAGCACGTCTCGATCCCATCGAGGCACTCCGCTACGAATAAGCCTTCGAGACCCTCCCAACCGACTCCGTCAACCGGTACTCGAATGCTTGAAGCGGGCTCGGCTGGTCCTATAGGATCGGGGTTTCGCCTAGTGTAGGTTAAAGGCTACCTCGCCCTGAAGGCTGGGACCGTCTGGAGGTTTGTCGAGCTATGAAAGTTTACGACTCCGAGCAGATCCGCAACGTCGCGATCGTGGGCCACAGTGGCTCCGGCAAGACCCAGCTGACCTCGGCGTTGCTCTACGACGCCGGCGCCGTGAACCGGCTCGGCCTAGTTGACGACGGCACGACCACCACCGACTACGACGAAGAAGAAATCGCCCGCAAGCACACACTGTCGGCAGCCACCGCCTTCGCGGAGTGGAAGAAGCACAAGATCAACCTGATCGACACGCCGGGCATGGCGAACTTCTTCAGCGATGCCCGCTCGGCGCTACGCGTAGCCGATGCCGCGGTGGTCGTGGTTGATGCGGTCTCGGGCTCGGAGGTGATCACCGAGAAAGTATGGGCGGCCACGGCTGAGCTGGATCTCCCTTGCATCGTGGTGCTGAATCGACTCGACCGCGAGCGCGCCAGCTTGTCCCGCTCGCTCGAATCACTGCATGAGGCCTTCGGCCGCACCGTGGTCCCGGTTCAGCTGCCTATCGGTGAAGAGAAGGCGTTCAGCGGCATCGTGGACCTGGTTGCCAATCAGGCCGTGACCTTCGGCGAGGACGGACAGAGTCCCTCATCGGCTGACGTACCGGCCGAGCTGGCCGACGAAGCCAATGCCGCCCGGGAAGCGCTGATCGAACTGGTGGCCGAAGCGGACGAGAGTCTCATGGAGCAGTTCTTCGAGGCGGGTACACTGACTCAGGCGCAACTCGAATCCGGCCTAACGGCGGCCACGGCGAACCGGCAGGTCTTCCCGTTGTTCTGCACATCCGCCACCACCAACCTAGGGATTCAATCGCTGCTCGATGCCCTTCTGACCTACGTCCCATCGCCCCTGAGCCGTAACCTCCCGGTCGTCGACGGCGAGGGAGAACCAGCCAGCTACGATGCGAGCGACAGCGGGGCGTCGGCGCTCGTCTGGAAGACCGTGGCCGACCCGTTCGCGGGACGCATCACCATGTTCCGGATCACCTCCGGCACGCTGGCCTCGGACTCGACCATCCGCAACGTATCGAACGACTCCGCCGAACGGGTGGGTGCGGTCGGCCTGATGCAGGGCAAGACCCAGGAAACGGTGTCTGAGATCAAAGCCGGCGACCTCGGGTCGGTGGCCAAGCTGAAAGACACCCGTACCGGGGACACGCTGGCCGCTAAAGGTACCAGCTGGAGATTCGCTCCATTCCTGTTCACAGAGCCGGTGCTCTCCTACGCCATCGAACCCAAGAGCCGCGGCGACGAGGAGAAGATCAGCACCGCGCTACAGCGGCTGCAGGAGGAGGACCCGACGATTCGCTACGCCCGCGACCCGCAAACCGGGCAGCTGCTTCTCTCCGGCCAGGGCCAGTTACACATCGAAGTGACTGTAGCCAAGCTGAAGCGACGGTTTGGGGTCGGGGTCAACCTCAAGCTGCCCCGGATTCCGTATCGGGAGACGATCAAGGCAGCGACCGAAGCGCATGGACGCCACAAGAAGCAGACCGGCGGCCATGGACAGTTCGGTGATTGCAAGATCAAGGTCAAGCCGCTCGAACGCGGACAGGACTTCGAGTTCATCGACGAGATCTTCGGTGGCGCCATCCCTCGGGGGTTCATCCCAGCCGTCGAGAAGGGTATTCAAGAGGCACGCACTCGGGGCTATCTTGCCGGCTACCCCATGGTCGACTTCTCGGTCACGCTCTATGACGGCTCGTTTCATCCTGTCGACTCCAACGAGATGTCGTTCAAGATGGCCGGGCGGTTGGCGTTCCGCGACGCGATGGAGCGAGCCAAGCCGACGCTACTCGAACCGGTGATGAACGTCGAGGTGTACGCGCCCAGCGACTACGCCGGTGATCTCATGGGTGATCTGAATGGACGCCGTGGCCGCATCGGGGGCATGGACACGCGCGGTGCCTCAACCTCGATCAAGGCTCAGGTGCCGATGTCAGAGATGTTGACCTACGAACAGCAACTCACCTCGGCCACCGGTGGCCGGGGCTCCTATCACATGGAGTTCTCGCACTACGAAGAGGTCCCGGCGCATGTCCAAGAGAAGGTGATCGCTGAAGCGAAGGCGGGCGGTGGAGATGGGGACGACGACGAGGGGTAGAGCGGAGAACACAGCAGCCGCGGGTCTGACGACCCGCAGCTGATGAGCACGTTATTCTTTTTCGGCGTCGGCGCCTTCCTCCGCATCGCCACGGAGACGCTTCGCGGCGGCGCGTAGCCGGCCACCCACGCCCTGGCCGCCAGACGTCGCTTCTTCGACCGCATCGTCCCCATCGGCCTCGGTCGGGTCGTACTCGCTACCAACCAGTTCAATCTGCGCGATCTCGGCCTGGTCGCCTTTCCGACGTCCGAGCTGCAGGACCCGTGTATAGCCACCAGGACGCTCCGCGAATCTCGGAGCGATGGACTCGAAGAGCTTGCTGGCGACCTTCTTGTCAGCGAGGTCGCGAGCCACGAGCCGCCTAGCGTGCAACGCCTTGGGGGTATCGGCCCCCTCGGCGATGCCACGCTTGGCGACGGTGATCAACCGCTCCACGAACGGACGGAGTTCCTTTGCCTTAGCCAGCGTCGTATCGATACGCTCGTGACGCAGCAACATCTGCGCCTGGTTTCGCAGCGTGGCAATCCGGTGCTCCGTGACCCGCCCAAGCTTTCGGTGGGCTACTCGATGACGCATCGTTGTTACTCCGCTTCGCCCTCGGCGACCGGCTGATCCAGCCGCATACCGAGGCCGAGCCCCATGCTCTGGAGGATCTCTTTGATCTCGTTGAGAGACTTCCGTCCAAAGTTCTTGGTGCGGAGCATCTCAGGCTCGGTCTTCTGCACCAGTTCGCGAATGGTCTGGATGTTGGCGTTCTTCAAGCAGTTATAGGACCGGACCGAGAGCTCCAGTTCCTCGACGCTCTTGTCGAGATGCTCGTTTGATACTACCGTCGGCACCGCCTCACCGTCCGGTTCCGCTGGAGCATCCACCGGATCGTCGAGATTGATGAAGATGCTCAGGTGGTCACGAACCAGTTTCGCTCCAAGCGAGACGGCATCGCGCGCGGTGACAGTGCCATCGGTCCAAACATCCACGGTGAGCTTGTCATAGTCGGTGGTCTGTCCCAGCCGAGCGGCCTCGACCAGATAGTTCACCTTGCGCACCGGGGAGTGGACAGAATCAACCGGAATCCATCCAATCCCGAGATCGTCATCGAAGTTCTTGTCCGCAGACACATACCCCCGCCCCTGCTTGACCCGCATTTCCATGTGCAGCGAGCCCCCGTCGGAGACGGTCGCGATGTGCAGGTCCTGGTCGAGAATCTCGACATCGCCGTCGCCCTCAAGATCCGAGGCCTTGACCTCACCCGCCTTGTCTGCCCGCAGATACAAGGTCTTCGTCTGATCCGAGTGCAGCTTGATCGGGATCTGTTTGAGATTCAGGATGATATCGGTTGCGTCTTCCACCACCCCGGGGATCGGTGAAAACTCGTGCAGCACATTGTCGATCTTCACGCTGGTCACCGCCGCCCCCTCGATGGCCGACAGCAACACGCGGCGCAGGGCGTTCCCAATCGTCGTGCCGAATCCACGCTCGAACGGCTGAGCATGGAAACGACCATACTGATCGGTCAGGGTGTCGGCATCGAACTCCAGCCGCTTCGGTCGCTGGAAGCCTTTCCACAACATCGAGTCAGTCCTTTCTGTAGCCGGTACCGGCCGGGCTCTCCCGGCGGAGCACGCGTCGCGTCTCTAGTTCCTACTTCGAATACAGCTCAACGATCAGCTGCTCCTGCACCGGCAGATTAATCTGGTCGCGTGTCGGCAACGACGCGACTTTTCCGGTCATGCTCTCCGCGTCGAACTCCAGCCACTCGGGGATACCTCGCCCCTTGACCTCCTCCATCGCGTACAGGATGGACGCTTTCTTAGCGCTCCGCTCACGCACGGCCACGGCATCGCCGGCCTTGAGAGAGATCGAAGGGATGTCGGCCCGTCGCCCGTTCACCCGGACGTGACCGTGACGCACCAATTGACGCGCCTGCGGCCGAGAAGTGGCTAGGCCGAGCCGGTAGACAACGTTGTCGAGTCGTCGCTCAAGAAGCTGCAGCAGAGTCTCACCCGTGATGCCACGCTGGCGCTCGGCCGCCGCGAAGTAGCGGCGGAACTGGCTCTCCAGCACACCATAGGTGCGCTTCACCTTCTGCTTCTCACGGAGCTGCGACCCGTACCCCATTACCTTGTTGGGTCGACGGCGGCGGCTCTGTTGCCCGGGAGGAACATTGCGCTTCTCGATGGCGCACTTCTCCGCGTAGCAACGCTCCCCTTTCAGGAAGAGCTTCATGCCCTCTCGCCGACACAGTCGGCAAACGGGTCCTGCGTATCGTGCCATGCTGGTCTTCTCCTACACCCGACGCCGTTTTGGCGGCCGGCATCCATTGTGCGGGATCGGCGTGACGTCCTTGATCGACTTCACACTGAGTCCCACCGACGCCTGCAGGGCACGAATGGCCGACTCACGACCACCCCCCGGGCCCTTCACCCGGACGTCGACGGTCCTCATTCCGACCGCCTTGGCCCCGTGCCCGGCGCGGATCGAAGCCTGCGTCGCGGCAAACGGGGTGCCCTTTCTCGATCCACGGAACCCGATAGCTCCTGCGCTGGACCACGCCACCACGCTCCCCGCGGGGTCCGCGATGGTGATGATGGTGTTATTGAACGACGCTTGGATGTGCACGATACCGTGATGCACCACCCGCTTGTCGCGCTTCTTCTTAAACGTCTTCTTGCGCTTCCCCGCCGGTTTCTTTGGCGGCGGAACCGACGCGTCGACTGTCTCAAGCTTTGCCATTCGCCAGCAGTCCTTTCTCGACCATCAGCTCGTCTTCTTCTTCGCCACCGCGCCCTTCTTCGGCCCCTTGCGGGTCCGGGCGTTTGTCTGGGTGCGCTGCCCGCGCACCGGCAGATTCCGGCGATGACGCATGCCACGAAAGCACCCGATCTCCATCATCCGCTTGATGTTCATCGTGACCTCCTTGCGAAGGTCACCTTCGACCCGGCCCTGCTCCTCGATCACGCGCGCGATCTTGCGCACGTCATCCTCGGAGAGGTCCTTGATCCGGATGTCTGGATCAACACCGGCCTCCTGAAGAATAATCCCCGCCCGGTGGTCACCGATACCGTAGATATAGGTCAACCCAGTTTCGATGCGCTTAGTGCGCGGGAGATCAACGCCTGCGATTCGAGCCATGGTCTCGCCTCAGCCTTGCCGCTGTTTGTGCTTCGGATTCGAGCAGGTCACACGCACGACGCCGTGTCGTCGAACGACCTTGCATTTGTCGCAAATCCGCTTAACCGATGTTCGTACCTTCATTTCAACCACCCCTCGGCGCTATCACGCCGGGCTCCGTGTCCGCCCCCGCGCGCCGGGTGATCCGCCCGCGGGTCCTGTTCCTCGCCGCCAACTCCACCGTGACCCGGTCACCAGGCAACAACCGCACGAAATTTCGTCGTGGAGACGCATCGATATGCGCAACCACTCGTCCGTTCGATTCGATGAGCCGCACGACATACAACGCATCTGGTAGCTGCTCGACAACCTCGCCCTCATGAGATCGGCCTGGCGCACCCGCCGACGTCACCATCATCCGCGCGCGACCGGTTCGGCCAACGCGGACTCCTCGGTTTGAGCCGCACCCACCAATTCGGTTTCGCGCCGGGTCAGCACCTCTGCCCCCGAATTCGAGACGGCCACCGTATGCTCGAAGTGGGCGGCCAGACTGCCGTCCTTGGTCACGGCGGTCCAGCCGTCGTTCAACACCTTGACCGCCGCTCCGCCCATCGTCACCATCGGCTCGATGGCCAGCACCATGCCGGTCGAGAGCAGCGGGCCGCGCCCCGGCTCGCCGTAGTTCGGGATCTGCGGTTCTTCGTGCAGCTCGGTGCCGATGCCATGTCCGACGAACTCGCGGACCACGGCGAACCCATGGGCTTCGACATGACGCTGAACCGCATGCCCGATGTCAGACACGTGACCACCGTCACGAACCTGTGCAATCGCGCGTTCCAGCGACTCGCGCGTCACTTCGAGTAGCTCGGCCGTCCGCGAGGGCACCGTGCCCACCGGAACGGTGAGGGCAGAGTCGCCATAGAAACCGTCCAGCACCACGCCCATATCGAGTGACACGATATCGCCCTCGTTGAGCGGCTCGTCGTTCGGGATCCCGTGCACCACGGCCTGATTAACCGAGGCACACAGCGTCGCCGGATAGCCGTGGTAACCCTTGAAGGCCGGCACCGCACCAGCCTCCCGCACCTGCTGCTCGGCCATCACGTCGAGCTCCTGGGTGGACACGCCAGGCGCCACCACCTGCTCAAGCCGAGACAACACCGCCGACACAAGCCCATTGGCCTTCCGCATGCGACTGAGCTCGGCCGGTGACTTGCGCGCAATCATCGTGCGTCCCCACCCGTTGCTACGCTGACCGACAGCTCACTGACGATCTCGTCGACGGCGCCATTGAGCGCCGCCCCGACCGCCTCCTGGGACTGGTTCCCGTCAAGCGCCCGAAACGTCGGACGGCTCGAGTAGTAATCGCCGAGCGGTTTGGTCGCCTCGGCATATACCCGAAGCCGCTCCCTTACGACCTCCTCGGTGTCGTCGCTCCGGAACACCAATTCGCCGCCGCATCGCTCACACGGCGGAACCTCTGCCCCAGCCGCGACGCCCGTCGCGTTGCCACACTGGCCGCACACCCGTCGCAGCGCCAGCCGGGCCACAAGGGCATCGTCTGGCACGGCGATGTCCACTACCACCAGTGCGCCCTGACTGGCCATGATCTCGTCGAGCGCCGTCGCCTGCGCCACGGTGCGCGGAAATCCATCGAGCACGAACCCACACGCGATGTCAGCTCGTCCCAGACGCTCGCGCACGATGGCGATCATCAGTTGATCGTCGACCAGACCGCCAGCATCCATGGTGGCTTTGGCGCGCTGGCCAAGCTCGGTGCTCGACTGGACGGCGTCTCTAAGAATGTCACCGGTCGAGATCTTCGGGATGCCTCGCTGCTGCGCGAACACCACCGCCTGAGTCCCTTTGCCAGCCCCTGGGGGACCCAGCACCACAAGGTTGATCGGTGCACTCATCCGCGACGTCCTCGGATACGGGTCTTCCGCATGAACCCGTCGTAATGCCGCATGATCAACTGCGACTCGATCTGCTGCACCGTATCCATCGAGACCCCGACGATGATCAGCAACGACGTGCCGCCGAAGTAGAACGTGACGCCCAGGCCATCGGTGATCCAGCGTGGAGTGACCGCGTCGAGCGAGTCTCCGATAAACGGAATCGCGTTCACCCTGAAGCCGACGATCATGAGGTCCGGCAATACGGCGATCAGTGCGAGGTAGATCGCGCCGACCAGCGTGATCCTGGTCAGGATCGTGTCGATATACTCGGCCGTCCGTTTTCCGGGACGGATCCCAGGCACAAACCCGCCGTACTTCCGCATGTTCTCCGCGACATCATCTGGGTTGAAGATGATAGCCGTGTAGAAGTACGCGAAGAAGATGATGCCGCCCATATAGAGCAGGTAGTAGAGCGGCATGCCGTTGGCGAGCGAATTAGTGAGCGTCTGGGCAATTCCTCCCTGCGGAAGCGCCGAAGCGATGGTCGCAGGAAACGCCAGCAGCGACGAGGCGAAGATCACGGGAATGACGCCGCCCGTGTTCACCTTTAGCGGAATGTGGGTACTGCTGCCACCATACATTCGGCGACCCACAACCCGCTTGGCGTACTGGACGGTGATCCGGCGCTGACCACGTTCGATGAACACGACCGCCCCGATGACGAGCACCATCACAAGCCCGAGCAACAGCGCCCGGAACAGCCCCATCTGACCGGTGCGGAGCTGGTCGAACAGCCCCAACACCCCCGCCGGAAAGTTCACCACGATGCCAGCAAAGATGATCAGCGACATCCCGTTGCCGATGCCACGCTCGGTGATCTGCTCCCCCAGCCACATGACGAGCATGGTGCCAGTGGTCAGTGTCAGCACCACCATCAACCGGAACGCCCACCCGGGGGTGTAGACCAGGTTCAGTCCACCGGCGATGCCGGTCTGGCTCTCAAGCCAGAACGCGATGGCAAACGCCTGTACGACGCACAGTACCAGGGTGCCATAGCGGGTGTACTGCGTGATCTTCCGGCGGCCGAGTTCCCCCTCCTTGGAGAGACGCTCCAGGTAAGGCCAAACCACCGTGAGGAGCTGAAGAATGATCGACGCGCTGATGTAGGGCATGATGCCCAGCGCGAAGATCGTCACCTGCGCGAGGTTTCCCCCCGAGAACATGTTGTAGAGCCCGAACATGGTCCCGGCCGCCTGATCAGCGAGAATCGAGAGCGCCTCGGTGTTGACCCCAGGCGTAGGAATGACGCTTCCCACCCGATACACCGCCAGAATCGAGAGCGTGAAGAGCACTCGGGTGCGGAGATCCGAGATCGAGAAGACGTTCCTGAGGCTGTCAAGCATCGGGTCGCTCCCTGGAACTAGGCGTCACCGGCCGGCGGCTCGCTGTCGTCGCCGGCCCCCGCCTCACCCTGGTCCCCCTCAGCTGTCGCGTCCGGCACCGGGGCTTCGTCAGTCACCACGGGGCTCTCGACCGTCTCTTCCGGCGCCGCCTCCACCGCGGAAGTCTCGATCGACCCGGACTCAGCCTCGGCCGCCGCTCTGGTCACCACCTCGGCCGAGCCGCCAGCCGCCTTGATCTTCTCCGCGGCGCGACCGCTGAACTTGTGTGCCTTGACGTTTAGGGCGCGATCGATCTCACCGCGCGCGAGCACCTTGATTGGCTTCCGCAGAGACCGCACAATGCCACGTTCGCACAGCACCTCCGGTGTCACGACCGCTCCCGCCTCGAACCGCTCAGCCAAGGTGTCGAGATTGACCACCGTGTACTCGACCCGGAATGGGTTAAAGAAACCGCGCTTCGGCAGTCGACGGTGGAGCGGCATCTGCCCACCCTCGAACCCACGCTTGCGCTTGAACCCTGAACGTGACTTCTGGCCCTTGTCGCCTCGCCCCGACGTAACGCCGTTGCCGGACCCATAGCCGCGCCCCACGCGCTTCTTCGCGTGCTTGGCGCCCTTGGGCGGCTTCAGATCGCTGAGATTCATGCTCGTCAGCCCTCGCCGTCACTCACGCGAACCAGATGCCGGACCTTCCGGATCATGCCACGTACCGACGGAACGTCCTTGACCTCGACGGTATGGCCGATACGCCGGAGGCCAAGCCCCCGTACGACCTCGGCCTGCCGCTTGTCGAACCCGATCGTACTGCGCACCAGCGTTACCCTGACGCGCCCCGCCTCGGCTGTGTCTGTCATCTCGTCACCGCCCCAGTCACGCCGACAGGTCTTCCACGTCGATCCCGCGTAACCGAGCCACGGTCACCGGATCCGTCAGCTCGGTGAGTCCGGTAAACGTCGCTCGCACCACGTTATGTGGATTGTCAGTCCCCAGCGATTTGGTGACGATGTTCTGAATACCCGCCGACTCCATCACCGCACGCACCGCGCCGCCGGCGATGATCCCGGTCCCTTCCGGAGCCGGCTTGAGCAGCACGCGACCGGCGCCAAAGCGCCCAACGATCTTGTGCGGAATGGTCGTCCCGGTAAGGGGCACACGCACCAGCGCCTTCTTGGCCGCCTCGATCCCCTTCTTAATGGCCGAAGGCACCTCTTTGGCCTTGCCGATGCCGAAGCCAGCCACCCCATGGTTATCTCCCACGACCACCAGCGCGCTAAAACTGAGGTTCTTGCCGCCCTTGACGACCTTGGTGACCCGATTGATTGACACGACCGTGTCCTTCAGGTCGAAATCGAGGGGGTCGATCTTCGCTCTCGTGTCGCTCATCTCTCGTTCATCCCGCCGGACTCAGAACTTGAGCCCCGCCTCGCGCGCAGCATCCGCCACACAGCGTACGCGCCCGTGATAGAGGAACCCGCTGCGGTCAAACACCACACTGGTGACGCCCTTCTCGATCGCTCGCTCCGCCACCAGCTTTCCGATCGCCTCGGCGCCCGCTTTGTTCCCACCCCTGGCTCCGTCGGCAAACGACGCCTTGGCGGAAGGTTCGACGCTCGAAGCCGCAGCCATGGTCGTGCCGGTGTCGTCGTCGATCACCTGGGCCGAGATGTGCGCGGCACTGCGAAACACCGCCAAACGCGGCCGGCCGGCCGTCCCCTTCAGGGGCGTCCGCTGTCGCAGCGCGATCCGGCGTCGTCTATCCTTCTTGGTCTTGACCTTCATCGCCCCTAGGCTCCCGTCTTGCCCACCTTCTTCTTGAGCACTTCGCCCGTGTAGCGAATGCCCTTCTGCTTGTAGGGGTCCGGCTTACGCAGCCCGCGGATATCGGCCGCCACCTGCCCGACAGCTTGACGGTCGACCCCAGACACCACCAGGTGGGTCTGGTTATCGACCTTGATGCCTATCCCCTCCGGAATGTCGAACACCACAGGGTGCGAATAGCCGAGGGCGAGGGTCAACAGCTGCCCTTTCACCCCGGCTCGATAGCCGATACCTACGATGTCCAATTCTTTCTGAAAGCCGGTGGACACCCCAGCGACTGCATTGGCGACCAAGCTGCGCGCAAGCCCGTGAAACTTGGCAAGCGCACGGTCTTCACGCACCGGCTTCGCCTCCAGACGGCCCTCGTTCTCTTCGATTCTGATTCCAGGGGGCAAGGCCTGCCGCAGGGTGCCCTTCGGCCCCTTAACCTCCACCGCATCGTCCGAGATCTGCACGCTGACCCCGCTCGGAATCGATATCGGTCTCTTCCCTACTCGCGACATCGGTCTCGCTCCTCTGTCTCCGCGCTACCAGACGTTGCAGAGCACTTCACCGCCAACGCCTTCCTTCACCGCCTCGCGCCCAGTCATGATCCCGCGCGAGGTCGTAAGGATGCTGGTCCCGAGTCCGGCCAACACCGGAGGAACCGCGTCACGCCCGAAATACACACGGCGGCCGGGTCGACTCACCCGTTCGATCCCAGAGATCACCTTCTCTCCCTGGGAGCCGTACTTCAGATAAATGCGGATCATCGGCCGGGCCATCTGCCCGCGCTCCACGACCACCTCGACCATCTTGAACGAGTCGATGTAGCCCTCACTCTGGAGGATCCTCGCGATCTCGGTCTTGAGTCGCGATGCCGGAACGTCGACCCGCTTCCGCCGTACTGCGGTGGCGTTTCGGATTCTCGACAACATGTCGGCGATCGGATCAGTCATGTTCGTTGTTCTCTGCGTCGAGCGTCCCGGCACAGCCGAGACGTAGTTACGTCACCAGCTGCTCTTGGTCACTCCAGCGAGATCGCCTTCGAGCGCCAACCGCCGAAAACAGAGGCGGCACAGCGCGAACTTCCTGATGAACGCACGCGGACGGCCGCACAAGTGGCAGCGATTACGCTGCCTGGTCTTGTACTTCGGCGGCCGCTTTTCTTTCACGATCTTGGCGGTTGTTGCCATCTGCTACGCCTCTGCCCGATTCGTCCGGCGGTTCGATCCGCCTGGTCAGTTCGTCCGGAACGGCATCCCCATCAACTGGAGGAGCCGTCGACCTTCCTCGTCCGTCTTGGCGGTCGTCACCACCGAGACGTTCATTCCCCGCGACTTGTCCGCTTGCATGTAATCAATCTCGATGAACATAAGCTGGTCGCTCAACCCCAACGTGTAGTTCCCGCGACCATCGAACCCCTTGGGGGACACGCCGCGAAAGTCGCGAACTCGCGGCAGCGCAATGGAGATCAAGCGATCGAGGAACTCGTACATCCGGTCACGCCGTAAGCTCACCATCGCCCCGATCGGCTGGCCTTGGCGCACCTTGAACTGCGCAATCGACTTCCGCGCCCGCGTCGTCAGCGACTTCTGACCGGTGATGCGGGTCAATTCGTCCGCGCCTGCATCGATTAACTTCACGTTCTGGGTTGCCTCGCCCAGTCCCATATTGACCACAACCCGGCGGACCTTGGGCACCGCCATGACATTGGCGTAGCCGAACTCCTTCGTCAGGGCCGGCACGACCGTCTCGTGATACCGCTCTTTCAATCGATTCATCGGTCCACGACTCCGTCGCACTTGCGGCAGATCCGCACTTTCCGTCCATCTCCGAGCAAGCGGCGCCCGAGTCGCGTCGGTGCGCTGCACTCGGGACACAGCAGCTGCACGTTCGACACGTGCAGCGCCGCCTCACTCTCGACGATCCCGCCCTTGACGTTCTGTCCAGGATTGGGACGGGTATGACGCTTGACGATGTTCACGCCCTCGACGATCAGCCGGTTCTTCCCGGTCACGAGACGCAACACGCGTCCCCGCTTTCCCCGGTCTTTTCCGCTGACCACGACGACGTTGTCGTTCTTGCGGATCGAGGTCTGAATGCTAGACATGGCTCCTACAGCACCTCCGGCGCCAGGGAGATGATCTTCATGAACTTGCGCTCGCGAAGCTCGCGGGCCACCGGTCCAAACACACGGGTGCCTACCGGCTCCCCCTGCTCGTTCACCAACACCGCGGCGTTGCGATCGAACCGGATGTAACTACCATCCCGCCGGCGGTACTCCTTGGCCGTGCGAACGATGACGGCCCGCACGACCTGCCCCTTCTTGACGGCCGACGCCGGGACGGCCTCCTTGACCGAGGCAGTCACGAGGTCCCCAAGGCGCGCAAAACGCCCGGTCGCTCCACCGATCGGGTTGATCACTGCGATCTTCCTGGCCCCGGAGTTGTCCGCCACGTCAAGGATCGACTGCATCTGGATCATCGGTCTGTCCTCACTAGACGGTCCGGGCCCGTTCGACGATGCGCGTTACCGCCCACCGCTTCCGGCGGCTGATCGGGCGAGTTTCCACGATCGCTACAACGTCACCGACCTTAGCGTCATGCTCGCCATCGTGGGCCATGAACTTCGTGGTCCGGCGCTGAATTTTTCCGTAGAGTGCGTGTCGCACCCGACGCTCCACCGCCACCACGACACTTCGGTCCATCTTGTCGCTGACCACTACGCCCTGTACTTCTGCCTTGGTTCCCATCGGCTCTACTCGCTACTCGTCGGACTCTGCCGTCTCGTCGGACTCTGCCGTCTCGTCGGCCGGAGCCACGATCCCGTCCCCCAGCTCCAGCTCTCGGAGCAGCGTCTTGACCTTGGCCAGGTCTTTCCGGCTCTCCTTCAGCTTACCGACCACCTCTTCCTGCCCCATGGCCTTCTGCAATCGCAGCCGGAACAGTGCCTCACCAAGCTCTTGCTCCCGTTGCTCCAAATCCGCTGGCCCGAGATCACGCAGCTCCGCAATCTTGGTCATCAGACTGCCTCACCAAACCGGGTAGCGAACTTGGTGTGGATCGGCAGCTTGGCCGCTGCAAGCTCCATCGCCCGCTTGGCCACCGACGCCTCGACCCCTTCCATCTCGAAGAGGATCCGCCCCTGCTTGACCACCGCGACCCACCCTTCTGGTGAGCCCTTCCCCTTGCCCATTCGGGTTTCCTGGGGCTTCTTGGTGATCGGCTTATCTGGAAACACGCGAATCCAGATCTTGCCGCCACGCTTGATGAACCGGGTCATCGCTACTCGGGCCGCTTCAATCTGGCGGTCCGTTAGCCAACAAGGCTCCATCGCCCGCAAACCGTAGTCACCGAACGACACCGTGGACCCACGCCAGGCCGTGCCGGTCATACGGCCGCGGTGCTGCTTCCGGTGCTTGACTTTCTTCGGCATCAACATGACGCCAGTCTCCTATCTCTATCTCTCGACTACGCTCGAGTGGGTGTCCTAGGCTCTCGCGCCCCGACGCTGCACCCGATACTCCTCGTCCCGAGCCAGACGGGGCTCGTGTCGATCACCCTTGTAGAGCCACACCTTGACTCCGATCTGCCCGTAGGTGGTGTTGGCCTCTGCGAACCCGTAGTCGATATCCGCCCGCAGCGTCTGCAGCGGTAGCTGACCGTGCAGATACCACTCGTTGCGCGCGATCTCCGCTCCGTTGAGACGACCACCGACCCGAATCTTGATGCCGCGTGCGCCGAACCGCAGCGCCGACTCCACCGCCTTACGCATAGCCCGCCGGAACGCCACCCGCTTCTCGAGTTGCAACGCCACCGACTCGCCGATCAGCTGCGCGTCCAGTTCGGGCTTCTGAATCTCCTGAATGTTGATGAAGACCTCGCGTTTGGTCCTCTTGTGGATCTCAGTCTTCAGCTTGTCGACCTCGGTACCCTTACGTCCGATGATGATGCCGGGCCGGGAGGTGCAAATGTCAATCTTCAGTTTGTTGGCGGCCCGCTCGATCTCGATCTTCGACACGCCGGCATGCGAGAACCGCTTCTTCAGGTCCGCCCTGAGAGCAAGGTCCTCGTGCAGGAGCTTCGCGTAGTCACGATCGGCATACCACCGCGACCGCCAAGTCTTATTGAAACCGAGTCTAAACCCGTACGGGTGAACCTTCTGCCCCATCTCGAATCCTCGCGTCCCCTAAGGGACGCCCAACACCGCTACTCGTTCTTTGCCCTGCCCTCGTCCGCACCTGCCTGCTCGGCGATGTCAGCGGAGGCCTCTTCGGCCTCAACTGACTCGTTGGCAGCAGCCGCGTCCTCGGTCACGGTCTCGTCATCGGTCGCCTGCTTGGCGGCCTTCTTCTTGATGCCTTTGGCCCCACCGCGCTTGGCTGACGCCTGCTTCTTCGACTTCTCATCGACTGGCGCGTCCGCCACCGGCTGCGCCTCGGGTTCGGCGGTGGTCACGGTGACGGCCGACGTCACACCGAGACGCTCCGCGACATGCACCGTGAGATGCGCCGTCCGCTTGATGATCCGGAACGCCCGCCCCATCGGCGCCGGCCGGATCCGCTTCTGCGAGGGCCCTTGATCCGCGTAGCACTTCGAGACGTACATCTGGTCGGCGTCGCCGCTGGCCCCGTCCTTCTGCTGGGCATTGGCCACGGCCGACCGCAACACCTTCTCGATGTCGCGGGCGATCCGCTTTCTAGCAAACCGCAGGGTAGACAGCGCCTGATCCACATTCTGACCACGAATCAGATCCATGACCAACTTAGCCTTCTGCGCCGACGTCCGGACATATCGAGCCGTAGCCCGCCCTTCGATCATCGCTTCCTACCTCGTGCCGGCCGTTTTGTCCCGCCTGCCAGTGTGGCCGCGGAACAGACGGGTGGGCGAGAACTCGCCGAGCTTGTGCCCCACCATGTTCTCAGTGAGATACACCGGCACGAACTTCTTGCCGTTGTGCACCGCGATGGTATGACCAACCATCTCCGGCACCACCGTGGACCGACGGGACCAGGTCTTGATCACCTTCCGATCTCCGGCCCGATTCATGACCTCGACCTTCTCCAGCAACGGCAGGTCGACAAACGGCCCTTTCTTTAAAGATCGACTCATCGGCCCCTCACTACTTCCGGCGCTTGCGACGCTGCTGAATGAACTTGTCTGACGGCTTCTTGCGTCGCGTCTTGTAGCCCTTAGTCGGCACGCCCCAGGGCGTCACCGGGTGCCGCCCACCGGCCGAGCTCCCCTCGCCACCCCCTAGCGGATGGTCGACTGGGTTCATCGCGACACCGCGGACGTTTGGACGCCTCCCTAGCCAGCGCTTGCGACCGGCCTTACCGAGCGTCACGTTCTCGTGATCCACGTTCCCGACCTGTCCAACCGTGGCCACGCACTCCTTGAGAATCCGCCGCACCTCGCCCGAAGGCAACCGCAACGACGCGTACTTGCCTTCTTTGGCAATGAGCTGAACCGAAGATCCGGCGCCGCGCGCGATCTGACCGCCCTTGCCCGGCTTGAGCTCCACGTTGTGGAGCTGGGTACCTAACGGGATGTTCTTCAGGGGCAACGCATTCCCGGGCAGGATGTCGACCTTGTCGCCCGCCACGATCGTATCGCCCACCTTCACGCCAAGTGGCTGCAGGATGTAGCGCTTGTCACCGTCGGCATAGCTGATGAGCGCGATCCGGGCTGATCGATTGGGATCGTACTCGACCGTCGCCACCTTGCCGGGCACGTCCTTCTTGTCCCGCTTGAAGTCGATCACCCGATAGGTGCGCTTGTGACCGCCCCCGCGCTGCCAGATCGTGACCCGGCCACGATTGTTCCGGCCTCCAGACTTGGACAGTGGCTCGGTCAACGGCTTGTACGGAGTGGTCTCCGTGATCTCGTCGAACGTCTGCACGGTCTGAAATCGCCGGCCCGCCGATGTCGGTTTGTACTTACGAATGGCCATGGTGTCCGTCTTCTGTCTGTCGAACTATCGTCTGACTTCTGACCGCGTATCCAAGCTAGGAGCCCTCAAGGAACTCCGGCACATTCTCTCCATCCCGGAGCCGCACATATGCCTTCTTCCAGTCAGGACGCTGGCCAAAGTAGCGTCCCTGGCGCTTGACCTTACCGTGACTGATCGCCGTGCGGACGCTTGCCACCTTTGCTCCCAGGAGACTTTCGATCGCCTGCTTGATCTCGACCTTGGTCGCCTTCAGCGCCACTTCAAACACAATCGTCCGACCGTCCTCCCGCTGAAGCGTCGTCTTCTCGGTGACGAGCGGGCGACGGATCACTTCAGTTTCTTTCATGATCCCAGCACCTGTTCGAGTCTCTCAACCGCGGCTCGGGTCATGATCACGCTCTCGGCGTCGACAACGTCCCGCGCACCCAATTGCCGAGTCGACGTCATTTGCACGCCCGCGAGATTCCTGACCGCCAAAGACAGATTCGCGTCTGGGCTGACATCCACCAGAACCGCCTTGCCAGTCACATCCAGGCGATCCAGCAGATCCACCGCCTGACGGGTCTTGGGCTCCTCGGCCGCGAGCTCGTCGACGATCAGCACGGCCCCTTCCTGGAACCGCTGCGACAACGCTGCCCGCAAGGCGCCCCGCACCACCTTCTTAGGCAGGCTGTAGGCGTAACTCCGTGGCTGTGGCCCGAATACCGTGCCACCGGCCCGCCAGAGCGGATTTCGTGCCTCACCCACCCTGGCTCGGCCGGTGCCCTTCTGCCGCCACGGCTTCTTGCCGCTGCCGCTGACCAGCCCGCGGGTCTTGGTGGCATGGGTCCCGCGCCGCTCACACGCGCGTTGATGGGTCACCGCCTCCCAGATGACGTCGCTGTTCACTCGTCCCCCGAACACCGCGTCACTGACTTCGAGTGAGCCGATCTTTTCGTTCTGCGAATCGACGACATCCACAGTCATGGTCGTAGTCCGTCCGTCGGTCCCGCTACTTGTCCTCGCTCGGCGCAGCCTTGCCGGCCACCGCCTTGCGAACCATCACCAATCCCCCGGGAGCCCCAGGCACAGCGCCCTTGACGACAAGCACATGCTGCTCGGCATCGACCTGCATTACGCGCAGGTTCAGCACCGTGACCCGGTCACCGCCCATACGCCCCGGTCCCTTCATCCCCTTAATGACGCGCGAGGGCCAAGACGACTGACCGATGGACCCCGGCGCACGATGGAACATCGACCCGTGAGTGGCTCGGCCACCACTGAAGCCGTGGCGCTTCATTACACCCTGGAAGCCCTTACCGCGACTCAGTCCGATGACATCCACCTGCTCGCCATCGGTGAACAGCGATGCCACCACCTGATCGCCCTCGGCTGGCGCGTCTCCACCTTCGGCCAGCGGCACCTCTCGACGCACCCGGGTCGGCGGCACATTGGCCTTCTTGTAGTGGCCCGCAGTCGGCTTGTTCGCCCGCGCCGGCCGGTCTTCGACCAGTCCGAGCTGCACCGCGTCATATCCGTCACGCTCGACGGTCTTGCGCTGCACCACGACGCAGGGCCCGGCCTTGATCACGGTCGCGGGGGTCACCGCGCCGTCTTCACTAAACAGCTGGGTCATCCCGATCTTGCGTCCGAGGATTCCGGTGACCATGGCTACTTGTTGTCCTTCCCGAAGGCCTTGATCTCCACGTCGACACCAGCTGGCAAGTCCAGCTTCATCAACGCATCGACCGTCTGCGGGGTCGGTTCGAAGATGTCGATCAGTCGCTTGTGGGTGCGGATCTCAAACTGCTCACGCGACTTCTTGTCGACGTGAGGCGAGCGCAGCACCGTCCACTTATTAAGGTCGGTCGGCAACGGGATCGGACCGGCTAGACGGGCGCCAGTACGCCGAGCCGTGTCGACGATCTCCGATGTCGACTGGTCGAGCACGCGGTGGTCGTAGGCCTTCAGCCGTATCCGGATCTTGTCGCTGAACATATTTCCCTCGGGAACGCGCCCCAAACGCCCGCCGGCAATGCCGGCCGATTAATTACTCCACGATGTCGGTGATGGTGCCAGAGCCGACCGTGCGGCCGCCTTCGCGAATCGCGAACCGCAGCCCCTTCTCCAGCGCCACCGGCGTGATCAGCTCCACTTCCATCGCCACGTTATCGCCCG
>Ga0310344_10000740_pt1 | contig 25366 bp, 20 predicted proteins | sample HC15DNA20200_MG_FD_203801 | JGI IMG/M metagenome (GOLD analysis project Ga0310344, IMG submission 203801) | Marine microbial communities from station ALOHA, North Pacific Subtropical Gyre - HC15-DNA-20-200_MG | ecosystem: Environmental > Aquatic > Marine > Oceanic | place: Pacific Ocean: North...
TTGGCCCCTCCGGTCAGAACAACATCAACAATATTCATCGCCGCTTCCATTGAAATCATCGAAATTAGAGACATTCCAATAGCGACTCTGAACGCTTCCTTCAATGCCATCTGTGCGGATAGGATGATGGTCTCAAGAGCGATAGAGGTCATGATTCCATTGAACATCGCAAGCAGCATAATCGACATTGTAGACCAGCCAAGAGCATCAAGATAAGGGATAAATTGGAATGCAGCAATGGTGCCAAAATCACCAATTGAACATCCAACTAAGCACCATTTTGTATTGTGAGCAGATTGCCTCCAAACACTACTGTCGCCCCAGTGGAACTCCTCGGCTTGACCATCTACGGTATAGCCAATTGCCCTCACCGCTCCTGTCATCAAATCGCGAGAGACTCCCGAGTGTGAGACGATTGCTGAACCTGATTCATGAGATACTTCAGCAGAGGTAACTCCTGTGACTCCCTCGAGTGCGTTTCGCACCCTTCCGGCGCATCCATCGCAGGTCATTCCGCCTACATCGAGCGTGACCGTCTCTGACATGGATTAGCGTAGTCGCAACCACTATTGAAGCCTACTAAACGTGAGATTCGCCCTTTGGGCGAAGCGGGCACCTTCAATACGGTGCCTTTGGTCGGCGGCTCGATGGGTGTACCTGAACCAGTTGGAGAACTCGACCCAGTAGAGGTTGAGACTTCCTTGATGGAGACTTGGGAAGAGGAGGATACTTTCCAGCAAAGTATCGAGTCGCGACGTGTTGCATCTAGTCCCTTTACGTTCCTAGAAGGACCTCCGACTGCAAACGGTAAGCCAGGTATCCACCACGTACTATCGCGGCTGTTCAAGGACATGGTTTGCCGATGGAAGACGATGGAGGGGCATGTAGTCGAAAGGAAGGGTGGATGGGACACTCACGGACTTCCGGTGGAGATTGAAGTCCAGAAGCGATTGGATCTGATGTCCAACGAGGCCATCGAAGCCTACGGTATGGAGGCGTTCAACCAGCAGTGCAAGGAGAGTGTCTGGACCTATGAGCAGGCCTGGCGTGAGATGACAGAGCGAATGGGCTTCTGGGTAGACATGGATGACCCGTACGTAACTCTCCACGACGAGTACATCGAGTCGGCTTGGTGGTCTCTCAAACAGATGTTCGAGAAGGGAATGTTGTTCCGCGGACACAAGGTTTTGCCATACTGCCCTCAGACTGGAACCAGTTATTCTAGCCACGAGGTTTCACTGGGTTACAAGGAAGTGTCTGAGCCTGCTGTATACATCAAATTCCGGCTCGTTGAAGATAATGTCTCAGTTCTAGCCTGGACGACCACACCTTGGACTCTCCCCGGTAACGTCGGACTGGCTGTCGGACCCGATGTTACCTACTGTCGAATCCGTATCACTGAGCCGCCATCTGGCTCATGGGAAGGACGAGGCGGTGCAGAGGTCGGAGAAGAGTTGATTCTCGCTAAGGATCTACTAGGCGATGTTCTGCGCCATCAAGTCGAGATTGTTGACGAATTCCCGGGCTCGGACTTGGTTGGCAAGTCGTACCAGCCTCTATTCTCCGGAGCTATTGATGGCAGCGGTTCGGAAACCGCTTGGACGGTTGTAGCCGCTGACTTCGTTACGACGACAGACGGTACTGGAGTTGTACACACCGCCGTGATGTACGGAGAGGAAGATTACAACCTCGGCATGCAGGTTGGCCTGCCAGCACAGCACACTGTCGATATGGGTGGGCGATTCATCGCTGGCACTCATAACCTGCTAGATGGCAGATACGTCAAGGACTGCGACTCCGAAATAATCGATATTCTCTCAGAGCAAGGGCTTCTCTATCGCGAGCATGAATACACCCACGACTACCCCCACTGCTGGAGGACAGATCATCCTCTACTGTACTACGCAATGGACAGTTGGTTTGTTCGCATGACAGAAGTCAGGGACGAGATTATTCAATACAACTCCGAAGTTGAGTGGGCCCCCGAGTGGACCGGAACAAAGAGAATGGGAGAGTGGCTTTCCAACATCAAGGATTGGGCAATTAGTAGAGAGCGTTATTGGGGCACTCCTATCCCAGTCTGGATATGCGAGGATTGTGGGCAAGAGCACTGTATCGGAAGCATCGAAGAAATGGACTCAATGAAGACCGCAGATTCACCCAATCCACCAGAGCTCCACCGCCCTTATGTGGACGATGTCAAGCTGCATTGTCCCTCGGATGGGTGCTCAGGAACAATGGTCAGGGAACCTTATGTTCTGGACTGTTGGTTTGATTCGGGCTGCGCTACATTCGCCCAATGGCACTACCCTTTCGAGAACGAGAATGGATTCAACGGTGCATTCCCGGTTGACTACATCTGTGAGGCGGTGGACCAAACCAGAGGCTGGTTCTATTCTCTGATGGCAGTCTCCACCGCTGTGTTTGACAGTATATGCTACAGGCGCTGCCTGTCACTTGGCCACATCCTAGACAAGAACGGCAAGAAGATGAGTAAGTCCAAGGGGAACGTCGTCGATCCTTGGGACCATTTCAACAAGGAGGGTTCGGATTCAATTCGTTGGTACATGACTACGCAAAGCGCGCCCTGGTCGCCAACCAACTTCGACCCCAACGGAGTCAGAGAGTCATACGCCAAGATGTTCCTGACGCTTTGGAATGTTTACAGATTCCACGCCGATTACGCTGCGATGGATCGATTTGACCCCGATGATGAGTCTGGGTTCGTAGCCGTATCGAATAGGGGCCCTCTCGACCGATGGATTCTGTCCAAGGCTAGCTCCATGGCAGAGGCTTACCATCAGCACTTCGAGGACTGGGACTTCCACAAGGCAGGAAGAGAACTCGAGGACTTCGTAGTGAACGACCTATCGAACTGGTATGTTCGCAGGTCAAGGCGTAGACTGTGGAGTGAGTCTGACAGTGATGACAAGCGTGCTTGCCAGCATACTCTCCACGAGGTTCTATTGTTAGTCTGTAGGCTGATGGCCCCGGTTTCTCCATTCATGCCTGATGTGATTCATCGAGCTCTGGCAGGAAACTCAGTTCACCTAGCAGATTGGCCTGTTGGATCAGAGATTGTCGAAGCATCCCTGCCACCCAGAGATTATCCGCTCGAACAGCAGATGGAGCTGGTCAGGACATTAGCTGAGTCGGGTCGCAGGGTCCGCGTCGAGAACAACCGCCGACAGCGATTGCCGTGCCGCTATGGTTGGATTGTGGGCGGGCCAGACTTGTCTGATTTCCATGATATCCTAGCCGAAGAGTTGAATGTAGAGGAGTTGCTCACCGAAGGGGATCTAGACATATTCCAGAGAATCGTCTTGGAGCCCAATAGGAAATCTCTGGGTGCAAAGTGTAGGTCCGATTTGCCGGCCGTGCTGGCCAAGCTGGATACGGCAGACCCGGATTCACTACTACTGGAGATAGAGGCAGGAATAGCTGCTATCGCTGGATACTCCATCACAATGGATGATATCGAGGTGCGCCGCACAGAGAAGGACGGTTATGCAGCAGCGACTCTGTCAAGAGATGAATTCGAAGATGTCTCTCTGGTTCTAGACATGGAACTGAATGAGGAGTTGATGTCACGAGGACTGGCTAGAGACGTGATACGAAGAATTCAGTCGAAACGCAAGGACCTAGATCTGGAAGTCGAGGAGGGGATCGCGCTTTCAGTCTGGATAGATGGGGCAGTACTGGCAGACGAAGATTGGGTTCACGTGCAGAATGAAACCAGAGCCACTTCTGCTTCTCTAAACGAAGGCAAAGCTCCATCTGAGGCAGACTCGTTCGAGGTTGATGGTACCAAGGTCATATTCACTGTCGGTTAGATGGGGCATCACATCTGTACGCTAGGGCCGTAAGCGACTGGCAATAGTAGTTCAACTCCGAACAGAGGATCGGGATCAGACGAATCGTGATAGGCAATGAAGGCCCCTCCATCTGGCAGAATGCCCATACTCGCGAAGTCGAACCTGATGTCATTGCCAGCCCCTGATGTAGAGTCTAAGTCACCCAGGCCCAGATAGGTCTTCATGTCGGGTTCAAGGCTCTGCGAGTACTCTCTAACATGCCAAGATACGTCGACGTCTGGCCCCGCTGCACTCTGGTAGCGGACATTGAGTACGAACAGATCGTGCTCACCATTGGCATGGAACTCCCATTCCTCTAACTCAGTTGCCACGCCTGAGAGGTTGTATGTTTGATTGGTCCAGGAAATACCTCCATCCCACGAAAGCATGTGTTGCAGAATGGTGCCCCCTGCTGTTACGCAGTGCAGTGCTCCTGATGAGTCAAATGCGCAGTATTGCGAGGGCATATCGCTTCCATTTGAGCCAGTCGCAGCCCACCAACTTAGTGAGGTGTCTAGATATGCATCGACACCGTTGTCGAAGTAGTCTGGGAAGTACAATCCGCCCGAAGGTACCGGGAAAGCTCGCATCTCCTTGTGCGGCTTGGTGTAGTCCCACTCCACCCCTAGTGCGTCAAAAGCGAGATCTATTTCCATCACATCGAGGTTAGCGTCTCTGTCAGGGAATTCAAAGTTCTGATAGTTCAGTCCGTCAGTGCTAATCTGCCCCCCACGATTTGCAACTTGATGCCAGAAGTTGCTGATTACTAGACTCGCCCAAGGTCCGCTTCCGTAGATACTGTTGATGGGGCCAACCACTTCAACCTGCCATGATCTGTCGTAGAATGCCTCAGGTGGTCTGTTGAAACACCAGTTCCACTCTTCGTCTTCTGCATCATAGAAGAATGAGTAAAACTGATCTGCGCCGCTGCTGCTCGGATATGGAAACCAACCCATGGCGATGAGATCTCCATTAGTTGCTTGGACAATACTGCCTTCACCCAGGCCTTCTTGTCCGGGAACGGTAGGTTTGGGTAACAAGCAACCAAATTGGGAGAGAATCGTCGGGCGCCACTCCTGCCAAGTGTGGCCTCTGTCTTCACTCCATGTTGGGTACTCGCCACCAAAGTTGAGAATCCATCCCTCCTTGGTGGCGGCTAAGTAGTGCTCGCAACAATTGCCGCCGTGTTCATTACCGTACACTGTCCAAGATGCATTGCCCCAAGTCTCATTCGAAAAAGGGTCGCCAACGGTGAAATTTCGAGGATCCTCGTATGATGATGGGATGTCGATGTATTGGTAGCCGGCATCCCATGGAGTGGTGCTCTCCGACTCAGTCTCGCCACCCCCGAAGCAGCCAGCCAGCGTCATGCTAGTGACCATCATCACGGCTAGAACAGTTCGAGACCTGAGCTGGCCGACCATGACTATCCCGGGATATGGCTGTATTTCGCACTTCGCACACACTGCGCCCTGCAACGCAGGGCGGTGGGGTTCAAAGCCTGAAGCGGTGCGTTACTAGGCCATGCGCCGCGTCGCACTTGCCGCAATCCTACTGATGCTGATTACCAGCCTGAGTCCGATGATGACCGTATCAGGTCAGGCTGCTCCGACTGATTCCATCTACATCAATGAGATACTGGTTTCTCCAAATAACGAGAATTACGGAGGGACCGACTGGAACGGCGATGGCTCAATGGGGACTTACAGCGACCAATACGTCGAGTTACACAATCCGACTTCGGAGGCCATCGACATCGGTGGCTGGTGGTTGGACGATATCGCCGATGGAGGCTCTCCTGCTTGCAGCATCGGATGGAATACGGTGCTTGATCCGGGTGCCTACATCGCCTTCTACCGTTCATGGACCGGGATAGAGTTCGACTACTGGGATGGAGATACGATTCGTCTGCTCGATGGCACTGGTATGGAGATGGACTCGGTCAGTTACGAAGGTGAAGACTCCGACTGGGATGTCCCGTATGGGTACGACTCGGGCGGCAACTGGGTGAAGCTGTCAGATGGCAGTCCAACTCCGGGCGGGGCTAATGATCAGGAATGGAGTGGCTCCAATCACCTGCAGGGCAACTGCTACCCTCCACAGGACCACATACATCGAGGAGAGTACATCCTCGAGGGGCGCGTAGTCACCATGGAATCCGAGCAATCGATAATCAATGACGGTAGAATTCTGGTCGTAGACGGGATGATTGAGGCAGTTTGGAGCGCAACTGATTCCGCTCCCTCTGCTGCTCAAGGAGTCATGTCGATACCGACAAGTGGTACCATCTACCCTGGATTCATCGACCCACACAATCACGCCAAGTACAACATCATTCCACTATGGGACCACGGCACCGATGGATGGGATAATCGCTATCAGTGGCAGGCCGAGGACTCATACAGAGATGCCAAAGATGTAGGATGCTCTCTAACCGATTCTTCTGCCATGCGATTCGCAGAGTTGAGAGCAGTTGCTGGTGGCAATACAGCACTGCAAGGTAGTTCTACATCCAATACCGATACTTTCGAGACTATGCTCGCACGCAATATCGAACTCTACAACTTCGGCAGAGATTACATTCACACCAAAGTCACTGAATTAGAATCTGATTACACCGGCTCCCATATCAAGGACGGAAATTCCTCGGGAGAGTTGGATGCTTGGTTCCTGCATCTAGCTGAGGGTGTGGATGAGTCCAGTAGGGCTGAATTCGATATCTTGGTGGAGAACGACCTTCTTGTTGGAGAAGTTGTGATTATCCACGGAACTGGCCTAACTCAGGTAGAATTCGATGCACTTGGAGATGTAGGAGGTAGTCTGGCATGGTCTCCGACCTCTAATCTAATACTGTATGGAGATACAACCGACATCGCCTCGGCCAAGGCCGAGGGGGTCAACATCATGATTGGCCCCGACTGGGCCCCATCCGGTTCCAAGAGTTCGATGCACGAACTGAAAACGGCTGATTGGTGGGATGAAAATGTTCTCGGCGACATCTTCACCGATTATGAATTGGTTCAGACCATTACCACAAACATAGTCGATGCAATCGGCTGGGATGATCAGACTGGTCGTATCCAAGCAGGACTAGCAGCGGACCTTGTCGTCCTCGATACTTTCCACTCCGACCCTTACAGAAACGTCGTCGAAGCTATCGATCCTGACGTCAGACTAGTGGTAGTCGGCGGATTGGCCGTTTTTGGTGATGTAGACATCATGCAGGCGATGGATGATGAGATTCAGATTATCGAGGGAGACGGTTTCACCAAGGCTACAGATATCACCTATGACGGAGTTCCAGAAGCTCAGCAGACAGTGGATGAACTGCTCGCTGAGTTGCAATCCTGCAACCAAGGGGCCCAGGTGCCTCTGGAGTACTTATTTACTCTCGGTGATGACCGTTATTTCGATGTACTGAACCGCTCTCTAACCTTCCAGAAGGATCGTACTATCGATCTTTGGGGAGACTACTACGATGTCGAGCTGAACGAAGATGGACATCGAGTCAGTGGTGCCGTAGCCGGGGCTGGCCCGATTATTACCGACCCCGGAAACGACGGTTCAGAGGATACTGATGCATTATGCAGTGATGGAGTAGATAATGATGGAGACCCCTACATCGACTGCGACGACTTCGACTGTAGTGGAACAATGGCCTGTAGTGAGCCTGAGCCGGAACCGGAGCCCGAGTTGCCCGTGCTTTGGGATACATATGGTCCGCGAGGCGGCACTATACCTCACCCGACCACAATCGAAGAGGGAATTCACCTCGAAGAGTGCGTGTCTGATGCAACTACGTTGAGTGATGCAGGCGTACCAACGATTCCTTCCAGTAAGATTCTACTTTGTGGTGCAATCTTAGTAGTGATGCAGCCAACTGATGAGTGTATAGAGTCAGGTGGGTCATTCTGTAACCTCGAAGTGGCTGATGCAATCGCTATTCCTGGACATCTCTGTACAGATTCTGGAAGTTACCCCCAAGAGGTGACTTGTAGAGCTGCTTGGTCATTCATCGATATCGAAGAGGATGGACCGGAACCGGAACCGGAACCGGAGCCTGAAAGCGAGAGTTGGATGGATGGACCGCTATACTGGGTCGCTATCTTCGTGGCACTGATTGTTATCGTCGGTTCTCTAGGAGTGGTGAACTCAAACCTACGAGCACGTACTGACAAAGAGCCATCAGTACTGATTGCCGAGGACGAATAATCATTCCAGATGCCAAGTCGGGCCATCGGGTCCGTCCTCGACTACGACACCCATCGAAGCGAGTTCGTCCCGAATCTCATCGGCTCGTGCCCAGTCCTTTGACTCTCTAGAACTCTCGCGCTCAGCCAACAGTATCTCAACTCTACCAGCGACCTCTGTCCTAGCAGATTCGGCCTGAGCCAATTCCGCGGCAACTTCTCCAGATGGCGGGAGGAGGCCGAGCACTGCGCCTGCGTGCTTCTCCAGCCAAGTAGCCACATCAGTTCCAGATGCAGAAGATACCACTGATTGGACCTCGATCATCGCGGCTCTGGTGTTGAAATCATCATTCATGGCTGAAGTGAAGCGTTCGCTGGCTTCATCGAGATCAGTGCCTGAGTCGGCTTGGGAAACTAGGGATTTTCCGTATGCATCGACGAGTCTATCGAAGTGCATCGCCGCTTCATCTAAGAACTCTGGAGTGAGGTCGATTGGATTGCGATATGGTACGCTCAGCAGAGCATATCGGAGAGCCAATGGGGCATGATTCTCGAAGGCCTCGCGTATGGTCCAGAAGTTGTCCAGACTCTTGCTCATCTTCTCTCCGTCTATATTTACGAAGCCATTGTGCATCCAGCATCCGACCACCGGCTCTACACCGGTGCAGCACTCCGACTGAAAGATCTCAGCCTCATGATGAGGAAATCTCAGATCATGCCCGCCTCCGTGGATATCAAACTGTTTCCCGAAGTGGTTGAGTGACATAGCAGAGCACTCGATGTGCCATCCTGGTCTGCCCTTTCCCCAAGGACTATCCCAAGATGGTTCGCCGGACTTGGCCAGTTTCCAGAGAGCAAAATCACGGTGGTCGCGCTTACCCAATCCAGTTTCTGTGACTCTTCCTCCCGCTCCAGCCCTCACCATATCCAGCGTCTGGCCTGTTAGTTGTCCAAACTTCTCTGGAGCCGTATCGATTTCAAAGTAGACGCCGTCATCACCAACATATGCGTGGCCTTTCTCTACCAATTTGGAAATCATGTCTATGATTTCAGGTATGGTCTCAGTTACTCTAGGATAGTGGTCTGCTCTGAGAACGTTCATCGCATCCATGACTTCGAGGTAATCATCGATGTTCCTGTTAGCTACTACCGAGAAGTCGACTCCTTCGGAATCAGAGATAACGAGAATCTTGTCATCGATGTCGGTGAAGTTCTGCACATAATCAACATCGTAGCCGCTAGCCTCCAGCCAGCGATGAACCACATCGAATGCTAGGTAGCAGCGAGCGTGTCCCAAATGGCTTGGAGAGTACGGCGTTATGCCGCACACATACATGCTCACCTTGCCCTCTTTGAGGGTCGATAGTTCGTGCTTCTCACGCGTACGTGTGTCGTAGACCCTGAGAGGCATTGACCGGGTTGCGTGGCTTATCGGTCATCAACCCCGCGCCGCTTCGACTAGTCCAGAGTACAGAACATCATGTCCTGCTCTCTCCGGGTGCCACTGGACTCCCAGACAGAATTTCCTGTCTGGCCGCTCTACGGCCTCAATGAGTCCATCGTGGTCTGCAGTGCCGGTCACTTCTAGATCTCCTGCATCGGCGACCCCTTGGTGATGAGTGGAGTTGGCTTTGATTGAGGTCCCCATTAGTCTGGCCAGCAAGGATCCTTCGGTAACCGAAACTCCGTGCTCGGTCTCGACGCCGTCGTAGCCGCCATGGTCTTCGTACCCAGGTGTGGTGTCCAGATGCTGATGCAGTCTGCCACCGTGCATCACGCTGAGAATCTGCATGCCTCTGCAAACCCCTAGAAAAGGCATGTCTCTCGAAATAGCTTCGCGGATTAGTCCCATCTCGGTTTCATCCTGATCAGGATAGAATTCGACGGTCATAGTTCCGGGCTCCTCGCCGTAGGATGAAGGGCAGAGGTCAGGCCCACCTGAGACAACTAGGCCATCGATTAAGTCTAGGATTTGAGTCATATCGCCTGCTGGAGGGATGATTAGAGGAGCCCCCCCTGCCCTCTCTATCATCGATATGTATGCTGAGGGGAGAATTGCTGCATGCCTGTGCCAATTGCCGTATACTGTATCTCTGCAGAAGCATGTCACGCCGATGACTGGCTTCATTCCGCTCCTCCAGATTCCCTCAACATCCTAGCATGTCTGAAAGAACGAACTCCTGCGAAAATGAATGTCGACCCTACTGTTATCAGTAGGACGTGCGAGATAATGGCTAGAGTCGACATGTCCGAGTAGCCGGTTGCTACTCTTGCCCCTCCTAGGGCCATTGCAAGAGCAACTACCATCGCAGCGTGCATGTAGTGCCTGAGATTCTTCTCGTCCCTGCCTGCAATGACACCTAGGCCGAGCATAGGTAAGCCGAGGAATGCGGGAATTGCCGCTGTTATCGAAGGAGGATCAGCACTCTGTGTCAGGTAGGAGATGATTCCCCAAACAACTAGTAATCCACCCGATAGGGTGGCGAGTTTCGGAATTGTCATCCCAAGGAATGTGAACTTGTCATCCATGTACGTTCGCCCGCTTCATTCAGTTATTATCTTCTCTTTCAGGAAGACTCTTCAGAGGTTTCTGTGACAATTCATGGATCTCCTTGTCGCGGGCCACAATCTGCTCCCACATTATTTCGGCCACATCCATAACTTCCATCTCGGCACCGACTGAGTCGAGTCCATCCTTCACCATGACCGAACAGAATGGGCAGCCGACAGCCACCGTATCGCACCCGGTTTCAGCCAGTTCCTTAGCGCGAATCTCATTTACGCGCTTGTCTGCATCCTCCTCCATCCACATCTGGGCCCCTCCTGCTCCGCAGCAGAATGAGTTCTCTGCGTGTTTCTCAGTCTCAACGTCGACTCCTCCGATAACTTCTCTGGGCTCGTCAATGATGCCTCCAATGCGGCCTAGATAGCAGGGGTCATGGAATGTAATACTACGGCCGTTCTTCTTGGCTTGAGGTAGTTTGCCTTCGTCCTGCAATTTGGCTAGAATCTCTGAGTGATGGTATACCTCAAGTCTGTCTCCTCCATAGTCAGCATACTCCTTTCCTAAAGTATGGAAACAATGAGGGCAGGATGCGATGATTCTCTTCACACCGATTTCTTGGAAGGTCATCATATTGGCCTCGGCCAGCATCTGGAATAGGAACTCGTTGCCCGCCCGTCTAGCAGGGTCGCCCGAGCACCCCTCCTGCATACCCAGTATACCGACGTCCAATCCAGCTTCCTTGAGTAGGGAAATTGTCGCGCGGGCCACCTTCTGATTGCGCTCGTCGAAACTGGCTGCGCAGCCTACGAAATAGATGTACTCTGCTGGCTCTCCGACCTTGACATCAAGGTCAGCAGCCCAGTCTGCCCTTTCATGTGCACCAAACCCGTAAGGGTTCTGTGCCGCATCCATGTTGTCGAAGGCAACATTGAGCTGATCAGGATACTCCATCGTCTCCATCACTGCATTACGGCGTAGGTCGGTGAGTTTGGGGACATGTTCGATGTACAGAGGACAGACGTCAACACAGGCGTTGCAAGTGGTGCAGGCCCAAACCGCCTCCTCAGTTATCCTCTGCATGATGGTCTCATCGGGGCTCTCAGAAGAAAGTAGGATAGGGGCATGGTCGTTGGCGTAGTTACGAACATCATGAATGACCTGCATTGGATTCAGGCCTTTGCCTGAGGCATATGCGGGACAGACATCTTGGCAACGGGCGCAAGATGTGCATGACCAGCCATCGATTAGCTGCCTCCAGGTATAATCGGCGTAATTACTGACTCCGAACCCTAGAGAGTCCATCTCAAGGATGTCGTCCATGGGAACGGCTCTGCCGAAGTCATCAACTGCTAGAGGCCTCATCTTGGCTGCAGGTCCGACATCATGGAAGAACACGTTAGGCACTGCCATGACGATGTGCATGTGCTTAGACAGAGGAATCAGAACGAAGAAGATGCATATGGAGAGCATATGGGCCCAGTAAGAGGCCACTGCGAAGGAGTCCGAAACTCCGTACTGGGCTACTGCATATCCCAGAGGCTCCCAAAACTTGCTAGGGTCCTCCTTCGACTCGATTACGAATGAAGTAGTAGTAATTGTGAATATCAATAGCAGTATGAAGTTGCCCTCTATTGTCTCAAAGCGAGATTTACCCTTCAGTTTCTCAGGGGTGAAAACCACGCGGCGGATCAATGCTGCTACACAGCCAATCATCGCCATTGTGTAGCCGAGTTCTACCATGCCGTTCCATGGGCCATTCAGTAAATCTGGTAGAATCCTGCCTGAGAAGAAGTTGGCAGTAGCCAAGTCTAGCATATCTGAAGCTAGCATCAGGAACCCCCAGAACAGCAAGACGTGCATAGTCCCAGCAACTCTGTCTCTCAGGACTTTCTTCTGACCAAGCCAGCCCTTGATGAACTCAAGAATCCTAGCATCCCAAGAATCGAATCGATTGTCACTAGAACCAAGCATCACCAAACTGACTGCCTTACGGACTTGGTAAACGAAGAATCCAATCGCAGTTGCACCCATGATGATTAGTATGTGCCAACCCTCGAGAGGGCCGTATGATTGTAGAAGAGGATGTTCCATCGAATCACTGTCAGGCTATGCCTGACAAACGTCGGAGTCGAATCATGTCCTTGAAGAAACCGCTCCAACAGGCAAACTCATGGGCTCATGGCCTAGCCTGACGCCATGGCGAGTGGGTTCGCACCCGGAAAATGTATCCTGTTTGGTGAGCACGCCGTAGTCTATGGCCACCCTGCTGTAGCAGTAGCGATTGACAGTGGCGTCAGAGTCAGTGTCGGTCAATCGGAAGAGTGGACCTTGGAGGGCGTTCCTTTCGAGCCTTCTAAGCACCCTCATATCTCACACATCCTGAACACTGTATTCGAGTACGACGGTCCTCCTCTGAAAATGGAAGTCAAGAGTGGACTATTTTCAGCCGCCGGATTGGGCTCATCTGCTGCTCTTTCCAATGCCATAGGGGCAGCTCTTCAAGCCCACATCAATCCCAGCCAACCATTGGACCCCATTGCCCTCGCCCGGATGGGGCATTCGGCAGAAGCTATGGCCCAGAAAGGGCGTGCCAGCCCCACGGATACCGCAACCAGTGCACTTGGTGGATGTATAGTGGTCTCGGGGCAGCAAGTGGAAGGTACTAGACATGTATTTGATGCTGAATTGGAGACTCCTGAAGGACTCAGAGAGTGGTCGATCAACGCCGTTGATTTGCCCGACAGTCTCAGTGAGGCGTATTTGGTAATTGGATTCACAGGAGAGATGTCGTCCACGGGCAAGATGGTCGCGAGTGTAGCTAAGCGTCTAGAGGAAAAACCCGAACTCCAAGGGGAAATGGATGCTATTGGGAGAATCACCAACGCGGGGCTGACTGCGATGTCTGCCGGGAACTTGGAGGCGGTCGGCATGGCGATGGATGCTTGTCATGACAAATTGCAACTACTCGGAGTCAGTAGCCCGTCACTTGAGGCTTTGGTCGAAGCTGCTAGACCGCACTCGCTGGGCGCCAAACTAACAGGTTCAGGAGGCGGGGGCTGCATGATTGCTCTCGCGCGTGAACCACAGAGAGTTGCAGAAGCCATCGAAGTGGCTGGTGGTAGGCCTCTGATTTCTCGCCTAGGGGCTCCCGGAGTAAGGCTCCTAGAGGACTAGTTAAGGGGCATGAAAACCAGACTCTAGTTTCAACTTTAAGACGACCACCCTTTATAAGCAGAATATTGGTGCCGACCTCATGCTTAGCGACGAGGAGAGATTGACAGTAGTCAACGTGGTCGCCTCCACCAGAGTGGCGGAGGAACTTGACCTTCCAGACATAGCCATCCAACTGAACTGCGAATACGAGCCCGAACAATTCCCGGGAGTCGTCTATAGGGTCACTGACCCAAAACTGGCGATTCTGATGTTCAGGTCCGGTCGCGCCGTTTGTACCGGAGGCAAGAACGACAGTAACATCCGCGTAGGGATTGACATGATGACCAGTGATCTTAGGGACGCTGGAATCGATACTTGGGACTCTGATGATATCGAGATCGAGGTCCAGAACATGGTAGCCACCTACTCTCTGTTCTATCCTGAGGACTATAGCGGAGTTGCCAGAATGGACGACAATAACACCCGAGTAATCGACACCGAAGATGGCATCCGTGCAGCCACTGATGAAGAGGTCGAGAATGAGGATCCGCGAATACGTGGAATCCGCGAAGGTGAACCACTGGCCGCTCTGCCAAGGAAACTCAATTTGAACAACCTCACCTTCCACCTGCCTTTCGACAAGGTGGAGTACGAACCAGAGCAGTTTCCTGGTCTGATTTACAGACTGGACTACCCTAGGGTTGTCTGCCTTATTTTCGGAAGCGGAAAGATGGTAATTACCGGTGCTAGGGCAAAGGACGAGATTCTTGAAGCCGTTCAATTTATCCAGGATGAATTGGCCGATTTGCTCTACTAAGCACATCTAGGGGTGACATTGATGCGTTCTTCGCCTACAGGGCGAGTCGTGAGCGCACGAGCGAGGCAGGCCATTGGCCTGTGTTTGATACTCTTGGCATCCCCTTATGCAGGTGTGTCAATTACCGAGATGAAATCGCCTGAGGACTTGTCTAGTATTCGGATTTCAGAATCATCTTCTAGGACGAATAATCTCATTGATGTGCCTTCTTGGAAGGTTAACGATGCTTGGAGTTATACGGGAACATTGGATGTAAGAGACTTCGTGACAAGTTCCGGAGTTTCAACAAATGTAGAGTACCTTCTTGGCACTCTTACTGAACAAGTTTCAGACACCTACACAATGAATGTCGACGGGGTCGATACACTAGTCTACAGAGTGGATGGCGAGGGCTACTATGAGGCACAGAATATCAATCTCGATGGGAACAACGGGGACTTGGTAGTGGAGATGTCAACTGAGGAAATCGTTCGGGTTTCGGATTTGGCAGTTATAGAACAGAATGCCGATTTTGATATAGATTTTGATTACCAGATTTGGTGGTTTACATACACGGTCCATGTTGCTGACTTGACCGTTGATCAGACATACAGTCCGCCTCTTGAGGGTTATGATTTCCCAATCAGTGTGGGTGATGAATGGCAGACTGATTATTCGTATACAATTGATTACAGCGGCAGTAGCGACTACGTCACAATTCCCAGTGACTCCAGTGGCCAGAATAGCACCAGTTGGGATGTTGTGAGTCAGGGTTTTCCTGGCGTAAACTATGGGGGTTGCTCGCAATCCTATAACATCACAAATTACGATGACAATGGCGATGAGATTGGATACAAATGGTTCTGCCCTGCAATCAGAGGAGATGTTAGATCGTCCTACACTAACACTGTTGGCTTCGTTGCTGAACACGAATTGACAACATACCAACCAGCAGGAAGGCCAAAGAAAATCTCTGTAGATTTGGAGTTCCCAATATCTCCTCTCGACTATCAGATGTCTGCATGGGTCAATGTAACAAACACTGGACAGCCATCCAGTGGAGAGAATCTGCAAGTTAGATACGAGTCTGGAGGAGTGTTTCAGGATGTTACGACAGCATCGAATGGTTCTGCTTTCCTAACTTTTGATACCGGCCACTCAAGTGACGATAGTGACGGTGCCGGCGAACTGGGGAGTCATGGACTAATAGCCTGGATTTCGGGGCAGAGATTGGTTGGGGTTTCGACATTAATTATTGATCCGGATGTTCATGAAGTAGATCTGGTATCTCGCTCGGAAGGAGTCACGGTTGAGAGGACTAGATCTAACAACACAGTTACTCTGGATTCGAATGTTGGATTCAATGCAATTCCTCTTGACCAATTGACATTTAGCGTTCCAGTAGTAAATCGTGGAATTGCCTCCTCTCCTCCAACTACGCTTGAGGTTGAAGCACCAGATGGCTCTACATCATCGACTTATATTCCGAGCCTAGGAAGTTTGGAGGAGATGCGCGTAGAGGTAATGTGGACTGTACCGGAGAATCAGCCATTTGGGGTAATCAGTCTAACGTTTACTGCAGATCCTGATGAGCTGGTCGCTTCAGATGGTAACCGAACAAACAATCAGGGCACATTCGAGCTGTTCATCGGCAGATTGCCTACAGCCTCACTTTCGATTCCTTCCGAATCCCTTACCCTCTCTGAAGTTAGTTTCAATGGAGTTTCCTCATATGATTCGGATGGAGGAGAGGTTAGTTGCGAATTTACTATCGAGAAATTAGATGGGAGCAACTGGACTTCTACTGAAGGGGACTGCATACATGAATACACATGGAATGATGATGGGACATTCTTGGTTTCTCTAGTGGTCACTGATGATGAAAATGATCGGGCACATGCTCAGTCTTACATCACGATTCTAAACAGGCCTCCAGAAGTCGAGATAGGTTCTGACCAGAACACTGTTCCCGTTCAATCAGCGATAACTTTCGATATAGATGAGAGCGGCGACTCTGACACTCAGAATCCCGATGCCCCGATAGACATCGAGTGGAGTCTGCCCTGCGAAGAAGGGCAAGTTGGCGAGAGATGCACCGTTACTCCACAGGATGAGGGGCCGTTCACAATTGGGGTGACCGTGATGGATGATGATGGCGATACTGCAGAAGATAGTTTAACCATTGAAGTCACAAATATTGCTCCCTCGGATCCCAGGGCTGAGGTCTGGTTTGCTGGAAACAGAATGGTGCCTCAGATTCTTGGGGAGAATGCACGCTATATCGTTAACGAAGGAGAAGTTCTGAGTATGCGAGGATTTGCCGATGACTCCCCCAACGACCTTGGTTCATTGGAGCATCACTGGTCCCCTGATGCCGAACAAAAACCGGATTTGATTTTGTCTAGTGTGGGGCACCAGAGTGAGATTCAGCATATCTATGAAACATCAGGACAACATCTCGCGACTTTACAGGTAGTCGACGATGATGGTGCAAGCACTGAGACTTTGATTATTCAATTCGTTGTGCACAACATCGTCCCTTCGATTCTTCCAGTTTCAAACCCACTCCCTGTGGCAGAGGGAGGTGTGATGCAGTTTTCTGTCGAGGTTAGTGATTCTCCAAACGATTTGCCCGGACTGATTAGTTGCTTTGATCTGGATCCAGATGTAAATTCGGATTCAGAGGGCAATGCTACAGATGACTGCGATGTCGAATCCCAGAGTCTTGCTCATTCATGGGAAGATGCAACTACTGCTCCAAGCTCAATTGTCTTCCATGTGACCGATGATGATGGTGCCAGTGCTTCGGTTGTTATTCCTGTTCAAATCAACAACCTACCTCCTATGCCAGCTGCATCGGCAAGTGACTACAAGCCGACAGAGGGTGATGTGATTGTTCTGTCAGCGAATGGTACGAGCGACTCTGAGTACGATATGGCAAATATGCTGTACGTGTGGGACTTAGACATCGATGTTGATTCCGATGGGGACGGTGACCCATCCAATGATGCCGATATGCAAGGCAGATGGATTGAGGTCAGTTTCTCACAAGAGGGTACCAAGAATGTCAGGATGACTGCTTTCGATGAAGGCGAGGGCGTCTCTGTAACGCTCTCAATTCAAGTTCAGAAGGAGCCTTTCGGATTGTCGACATTGATGGCTGATTATGGAGTATACATCGGCCTTGTTGCTCTGATTGCGGTGCTTCTAGTCGTTCTTCTCCAAAGGATGCGAGCACCTCAGAATGATGGCTTCTCAGGGATAGAAAGAGAAGTTAGAAGGAAGAGAGGGAAGGTTTCAATGGACGATGCATTCGATGATCCTGACTACGATCCTTTTGATGAAGAAAAGAAGAAAGATGGTCCGAAGAAAATGGACGCTGAAGATCCAGAGGAGGAAACATCTGAATCCCCATTAGATTCTCCAGCGGAATCAGATTCTGGGCCAATTGACCCTGAATTGTCCGGTGCCTTCGAGGCGCTCGTTGGAGAATCCACCGAAGAAGATGAAAGCGAGCTCTCGGAAAATGTTGCAGTGTCTGTAGACGAGGCTTTGGACAATGAGGACATAGAAGCACTCTTTGATGATTAGTCCTGCCGCGGCCCATGGTCAATCTGTTCAGGCTACTGGGACTACCGGACCCAGCAGGAGTTCAGAAGACTCAGCCCAAGAATAGAGGTAAGTCGGTAGACCCTGGTCCTCAGGCCGATGATAGATTCCATGATCTAGGTCAAGATGTGTGGTCTGAAAGGACAAGTAGAATCGTTCCAAGACCTGACAGGAGAGTGGTGTATCTGAAGCCGGATAACCTGCATCGTCTACCTCTAGATGGCGCAGAAAGGTCACTAACTGGAGGAGACATGATTCTAGTCGATTTGGGCTCCCTTACTCACATGCCAAGTCAACAGGATGTGTGCAGGAGGAATGTCCGGGCAATTAGTGAGAGGATTGGCTATCCTGTCTTCTCACTGAATGATAGTGACACATTGCTGATGGTTCCTGGAGCGAGGATGCGGGTCGATACTGATCGGCATAATCTAGGTATGGCTTTGTGGGGTCAACTTCCTGACTCTGAGGTCTGATCGTCCTCTAGCCAGGTATCTAGGTCCCCGGAAGCTACCTCTTCGGCGGCATGCTCGGTGAAATCTCTGTATGCCTGCCACTTTGCGATGATTTCCTCATCGTCGCCTCTCTTCTTCTTACGTTCAATCGATGCATCGGCATAGGTTACACAACGGCGTAGGAAGACTTCAATCAATTTCCTGCGCTCGTCGATTCCCATTAATTGACCTCCAAATCAGAGAGTAGTTGCTCCACGTGCCCCTTGGGGCTGACCTTGTACTTGACCCACGTCAAACTCCCATCCGGGCTTATTACGAAGGTTGACCTGAGTGTCCCCATGTAGGTCTTGCCATACATGCTCTTCTCCCTCCATGTGCCATACGACTCATGCAGAGTTGCTTCCTCATCAACGATTAATTCGAATGGAAGGTCATTCTTGTCAATGAACTTCTGATGGCTTGATGAGGAGTCTGTGGATACTCCGATTACTCTCCATCCAGAGCCGGAGAATCTCGCAAAACTATCTCTGAAATCGCATGCCTGCACCGTACAACCAGAGGTGTTATCTCTAGGATAAAAGTACAGAATGACCCCTTCACCAGAGGATAGTATCTCCGAGAGATTAATCTGCGATCCATCTGTTACACTCGCTGTGAAATCTGGAGCTTTGTCGCCGACTTGGAGTTCTGCCATGATGTCCCGACTCGACTGATGCACATCAAGACTCGGCTGCGGCGATATGTGAATCGACCCTCACACTCAAAGGCATCCTAGGTGGGTTACTGAACCCAAAGCAAGCAGATGGGGCCATGCTTGTCATCTGGTTGGAGCTTCTACCTTCCAATTCAAGTTCAACAGACTTCATCCGCGAAAGGCCTCGAACATGGTACCATTCCTTGAGTCCATTGCGAGTAATCCCGTGGGTCTTTGTCCCGAAGAACAGTCTTGCGAATGGTGCCTCTACATTGGCGATGAACCAACGTGGCCTAGAGAAGGGTATTGGCAATGTCCTACCCCATCGCATTGAGACGCGCCCGGTATTGCAGTTGACTTCGATTGATTTCTCTGTCCTATTGATCTCCATGGGCGATACGATGACTTCCTCAAATGAATACAATGAGGAAACGAATTCACCCAGTTCTTCGGTAGGAGTAATCAGGACTCTTGTCCCATCCGGCTTGGCCCACATCAAGTTGGTGAATGGTCCATGAGGAGAATCGTTCCAATCTCCAATGACTACCATATCTCCAGTCTTAAAACCGGATGAAATTACTCGTCCTTTGAAAATCTCATTGCCCATCATTTCAATGCTCATCTGCCCATCTCCTCTCTCTTTCTCTTCTTTGTTGCTGCCCATGAGCAGATAGGACATTGTTCAAGGTCGTGGCGAAGTGCGGGACAATGTTCTCTGCCGAAATAGATGATTTGCAGGTGCCTTCGATTCCACGTGTCTTCTGGGAATACCGATTTCAGATCACGCTCAGTCTTGACCACGCTGCTGCCATTCGACAACCCCCAACGAGCAGCCAGCCTGTGGATATGTGTATCCACGGGGAAAGCAGGAATTCCGAAGGCTTGCGCCATAACTACGCTGGCAGTCTTGTGGCCGACCCCCGCGAGAGATTCTAGAAACTCCCAGTCGGGCCTGACAGGTCCTCCATCCTCGACTATTTGCTGGGCCATACGCTTGAGGTTTTTCGCCTTAGTCGGGGCCAACCCAATCTGGCGGATAAGATCGTGAATCTCTTCGAGTTCGAGTTCAGCCATCTTTTCTGGAGTATCGGCCTTGTCAAACAGATCTGGTGTTACCTCGTTGACCTTCTTGTCAGTAGTCTGTGCTGACAGCATTACAGCGACTAGGAGGGTGTAGGGGTCAGTGTGATCAAGAGGTATGGGCTGCTCAGGATACAGATGTTCTAGTATCCTGCCTATCTCTTCGGCCTTCTGAGCGCGCCGCATACTAGACCTCTCTATCCTCCCTCAGACCCAAAGTGAATGCAATGATTACGAAGGCGGCTGGGATTCCGTAGCATGGGCCGTACATCCAGTTCTCCCAGTCGTTTGATTCTGTATCACCGCCGAGGAGCAAGTATGCACCTAAGGCGACGATGATTCCGGGGAATAGAGCGATTAGGCCAAACACTGTTGCCCGAAGCAGTCGCATAGACGGCCCTAGAGGGTCTTGCTGTTAAGTTTCATCAGATACCGAGCAGTGACTCAATCTCCGCGCCACTACGTGTGTTAAGCACGTCAACAGCCGATAGCCAACCCTTCCTAGCAATCTGCACCCCATACCAGTAATCCCGCAGGCCATTAGTGTCGTGGGCGTCTGGGTTGATACATACTGGGACTCCTTGATCTCTAGCATACTTACACAGACGCCAGTCGAGGTCCAGCCTGTACGGCGAGGCATTGATTTCTACTGCCTTCAAATGGCCCTCTGAGTTTAATTCGCCCATTCTACGCAGGACGGCGTGCATGTCGACAGAGAAGCCTTCTCTTCCCTGTAGAATTCTACCTGTAGGGTGACCCAGTACAGTGAATGTTGGGTCTTCAATGGCCCGAATGAGGGCCTCGGTATTGGTAAGTTCGTCTCTGTTTCTCCAACTTCCAAGAGCATGAACGCTTCCGATTACATGCGATAGTGAATTGCGAGTATCATCATCATAGTCTAGACTGCCATCTACTAGAATGTCACACTCGCTGCCGTGGAGAAGTCTGAAATCCTGTCCAGAATCTCCCCATTTTTCGTTCAAATCTCGAATTGCCTCGGACTGAGAGGCTAGGTCTTCAGCAGGGACGCCGATTTGCCTTCCTCCGATGTTTAGGACTTCGGAATGATCCGCTATTCCGAGATACTCCCAGCCCAACTCCATTGCAGCAGCAGCCATCTCCTCAAGAGTGGCTGTGCCGTCAGATGCGATTGTGTGGTTGTGCAGTGCGCCCCTGATATCCGAAGGTTCAATCAACAGAGGTAATCCTGTGCCTTCATTCGAAGCTGCCTCGATTTCTCCTGTATCCTCGCGCAATTCCGGAGGAACCCACTTCATCCCCAAGTGAGCGTAGATGTCCTCCTCAGTCGAGCATTCCAATGTATACTTGGCCGCCTCCATGCCAATAGCATCACCAGCGTCCTCCTCGCTGAAAAGACCGAATTCGTTCAGGCGGAGGCCGCGATCTATGGCCGCCTGCCTCATCCTGATGTTATGTTCCTTTGATCCAGTGAAGTAAGCCAGAGTGAAAGGGAAGGCCTCAGGTGTGACTATCCTAACCTGAGCGTCTATGGTTGCATCACTACTGCGCTCAAGGAAAGCCTCGGCTAGATTTGCGTCCATGCTGCTTGCACCCAGCGAATCTCCCAGCACATTGGATTCGAGTATCAGACTAACTTTCGATTCTCCATGCCCCTTCACTTCGGCGATTCCAGGTAGTTCCAGAATCGATTGAATGACCGAATCGTGATCCTTTGGAAGTGCCCCAACTACGATGTCGAGATCTCCAATGGTTTCTCTCCTTCTACGGGCACTCCCTGCCAACTGGGACAGAACCACGCCGGGCATCGAGGATATCTTGTCTTCTAGAGAGCGACCATAGAGCAGCCCTACGTCCATCCTGCTCCTGCCCTGATAACGTCTCAGTAACTCGATTCCTTCGAGATACTTCTGTTGACTCTTCTCTCCAAAGCCAGATAGTGGTGCTACATGGCCCATCTCGCATGCAACTTTGAGAGACTCGACAGAGTCAACTCCGAGTTCCTCATACATTGTTCGAGCCCGTTTAGGACCGAGTCCGGGAATCTCAACTATCTCCATTAGCCCAGGAGGAATCTTCTCGTAAAGCGAGGGTAGATCTCCCCATGTTCCCTCTAGCACGGCTTCAGTGATGAGGCCTCCAAGTCCCTTGCCTATTCCTTTCACATCGGTGATTCTGTCTTCTTCGACAACAGTAAGTAGGTCTTCTTCAAGAGAGGCTAGTGCTCGACTGGCGTTCTGGTAAGCTATTACTCTGAATCTGTTGGCTCCGTCGAGCTCGAGCAGGACTGCGACTTGCTCTAGTGCAGCGGCAATCTGAGATTTAGTCAGGAAGGGTGGCCCCTGCGCCCTAGGCCCAGGTAGACTCCACCCAGATGTCTTGACCATATTCTCAACCAGCGGTCATGCGACTTGACTGTGTCCCTAAGGAGGTTGTCTCCCTAACCTAATCAAGTAGCTGCCTCACGCCTAGTTGTGGATACGGTAGGGCTTCTCGAAACAGGTTCTGTGAGTCTTTGTGGCGTAGCAGTGATTCTATGGATGTCAATAGGCACATTTTCTCGTTCCGCAGCAGGTGAGTTGTTGGCTCAGAGGGCTATTGCTATGATTTGCTTAGTCTCAGCAGTACTGCTATTCGTACTCCACTACATGGGCGGAGAGTTGTGGGGCTCAAGGAACATGGCTAGGCCTATGGCAGTGATTGCGGTGATTGTGGCGATTTCTGCAGTAATGAACATCAAGGGAAAGGACGTCCAAGGCGAGACTAATCCGCATAAAATCGCAAGGATGAGGAGCGAAGAGGAGTGATTATTCTCCGGCCAATTTATCGTCGATGAAACTGCGCATGTAGGCCGGCAGTTCTCCGTTCGCAAATATGACATCATTGACTTCTTCAAGTTTCATCAGAGAGTAGTAAATCTGCATCGCAGTCATCGGAGTAGCGCTGCAACCTGTACAGCCACCCTCTAGAGAGATCATAATTACGCCATCAGTTGTATCCATGACATTGACGATGCCGTCATGAGCGTCCAGTACGGCTTGGACTGGTCCCACAGAATCGAGGATGGTCTGAACGTCTACCATGTTCTCTCCGACAGTTGACTATAGGGGGTGGGCTTTCAACCAATTGCCCCTCGGAGCACACATGGGCCGGAATACGCGGGTGTTGATGGTCGACCTATTGGTAGAACGTGCTGCATTCGGACACGGTGGCAATCAGGAGGTTGTCAGACCGTTTGCTGCGCGTGGTGATGTCGAGCTTCTTCTAGTCACTCCGCAAATGCAGTCATTCGAGGCTGGAACTAAATCAGAATCAGGAGAAGTTGCCCTCAGTGAAGAAGATGTACCCCTCTGGGATGATGAGTTTCCGTTCTGGCAATCCACTAGTGTGGAATTAGAAGGTCGCGAAGTCTCATTCCGCAGAATCGTTATGCCGATGCATGATGATGATACTAGAATGGGCGAATGGTTGGAAGAACTAGGTGTGGATGCGGTTGTCTGCAGTGGCTCTAGGCGTAATGTCAGCATGTGGGAAGATTGGATGGACCCTACAGCCTCGCTGATTAGGACTTCAGCCCTATCGGGGATGCCAACTCTAGGAATCTGCTTTGGCCATCAATTGCTCTGTCATGCTTTAGGGGCAACAATAGAACGCGCCGACTCGCTATCCAGTGGAATCTGGGATCTCAGCCTGACCGAGGAAGGAAGTTCTGACGAACTACTCACTTCGCATGTCTCTGATGGGGCTTGTGTGGCCGGGTTGTTCACTCATCAAGATCATGTGATGACAGTTCCCAACTCTTGCGAGTTGTTGAGTAAGACCAGTCACAACGGGGTGACTGCTGTTCGAGTTCACGCAGAGGATGGTAGTGCGTTGCCCGCATGGGGTCTACAGTTCCACCCCGAGGCGGCTCGGGCGAGGATTGAGCGAGCCTACGAATGGGGTCACATCACAGAGGAAGAGTTCTCTTCGTTCAAGGGCGAACATGATGGTGCAGGAATCCTATCCTCCTTCTCGTCTATCGTTCTAGGTCATTGAACGGTTGCTAGAGAGAATTCAGAATCACGATTTGAATTATAAGCGAGTCTTGGGTCGACGGGGCGACAGGCGAACAGTATGATTGAGATAGAGAACATCCAAGAAATAGGAGCAGGGACAGCAATAGTAGGATTACTGATTGCTTTCGTGCTGTACAATAAGATTAACAAAATCGAGATTAGCAATCCAATTGTTGCAGATATTACTCAGCAGATTCAGAATGGCGCTATGGCCTTCCTGAATGCTGAATATAGATATCTCGCCATATTCATTGCAGTAGTTGCTGCGGCGTTGTATGTCAATCCGGATACTGGATGGGAGACAGCAGTAGCGTTCCTCACTGGAGCTGCGGCAAGCGTTGCCGCTGGTTTCAGTGGTATGCGCGCAGCCACCAGCGCCAATGGGCGCACCGCAATGGCCGCTGCAGAGGGAGGGCAGCCTGCAGCGCTAGCTGTTTCTTACAATGGCGGAGCCGTGATGGGGCTGTCTGTAGGTGGACTCGGACTTCTGGGCATCTCAGCAATGGCCATGTGGCTAGGCACCGGTGATGCAGTACAGAATATCGCTGGCTTCGGAATGGGTGCTTCGTCAATAGCGCTCTTCGCGCGCGTGGGTGGTGGAATCTATACCAAGGCCGCCGATGTCGGTGCTGACCTCGTAGGAAAAGTCGAGGCTGGGATTCCAGAGGATGATCCTCGAAACCCCGGCGTCATCGCTGACAATGTAGGAGATAACGTGGGAGATGTAGCAGGAATGGGGGCTGATATCTTCGAGTCATTCGTAGGCTCAATTATCGCTGCTATGGTCATAGCCCAAGCCTCTACTGACATGGGTGAGCATTATGTCATACTCCCACTGTTCCTCGCTTTCGTCGGATACGCCGCGAGTATCGTCGGTGTCTTTAGCATGGAACTGATGAAGGGAGGAGATGCTGCTGCTGCACTAAGGAACACCACTTTCATCGGCGCCATCCTATTCTGGATAGGTGGTTGGTTCGGAATCGGCTACCTCGGAC
>Ga0310344_10000741_pt1 | contig 25338 bp, 26 predicted proteins | sample HC15DNA20200_MG_FD_203801 | JGI IMG/M metagenome (GOLD analysis project Ga0310344, IMG submission 203801) | Marine microbial communities from station ALOHA, North Pacific Subtropical Gyre - HC15-DNA-20-200_MG | ecosystem: Environmental > Aquatic > Marine > Oceanic | place: Pacific Ocean: North...
TTTATAAAAAAACCAAGCAAAATAATTTCAATCAAAAATAAACTTGGTAATAATTTAGCTATTGTTTTACCAGAATAATTTTTTAATAATACGATCCATCTATTTCTTTCAAGCAGATAAAATTTTGTTTTTGACCATCCCCAATGTGCACTACCAAAATGATGGATTAGTGATTCAGGAACATAATATGATTTGTATCCAAAAAGTCTTGCACGCCATCCCAAATCCACTTCTTCATGATATGCAAATAATGTCTTATCAAATACCCCAATCTCATCAATTATTTTTTTTGGAAGAAACATGCATGTTCCTGATGCATAACTAATTTCTTCAATATTTTTGTCATACTTTCCTATATCTGGTTCTCCCTTACCTCTAGAAAAACCAAATCCAAAAAGATTTATCATATTTCCAACACCATCTATCTGTTCCAAATTTTTCATTTTCAATGATTTTGGTTGATACAATCCATTACCATATTTTTCATATGCAGAAAAAAATGCATTCAGCCAATTGTTATTTACAGTTAAATCATTATTTAAAAATACAAGAAATTCACCATTAGAATTTTTTATGCCTATATTCAATCCTTCTGGAACTCCAACATTTGTTTTATTTAAAATAAATTTACAATCAGGATATTTTTGTTTGAAAAAATCTCCACTTCCATCTGGAGAATTATTGTCTACAACAATTATTTCATGTTCCTGTGGTGTATGTTCATTTATGGAATCTATACAATTTTTTAAGAATAATTTTCCGTTATAATTCAATATTATTATTGATGTTAGATTTTTTTTCATGATTTTAAAATTTGATCTTGATTAATAATATATACTAATAAATTATTATTAAAATACAATTTTACCATCTACAAATTAATTTTTCAAAAGTAATCCTTGAGTTCCACTTAAATCAATAATATGTGTATCATTTTCAGTACTAAATTCTTTTATTGCTTTTTTAATCCCATCTGTATGAAAATCATGAATAAGAATTATTCCACCATTTACTAACCTTGGATAAAAATATTTTAAACAATCAATTGTACTTTGGTATAAATCTACATCCAAATGCACAAAAGAAAATTTTGTTTCTTGAATATTTTTAGCTGAATCTGGAAAAATACCTTTTACTATTTTGATATTTTCATAATTATTAAGAAATTTTTCTACAGATTCTTCTGTTGTATTATTAAATTGATTTTTTTCCCAAAATTTTTTCCCAAAATGTGTGTCAATATCTGAAACATCTGGTAACCCTTCAAATGTATCAAAAAGATAAAATTTTCTTTCACCTTTTGCTTCACAAATTAATTTTGCTGAGCCTCCTTGAAAAACTCCTACTTCTGCCATATCTCCATCCAATTTTTCTTGAGTTTTTGCTGTCGAGTAAATCAAATAAGCATCATATGGGAAAACTGCAAAATCCACATCTTTTTTTATTTGTTTGATAAATTCTATAATGTATTTTTCTTTATAGAATGATAATAGTAAAAATTGAAATTTAGAAACAAAATATCCCAAAATATTTCCTATTATTTTTGAATCATAAACTAATTTTCTTATAATATTGCTCATACCAAGTAAAAATTTTATAATTTAATATGTTTTTTAGATGTCAAATCTAATAATTGATTAATAAACAATAATAACCAATTATGATATTTTTTTTATATTGAAACCAATAATTGAGGATTGTGGATTAGGAATTCAAAAAATTTCTTTAACATTGCACAATGATGACAGAGGATTTTTAGGTGAAATATTTAGGCAAGATTGGAATGATCTATTGCCTGATTTTGACTTAAAACAAGTTCTTATCTCTCAAAGTAATCCTGGAATAATTAGAGCATGGCACAAACATTTACGAAATCAAATAGATTTGTTTTATGTACTAAAAGGAACTGTGAAAATATGTGCATTTGATGGAGATAAAAATTCAAATTCTTATGGACAACTAATTGAGATTATATCTAATTCTGAAAACCCACAAATTATTAAAATTCCTGGTCATTTGTGGCATGGAACAAAAAATATTGGAAATGAGCCATCTGAAACAATTTACTTTATGAATAATCTTTACGATTATGATAATCCTGATGAAGAAAGAATTGATTGGAATGATCCATCTGTAATTGATCCAAAAACACAAAAACCATTTGATTGGAATGTGACAAACTAATGAAAGGTATTATTTTACATGGTGGTCACGGAACTAGGTTGAGACCATTAACTCATACTGGTCCTAAACAATTACTTCCAATTGCAAATAAACCAATGTCTGAATATTGCATTGAATCATTAAAAGATGCGGGTATAACGGAGATTGCAATTGTAATTGGTGGTATTGGGTCTAAAAAAGTCGAAGAATATTATGGGAACGGAAAAAAATTTGGTGTTAAATTATCATATATAGAACAAGATATTCCTCGTGGAATTGCTCATGCAATTAGCTTATGTGAAAATTTTGTGAATAATGAAAAGTTTGTTGTTTTTCTTGGTGATAATTTAATAAATACAAATATTCACAGCTTTAGAAAAAATTTTGAAAATTCAAATGACGATGCATCACTTCTATTATGTGAAGTAGATAATCCAACTCAATTTGGAATTGCATGTATCGAAAATAACAAAATATCTAAAATGGTCGAAAAACCTAAAAAACCTAAATCAAATTTAGCCATTACAGGAATTTATTTTCTAACACCAAAAATATTTGATAAAATCAAACAGTTGAAACCATCATGGAGAAATGAATTAGAAATTGTTGATGCATTACAAATGATTTTAGATGATAGTGGAAATATATCATATAATATTATTACTGATTTTTGGAAAGACACTGGTACTCCTAGTGATATTATACGTGCAAATAAAATTATTTTAGAGAACATGAAACATTCATTTTTTGGAATTAAAGAAAACAGTGCAAGTGTTAACCATAATGTTTCCGTTGGAAAAAATACTATTATAAAAAATAAATGTAAAATTTTAGGTCCTGCTATAATTGGAGATAATTGCATAATTGAGAATAATTCTATAATAGGTTCAAACGTTAGTATTGGCAATAATTCAAGAATATCTAATTGTTGTATCGATGATTCAATTGTTATGTCTGATTGTACAATAGATGCTAACATAATAATTCAAAATAGCATAATTGCACAGAAATCTGAAATATTTGCAAATAAGGATCCAAAATCTATAAAAAAACTATTGCTTGGTGAAGGTACAAAAATCGTCTTATAATTAAAATACCTCAAAATAAGAAAAAAAATTATGTTTAAAATGAATACACTTAAAGCAATTTTTGAATTATATTATTCTAAGCGTAAATTCCATATGTTTCCTATTTTGTTTCTTTTAATCGTATTAATTGGTGTAACAGCACTGGCACAATCTGGTTTAGTTGCATTCATTTATCCAATCTAAAAATGGAACTTTCTTCTTCTAGATTTAAAGCATTAGCAACTACTGCAGGTTTTACTTTTTGGTTTTTTATAATATCTTCATCAGTTGGAATGTTTTCTTTCGAGTCACTTGGAATTTTTCTATTAGTAACCATTACCATAACTCAAATTTTTGCTTTAAAACTTTCAAGGGGATTAGACATATTCGCAAAAATTAATACAAAAATATTCTTAGGAATTCTATTCATTTTTGTAATATCTTTTTATGGTTTAATGTATAGGATTTTAAAAATTGATGTTTTAAGATTAAAAAAACAATCATCAAGTTATTGGTTAGAAATCGATAAAATAAAAAACTCTACTTCGCTGAAGGAATACTGATGTATGTTTTAGGAATTTCTTGTTATTACCATGATTCAGCAGCTGCTTTATTGAAAGATGGAAAAGTTGTTGCAGCAGTAGAAGAAGAAAGATTTTCAAGAATAAAATTTGATGATGATTTTCCAAAAAATGCAATTGGTTGGTGTTTAAATCAAGAAGGAATAACTGCCGAACAAATTGATTGTGTTGCATTTTATGATAAACCAATTTTAAAATTTGAGAGACTTTTAGATAATTATCTTGCTGTTGCGCCAAAAGGATTGTATAGCTTTTTAGACGTAATTCCAAAATGGATACATAAACGACTCTGGATTAAAAGTCAAATTTCTAAAACCCTAAAAAACTTTAAAGGAAAAATTATTTTTCCTGAACATCATTTATCTCATGCAGCACATGCATTTTTTACTTCACCTTTTAATGAAGCTGCAATATTGACCGTAGATGGAGTTGGAGAGTGGTCTACTACAACTTTTGGAAGCGCATATGATACAAAAATCGTACTAACAAATGATATACGTTAGCCACATTCTGTTGGTTTATTTTATTCAGCTTTTACTTATTTTCTTGGTTTTAAAGTAAATGAAGGTGAGTACAAATTGATGGGATTATCATCATATGGAAAACCAAAATATTATGATAAAATTATGGATGAATTAATTGATGTAAAAACTGATGGTAGTATTCATCTTAACATGAAATACTTTTCTTTTACTTATGATAAAGTAATGACAAACAAAAATTTTTCAGATTTATTTGGTATTCCTCCAAGAAATCATGATTCTAAAACAGAACAAATTCATTATGATATTGGTGCCAGTGCACAATTAGTTTTAGAAGAAATTTTATTAAAAATGGTTAATCACGTATATGAAAAAACCAAAACAAATAATCTTTGTTTAGGTGGAGGTGTTGCTCTAAATGGAGTAGCAAATTATAGGATTTTAAAAGAAGGACCATTTGAAAATATACACATTCCTCCATCTCCTGGTGATGCTGGAAGTGCTATTGGAGCAGCACAATTTTCGTACTACTCTTATGAAAAAAATAAAAGAACTATTCCAAATATAGCTGAATTAACAAAAAATAATATTTATGTTGGTCCTGAATATGCAAATGATAAAATCAAATCTTTTCTAGATAAAAACAATATTAATTATGATTTTTTTGAAAATCATATTTTGCTTTCCAAAACTGCAAAATTAATTTCAGAAGGTAATATTGTAGGTTGGTATCAAGGACGAATGGAATGGGGACCACGTGCTTTAGGTAATAGAAGCATTTTAGCTGATCCTCGTAATCCCGAAATGAAAAATATACTAAATGAAAAAATCAAACATAGAGAATCATTTAGGCCATTTGCACCTAGTATTTTAGAGGAATTTGTTTCAGAATTCTTTGAGCTTGATATACCAAGCCCATACATGCTTCTAGTTGCTAAGGTAAAAAAACCTGAAATTATTCCTGCAGTAACTCATATTGATGGAACAGGCAGACTACAATCTGTTTCAAAAGATGTTAATTTGTTATATCACAATTTAATCAATGAATTCTACAAGATTACTGGAGTTCCCGCAATAATTAATACATCTATGAACGTAATGGGAGAACCAATTGTTAATACTCCTGACCATGCTTATAAAATGATTCTAAAAACAGATATGGATTTTCTTGTGATGGGAAACTATATGATATCAAAAAATAATACGAAAAGTATCATTTAGGATTAAAATGTCTGTACAAGTATCTTACAAAAAACAATTTGTAATATTTTTAATGCTTATTGTTGTGATTTTAATTGTTACTGAGATAACAATAAGAATTGCTGATTATTATAGTACACCTTGTGATTTTACAAAAAGTCCTTTATTTGATGAACTATCAACTTTTGAAAAATGGGAAATGTGTAGAGATTATTCGAGTATAAACATGTTAATGAATTATAAATATTACATTGATGAACCAATAAATCTGAATAAACCCAATCAAAATTCAGATTATTTTAATATTAATTCTCATGGATTTCGTGGTCAAGAAGTAAATTCAGAAAAACAAGATGATACATTTAGAATTTTCTTTGTTGGTGGTTCAACTGCTTTCGGTTACGTAACAATGTCTGATGATTCAACAATTTCTGGATTTTTAGAAACAAAACTTGATGAATCTATTAAAAATGAAATGAATATTGAAGTCATTAATGCTGGTATTGCGGACGCTGATACGCAAGACGAATTATACTACATACAAAATACACTCATAAATTATGAACCTGATATGATAATTCTTTATGATGGATGGAATGATATAGTACATAGACACAGAGATAAAATTAATATTCCATATGATCAATTTATTGAAAATGATTATTATGAAAATCGACATGGTAAAAATCATTTTAGTCCAGATGGTTTATTTTTGAAAATTGATTATCAGACTGGTTTTAGAGTATACAAATTTCTTTATTTGAATTTGGTAAAACCATTTACCAATCCAATTGAATCATCTCCTCACAGTTATGGACATTTCACTCAATCAATTAACTCATTTACAAAAAACAATTGGAATTCAATATGTGAATTAGGTAAAAAAAACAATTTTATTCCAATTATAGCATTACAACCAATTTTAGGTAGTTCAGAACGTATCATGCATGAATATGAAAAACAATATTTAGAAAATGGAACAGAATTTGAAAGAATGGGATTAAAATATCTTAAAGATTTTGAATTAGAATCAAAATCACACAAATTTTCCCAATCTTGTGATTATGTTTTTGATCTACGTAATTCTTTGAAAAATGTAAATGAACCAATTTATTTTGATCATGGTCACATGAGTGATTTTGGATATGAAATTATTGCTGATAAATTAAACTCATTAATCGTCCCAATAATAAAATCAAAACAATTATAATTTTTTCATATTTCCAATTTAGTTAATATTTTATAATCAATTTTAAAAATTTTTACTTTATATCCAAAACCGTCATTAGCTGAATCATATTCTTTTATAAGATATGGAAATTTATTTTCATTATTAAAAACATTCGTGAAAAACTCTGGTCTATTATTTTTTTCATCTACCACTAGATGTGTTAAACCTTTATTTTTTGAATTATTCAAAAATTCTTCTAAAGTATCAAAATCTAAATCGTTTATTCTTTCAGTTTCTCTTGTTAAATGTCCATGGCCATCACTTTTTGCTATTTCAGGCCATTTTTCAATCATTTCTGCTGCTTTTATATATCGACTTTCTGGCTCATAGATGTTATATCCATCTGATAACTCTACAACTTTTTGTGCAACTAGAAATAGTTCTTTTTCATGCTCCACATCAATTGTTGTGATTTCAACTATTGAAATTGAACTTAAAATAATTATTGATAATAAGGAGACACTGATTATTCTTTTTTTGTTAATCTTTTCCTGAATTTTTTCTATAGAATATAATGAAAGTATAGTAAATATGGGAATCATTGGTATTAGATATTTTGTATCTTGAAAATCTCGTGAATACGCATAAAATGCTACGAAAAGAAAAGTAAATCCTACACATATTATAGTTAATTTTTTATAATTAATATTTGAAAAAATTTTCAAAATTCCATAAGGAAATAAAAATATTGATACTGGTAAAGCTATCATTAAAATAAATTTTATAATATTCTCAAATCCTTTTAAAATAAAAATTGACGATACATTTTCATCAATTTCATCAGTCCAATCATCCCCTGAATATTTTTCTTGGATTATGTGTTGATCAACATGTTTTACATTAGAGAAAATGTGACTTACTAAACCATCTTCACCAAAATTATTTAGATCTATTATTGAAAATGGTAAAATAATTATCAAAAAACATAACATGCACAAAAAATATTTTGTAATATTTTTCTTTTTCTCATTCTTTGATTTATAAAAAAATAAAATAGTAAATGGAATTATTAACAATAATGCTTCATAACGTATTACGGTAAGAATTCCAATTAAAATAAAACTTAAGAAAAATGTTTTCTTTGATTGTTTTATTGTAAAATATAAGGCAAAAGTAATTACTATAGTAAATAATATGTCATTTCCACCAAGTAATGAATATTTTATTATTATTGGATTAAAAATGAATAATGCTCCGCCAATTAATGCAGTGATGGGTTTAAAAATTTGTTTACATAATAGATATACTGGTATTACTGTAAGAACTGAAATTACTATCGAGATTATTCTTTGTAAATAAATATGATCAAAAAATGATTCAATTGGAATAATAGAAAAAAACATTGAAATAAATAATGGCCATCCATTATTTGCCAAAAACCATTCACTAGAAATTTCTCCAAAATTACTAGTGTTTACTGCATAGCCGAAGAAATCTAAAACATCTTGTCCAAATGGGATTGCATACGGAAAATAATAAATTCTAATTAATAATCCGCCTATAATCAGAGCTAATAATCCAATCAAATATTTTCTTTCTTCAAAATTCCATCTGAAATTATAATTTTCTATATTCCCTGATTCATTTTTTTGCAATATTCATTTTTTTTGAATAATCATATTAAAAATTTAGTAATTAAACATACTATAAACTGAATATTATTAAGAAAAGTATTTCTTATTATTGTTAAATCTAGTTTAAATTCATAAAAATAATAATAAATTGAGTTATGTCAAATATTCGTGTAGGTTATGCTGGTTCAATAGCATTTTTTATAGGAATTATTCGTCTAATCTTAGGCTTTGTCTTTATCACCATAGTTACACGAATTCTTAGTCCTGAAGAATATGGGACCTGGACATTAATTGGTGGTTTACTTGTATACGTTCTAATTTTACATTATATCGAAACTTATTGGCTAACTCGTGAAACTGCTAGAAACAACGATTCAGGAAAAACAGCAATTTTTTCAGGAGGCATATTCTCTTCCATTGGAATTCTAGCGTACTTGTTAATTGCAACAGTTGTTTCATTAAATTCCCAAGTTGATATGGATGTCTTACTGTTTGCTGTAATCTTAGTCCCTGCTAACTTTTTCTATTCAATATTATCTGCAATAAATTATGGTTGGAAACCTCAATCCCAAAGTTATGGTCTAATTATAATTGATATAGTAAAAATTCCTGCTGTTTTATTATTTGTCTATTACTCTGATTTTGGTGTTATTGGAGTTATACTTTCAGCATTTCTTGGATCGTTAAGTAGTATCGTATTACATCTAGCATATGGTTACAAGAGATTAATTGGAACATTCAACTACAAGTTTCTCAAAAAATGGTTTAAACTATCTTGGTTAACATTGTACCCACCTTTGGCTGGTTTAATTTTCAGCTTAGATGTCACAATTTTTACTATAATCATTGGAACATCTGAAGGATTAGGATACTATGGAGCCGCAGTAGCTATTGGAAGTTTAGTAACGTATGGCGGTCTAACATTTTCCGCGATATATCCAAAATTATTAGGCAGCAATAATGTAGATTTTCTTCAAAACTCTATTACAAGACTTCTGTATTTTATAATTCCTCTATCAGTAATCATAATTTTATTCTCAAAACCTGGTCTTTATGTTTTAAATCCAATCTATGTTATAATTTTCCCTGCTGCCATAATCTTATCATTAAAATTTTTTACTTTTACAATTTTTGATTCATGTAATTTTATTTTAAGAGGAATTGAAAAGGTTGATGTTCAAGAATCCTCATCATTCAAAGATTATATAAAAAGTAAATTATTCTATGTTCCAACCTTACAAATGATTCAACATTCAATTTATGCCTCTTCATTAACAATTTTCCTACTTCTCAATCATAATTTACCTATTGAAGATTTGATTTTTTATTGGGCAATTATATCACTCGTAACTCAACTACCTTTTACAATATACATTTCAATTCTTGTACGAAAAAATATTTCATTTAAATTAGAATGGAAGAAAATCTCAAAATATTTATGTTCAAGCTTAATTTTTGTTTTAATTTGGCATTTCTCAAATGATTTTCTAAATTATAATTCTAGTTTAATTGATTTCTTACCTTGGTTATTATTTTTTATTGGAATTTGTGTATTATCTTATGTAATATTGACGTTTATCATTGATTCTAGTGCAAGACAATTCATCAACTCAATAATTAATGAGATAAAAAAATCATAAAATTAATTATTTTTTACATATTGCTATCAAATAATGTGGGTCTGAACCTTCAATATACTTCTCTAGTAAATAATCACTATTTGGAATTTCTTTTGCTTGATTTTTTTCCTCATCTATCTCTTTCATTTTTTTTTGAAAATGTTTAATGTAAAATGTTCTATTTTTATCAATTTTTTTTAAAAAATCTGAACTAATCTTTCGAATAGATGATGGTTCATTTTCATATTCTTCCAGTAATTGCCTCTGAGAATATAATTCTACATAATTAAATTTTTTTTCTAAAATTTTTAAAAATTTTTTTTTAGAAAATGAATTATCTAAGAACTGGTCAATTTTTATTTTATCACTATTTATCACAGAAATTATTAATTTTCCATCTTTTTTTAGTAAATTAAAAAACTCATCTAATGAATTCTCAAAATTTAATTTTCCAAAATTTGTTTCAAATGCTATAACACAATCAAAATTTTGAAGAACTTCATTTTTTTTTTCATCAATTGGAGTAAACTTTATTTTATCATTATTCTTTGTGTATGAAAAAATTTTATCATCTTTATTGGAATAAGTAATTACTTCCTTTGTATCATTTTTTAATAATATTTTTGCAGAATTGTACATTGTACTTTTATTAAATTTACAATCAAGAATTTTACCCTGACAAAATTTCGTTATAAACTCATATCTTGTGATATATTCTTTTATCCAAAATTTTCGTGAATACAATCGTAATTCTGAATTTATATTGTATATTAATAATACTATAGTTGCTTATGAGATTCGGAATTCTTCTTCAAGGCAGAATCACAAGTTGGACTCCATCTATAATTGAGGAATATAAAAAACATTTTCCTGATTCACAAATATTAGTTTCAACTTGGAATGATGAAAATACGGAAGGCATTGAATGCGAAATAGTTAAAACTGATTCTCCTGAACTTGCGGGTCCTTCTAAATCAACTGTAAATTTCCAAATAATTGGAACAAATGCTGGATTAAAAAAAATGGATTCTGATGTTATCATGAAATGTAGAACAGATCAATTTATACACAATCCAAAAATTTTTCAAATTTTCCAAGATAATGCATATCCTGAAAAAATATTGGTTCCAGATATAGGCACATATGAAATAATCAAATATAGAACATCTGATTTCTGTCAATTAGCTACCAAAGTATTGTTGGAAAATTTTTGGTCTAACATTCCTTTGTATGATGGTAGCAAATATGAAGAAGCAGGAGTATATCTTACAAAAAATTACATACTGAATATCAAAAAAGATACTTCTCCTTGGAAATCAATCGTCAGAAAATATTTTTGCGTAAAAAGTTTCTTTGATGATTTTCAAATTGAATGGGAAAAATTAAACACTTCAGATATTTACCAAAGAACCTTATTTGATGCTTATCCAAAACGTCTAATTCCAGAATAATTACTTGTATAAGTTAACAAATTTTTTTATTTCTTCTGGTGAACCTAATGGCCACTTTTTTTCAATTGGAAATGTAATAATTATTTTATTTTTTTTTATAAATTCATTATATACTGGAGTAACATAGTATTCATTCTTAAAACGAATATTTTTTTTGATCATATTTTTTGCATATTCCACAAAATCTGAACCTTTTTTATAATAATGCATCCCTGCTGCAGCAATGTTACTAATTGGAATTTTCTCTGCCGCTTCTAAAACAAATCCTTTATCATCTAATTTAACATAACTATATGCCTTTGATGTTTGTATATCTGGATATGTCATCACGCATGCATCAATATTGTCTTTTTTTATTTTCTTTTCAAATTCGTTATAATTCCAAATCATACAATGATCTGAATCTGAAATAAACAAATCTTCTTTATTATCTATAAATTTTGATGCGCGAAGAATCGTATCAGCTGTACCTTCTGTATCCTCATTTATTACTACAATTTTGCAATCTGGCACTATACTTGAAAGTTTTTTATCCAAATCATATTTCTCAATATGTTCATTTTTACAACAAAAAATAAAATTTCCTTTTAAGCCTAAAGTGGTAATTGACCATTCTGCTATTGTTTTTCCATTGATCTCAATCAATGGCTTTGGCAAATCATATCCTGCATCTGATAATCTTGATCCTTTCCCTGCCATTGGCATTACAATATTCATTGTAGTTCCTCAGACAAAAACATCTTTAATTCATTTGGATGGTCTGTACAAATGCCACCTGTTCCTAATTTTATCAATCTTTTCCATTCATTTTTAATATCTTCAAAACTAGATTTCATTAACAATTCTCTAGACATTGTAATTGTTAAAACATTATTTTTCTTGTTATCTGAAAAAATTTTCCCGTCATACCATTTTCCTTTACTTTCATCACACCAGAGAATTTTTACATTAGATATGTTTTTTTGTTCATTTTGATATTTTCCAATATCTAGATGTTCGACATTAATCTCTTTTTCAAATGTACTAAAAATAAAACATTTTTTACCTATATCATATTTTAGAATTAATTCTTCTAAAACTTCTAAATTAAAATCCTCTTTTACGTGTATAGCAACTTTTTTTGTATAATTTTTAATTATTTCACATGCATTTTCAAATAATTCCATCTTGTCAGAATTATTTTTTTGATCATGTGAAAGATATATCTTGGAATCAAACTTTCTTACATCAATTTCTATATTAAAACCGGATTTTAGATTTTTTTCAATTCCAAATAATGAATTTTCTTTACCCTCAAATATTGCTCGATGGGAAAAAATTTCTATCATCGTTCTAAAATGAATTTATCATTTGTATTTGACGGGAGTTTTACAATAATTACCTCTGAATCTTCTAAAAATTTTGGATCTGCTATTTCATTTGGTTCAATTACAAAAATATCTCCTGATGAAAAAACCTCATCATTAATTTTTATTTTTCCTTTAATAATGAATGTTATTTCTGTTGCAATTTTATGAAAATGTTTTTCCCAATTCTGATCTTTGTAATGTTTTACATATGCAACTTCACAATCAGTGGTTTTGAATGCAGTTGGTTCAAAATTACCTATGAACCAACCTCCTTTCATTTTATTAAAATCATATTTTCTCATTACTTTCTTTTGTCCAGTTTGTTTTCCATGAATTTTCTAGTTCTTCTGGTGTTCCCATACTTTTTACTTCATCTACGTGGTATGTCATAATTTTAGACTTCTCAAAATTAAATTCATTAAACGCAGTTGATAAAAAGAATTCATTATTGGTTCTAATCTCTTGATTAATCATTTTTTCAATTGCTTCAATCATATTTTTTCCTGATTTTACATAAAATATTCCTGCATTTGCTATATTGCTAATTGGTTTTTTTTCAGCAATCTCCACAACCTGATTTTCTTCATTGATTTTTACAAAACTATTTCTTGGATGTGTTGATGTATATGTCACTAATGCCCCTTCTGGATTTTTCTTATTTATAAAATCAATAAATCTTGATGACGACCAATCGATCCACTGATCACAATTTGCAATAATTACGGGTTCATCATTATTTATTAGTGATTTTGATTCCAATATTGTTGCGGCTGCACCTTCTGTTACTTTATCTATTGAAATAATTTTACAGTCTGGTTTTAGATTTTTTAGAACTGTATCTAACGAAAATTTTTCTATATGTTCCTTCAAACAAATGAAAATATAATTTCCATTAATATTGATATTTTCTAAAACTAATTCTATCATTGGTTTATTTTTTATCTCAATCAATGGTTTTGGAAATGTATATCCTGCATCAATCCACCTCTGACCTCTTCCAGCCATTGGAATTATTATATTAAATTTTTGTTCTTCTGGGAGTTTAGATTTTATGTAGCCCCATTTATCTATGGCTTGTTTTAATTCATTTTCTAAATTTCCATTATTCAAATCAATTTTCTTTGTTGCTGCTTCTATTGCTTGTTGCATTGCTTTTGTTCCTGCAAGTGTTCCGGAAGGATGACCATGAATTGATCCTCCACAACTACACATTACATCATTACCAAATTGATTTTTCACTGCATCAACTAAACCAGGATGCATTCCTCCACTTAGAGCTGGAACAGTTCCTTCATAATCTTCTCCATCTTTTAATGCACTCATTGTTTTACGTAAATCCTCTTCATCTTCATGATAGTATCCGCCCCACATTCCGGCATGGATGAAATCTGCTCCACTCATTCTAGCCATTTTACAAATTACAGGCCACTCTATGTGAAAATCATGTCTCTTATTTGTAAGAATTTTATCACCACTTTTCTGAAAATGTAGAAATATTGGCAGATCAAGCTTTCTAATTGCATTGTATACTCCTAGACCACTCCAAAAATTGATGTGAACTCCATTACCTCCTAATTCATGAACTTTTTTTACTCTCTCAAGGCAATGTGGAAAATCTGATGTTATACAAAAACAATAAACAACTTTTCTATCTATTGAGTTCAAATAATTCATGATGTAAGGTACTCTTTCTTCTAAAGGAGCAACATCTGGGTTACTCATTATTTCATCCTCTTTGATAAATTCTACTCCCCCTTCAACTAGCTGTTTTGTCATTTCTAGTAACACTTCTTTTGATGCACCAACTTTTGGTTTGATAATTGCACCTAATAGAGGTCTGTCGTGATTTCCAACAAAATCTCTAAAACCTTTTATTCCAAATTTTGGTCCCAAAAAATGTTTTTTTGATTTTTCAGGTAACTGAAAATCTTTTAGAACACATTTTTCGAACATATTGATATCTAATTGCCCTCCCATGAAGTGACAAAGCATTTGAGAAATACCATCGTTATCAAGATTTATGTTCACTAAAGGAAACGCAATTTTGACAATTCCTTCTTTTTTCTTTCTTAAATCTTCTTTTTTTGCAAGTATTTTACAACTATGCGCCAAAATCATTTCGTCAGTTTCAAACAAACTTCGAGTGTTAGGGTTTCCAATACTCTGTCCAACCGCAAGATTCCATGCTAGATCAAATAAATCATATTTGTTATCATTTGTTGCCAAATAATATGTTGCAATTATATTCTCTTCAGGTGAAACTTCCTGACAAATTACTGATTCATATTTTTCCTGTTCACTAGTCACAATCTCATTTTTTTCCTAACCTAATTTAAGGTTCCTCACAATTCCTCAAACATAAAGATAAGAATATTTTTTTAAAAAGGATATAATTTATAATAATATGAAACCAAATCTATTATTCATAGTTGTAGATTCATTAAGAGCAGATAGATTTTTTGGGAGATCCCGAACTTGTAAAACTCCTTTTATTGATGAATTACTCAAAAAGGGTACTTATTTTCAGAAAAATTACAGCTCATCTGATGTAACTGGCACATGCCTTGGAAACATGTTTACTGGAAACTATTCATTCAAAACTGGAATTACTCTAAAAAATTTTAATGAAAATGCTATAACATGCTTTGATATTCTAAAAAATCATGGTTATTCTTTGTATAGTCTAATACCTGATCTCACCTGGTTTCATAAACTAACAAAAGATTTTGATAAAAATGATATGTTTTTTTGTGCAAACCTTGAGCAAGATGGATTGAATGATGGATTAGGTGAAAAGATTATCGACACATTAAATCACAAATCAAAAAATCCTTGGTTTTATTATATACACTTGCATGATCTTCACGATAAAATTGTTGTCCCAAACAAATTTTCTAATAATTTTTTTGGTAAAAATGATTATGATAAACAAGTTTCATTTATTGATTCATGGCTATCAAAAATTATCAATAATATTGATTTAGAAAATACCATCATTATCATAACTTCTGATCATGGAGATTATCTTCCAATAACAAACATCTCTACAATTCCTAAAATTCAAAATTTTATGAGAAAATTAAAACATACATTTCCATCACTAGAACCTTTAGGTCTCAAATTTTTTATATTTTTAAGAACTTTTTCTGAAAATTATAAAAAACAAAAACTGAAAAAACAATTAAGTAATGAACAATTAAGAACATTAACTAAAAAAGGTGGGGTAGATCTTTTTGATGATGTTTTACATGTTCCTCTGTTTTTCTGTGGACAAAACATCCCTTCTGATCTTGTTATTAATGAATTAACTTCGGGCGTTGACATTTTTACAACTTTACTAAAAATATTGAAAATAAATCATAATTTTGAATCCATTGATGGAAATGATCTTACGACTTTCTTTACATCTGAAGAAAAAAATGATAGAAGTATCTATCTAGAATCTGGTGATATTCAAGAACAAAAGGAAGGAAAAGTTATTGGAATTAGAACAAACAATTACAAATATTTGAGATCGAGAAATAATCCAAAACAAAATATTTCTTTATATGATCTAAAAAATGATCCTATGGAGACAAACAATTTATCATCAAATACAGAATTAGTTAAAAAATTGGAAAAAATTTTACTAAGTCTTCTTGATAAACATGAACCATCGGAAATATTATCTACACTTACTGAATCTGAAGAAATAAAGATTAATGAAGAACTAAAAAAGATGGGATACATAAAGTGAAGTTATTTGGCAGTTCAATCTTTATCTAAAAATAAAAGAATAGGCTTGAATTTTTTGAGTATACTAAATGATATTAAAAGAAGACCTGAAGATGCTGCTGAAGAACTAGGGGTTCCTACTGAAGAAATCAATCAGATTATTGCAGGTGAAAAAGAATTGTCTTTTGAAATTGTTAATCGCGCAATTGAAATTTGGCCATTAAATGCTAGAGACTTTTTCTTGATAAATGATGATGCACCAAATGGAGTAAAAATTATGCGTTCTGAACAATCAACAAAATCTAAAAGAACAATGGATAGAGCTGGAAAACCATATTATGAATATAGAGATACTGCAATGAGTAGCATTGCACTTTTTCGTCCAGAATGGATTGAAGAGTTATGTTATGTTAAAAATAATGATCCTGAAAACACTGATGCTCAATGGAACGATGGTCATTTTATGCATCAATTTACATATTTTATTGGAGATGTAAATTATTATTACAAAGGTCCTGATGGACAAAAAAAAGTTGCAGTAACTCAAACTGGTGATTCTGTTTATGGTACCCCATTTCGTCCTCACACATTTACAACTAGACATGAAGCCATAAAGAATGGATTAATCTTGGCATTAACATACGGAAATAAACTAGCTGCAGATACACAACAAGAATTAGCAGCTATTGGAGAGGAATTAGGAATTCAATTTCATTTGGATTTTTCTTCAAGAGAAAAAGCATTCTCATCATTATTAAAATTCTATATTGATGCATCTAGTTTATCTTTACTTGAATTATCTAAACGAACAAACACACCAATAAACTTAATTGAAAAATATCTCACAGGAGATACACAGTTACCAAATATTGATGAAATTAAAAAATTTGCAGATGCATTAAACATCCAAACTCGTGATCTTTTTCCACCTGATACAATTGAAGAAAAAGTATTATTAAGAAATTATAAAACTTCACCAAGATGGTTCTACCCTGATTCAACCAAAATATATGAATTAGTTGAATTAGTTAACTCAAAAAATCTACCTGATTCTAAAGCATTAGAGCTTAATATCCACTCATCTGATGTTAATGATAATACATTAGATCTTAAAATGGGCCTGCACCAATATATCTACAATGTAGGCGACACCACGATGTCTTTTTCTTGGAAATATAATGAAAAATTACACAATGAAAAAATTCATCCCGGTGATTCAATTTACATAAAACCATTCATACCTCATAATTTCCGTGAAAAAGGAAAATTATTGATTTTGCGTATAGGTAGTAGAATTACTGGTGATGCTCAAAGAGAATTTTCTAATTTAGACAAAAACGATGCTCAAAGGGCGATACAAGAAACTCAAATGTGGTTTAATCCTAAAGGTAAATAATTTTTCGCATGAAGAATCTAATTATTATTACAATTGATGGTGCACGTACGGATTTCGTTCAAAAATCATCTATATTTCAAGAATTAAATTCTAAATCAATTTTTTCACATAATTGTATAACCTATGCTCCTCATACTATTGCATCAATGCATGCAATTTTTTCTGGAACTTATGGTTCTAGAAATGGTACCAATAGTTATTGGTCAACATATCAATTTAAAAAAAATGATTTTAAAACATTAACTGAATATCTTTTTGAAAATGATTTTCTAACCGTAGCTGATGTTCATAGTGATATTGTAATCCCTAAACAAGGATTTACCAAATTTTTGACTCATAATGAGCATGAAGATGATATAAAATCAAAACATCTTGATTTGATTCAAAATTTATCAAACAATTCTGAAAAATTTTTCTTATACTTGCATTATAGTAATATTCATACTCAGATCTCTGAGAATGTTTTAAAAAAATATACAAATTTTTCTGAAGAATACTTTTCAAATAAAGAATATAATGAAAAAGAGTATTCAAAATTATTTTTTAATTCTGAAAATTACCTATCTGCAATCCTAGACGAATTAAAAAAATTAAATCTGTTAAATGATTCTCTAGTTTGTATTCTCTCTGATCATGGAATAAGTATTGGTGAAAAAATTGGCGAACGGGCTTATGGCGCCTTTTTATATGATTACACAATCAAATCTTTTTGTTATTTTTTATCCCCAAAAATAAATTCCTTTGAAATAATACAACAAATAAGAACTATTGATATTATGCCCACCATTTTAGATTTCTTAGGCATAAATCTTGACGAAACTTATTCTAAAATAGATGGAATTTCAGTTTTACCTCTCACGCAACATAAACCAATTAATGAAAAATTTGCATTTTCTGAAACTGGAAATCCTTTGAAAAGTGACAAACCACCAAAATTACCAAATGTAAAATCACTTCGAAATTCTGAATGGAAATTAATTTACAATACACATAATGATTCAAAAGAATTGTATAATCTAAAAAATGATCCTACAGAATCTAAAAATCTTTTTGGAAAATTTCCTGAAATTGAAGAAAAATTCTGGAATAAATTATCTAAATTGGAAAGTGGATCAATAGATTAATTAAATTTTTTATTTGCCATCTCTATATCTTGAGGTGTATCTATTTCTGCCCAATTTCCTTCTACAAAAATTGGTTTTACGTAATAATTTAGTTCAATTAATTCTTGAATTATATCGGTAATGTATGCTTGATTAAACATTTTTGCATTATGAAATTTTCCTTTATGATCATTTTTTAATTTTTTACATAGTTTCATAAAAATTTTCCATCCCTTTGAAGAAAATTTTAGAATGCCTATGAATTCTGAAATATTCTTACCTTGAAGATTTTTCTTAATTTCTTCAATTTTTTCATTTGTCACTTCTACTAAATCTGCTTGGGAAACTGGGTGTTCTGTTCGGCCCATATACTTTTCTTTCCAATTTCTATCTAATGCAATTCCAAAATCACACTTTGTCTTAACAATTTTTTCAAAAATATTTTTATCAAAAATTATATCAGAAAAAATCACTATTACATCATTCTCAAAAATTTTATTTATTGAGATTAAGCTTCCTAATTGTTCGTGTTTTTGATATTCATCATCTTCAAAGATATCAATTCCAAATTTTACAAATTTGTCTTTATTAGGACCTGCTATAATGGAAATATCTCTTTCATTATTTTGTTGGATTATGTCTAACTGTCTTTCTAAAATGGTTTTTTTATTAATTGAAATTAGAGATTTAGGTATGAATTTAGTTTCATCTCCTAATCTAGTTCCACTACCAGCTGCCAAAATCAGAATTTTCATTTTTTCCTTAATGTTTTCATAAATTGTTCTCTAATATTGGATGGCTTATGAGTAATTCTTTTACTAATAATTTTTTTTGAATTTATTTTTACTATCATCATTATAGGACCTGTTCTATTCCTAATCTTCTTAATCTCTCTCTTTAATTGTAATTTTGAATTAATTTGAAAAACTTTATAATTTGAGTTTTGTCCAATCTTTCCAATTTCTACATTTTTTGAATTAGTTGGTTGACCGCCAGTTGACTCATGAACATTATTATCAAAAATTATATGAATTAGATTTTTTGGTTTTAAACTTCCAATGGTAATCAATGAACCTAAATTCATCAAAATATTTCCATCGCCATCAAAAACAAAAATTTTTTTTCTTGAATTTTTTAACGCTACGCCTAATCCTATCGATGATGCTAATCCCATAGAGCCTATCATGTAGAAATTACTTGGTTTATCTTTTACATTAAACAAGTCTCTACTAATATATCCATTTGCTGAAATAATTGGCTCATCACCAATTTCATTGACAATAATTTCCATGGCTTCTTTTCTAATCAAGAAATTCCCTCTTAACAATTAATGCACAAATTTTTTTATCTTTATTTTTTTTAATTGCCCACGTACATACATTCTTCCAATTTTTTTCTGAAATTATTTTTGATTGTAATCCTAAAATTTTAATTAATTCAGGTTGAATTTTACCAATTTTTTTATGTTCTGGAGCATCTTCTGCTAAATAACCTCTCCATCCAATCAAAAATATCATTGGTATATTGTACAATTGCACTAGTGATGTAATTGTACTCAATGAATTTGCAAAACCTGCATTTTGCATAAAAACTAGTGAATTACTTTGTGATAATGACATACCTGTCGCTATGCCAATTGCTTCTTCTTCTCTAGTTGTAATTATGATTTTTTTTTCCTTTAATCCTTCGCTAATGAAATCTTTTAATGTTGAGTCTGGAACTCCAACAAAATTATCTATTCCATTTTTAAGTAAAAAATTAAATATTTTTTTTTGAAAATCTTTTTTCAATTAATATAACCCATTTTTTTTAGTTTTTCTTCAATATCTTTTTCTTGCAATTTAACATCAAACATTTTTTGTAATTCAAAAATATCTTCCATTGATGACATATCCTCTGAAACATCGTCCAAGCTTTGAGCATTTTTTAATTTTCTTAACAATCTTGACATTGATTTATGTGCTATTCTTAATGATTGATTTGCATAAATTACCATCTTGACTTTATGTGAAATTAATTCATCAATTTTTACACTACCATAAGAAGTTGGAACTACAACAATTGGAATTTTTCCTTTCCACGTATCACAAAATTCAAAAATCTCATCAGGTGTATTATTTTTTGAATGAATTAAAATTGCATCGGCTCCTGCATTTTCATATGCATTAGCTCGTTTAACTGCCTCTTTAACACCTAATCCTGCAATTAATGCTTCTGTTCTGGCAATAATCATGAAATTCTGATCTGTTTTTGCTTCTTTCCCGGCAATAATCTTTGCAACAAATTCTTTCTCATCTACCAATTCATGTTTGCCATTATCAAGAAGACTATTTTGTTTTGGAAAAATTTTATCTTCTATGCTTATTCCTGCAACTCCTGCTTTTTCATATTGTTTCACTAAATGTGATACATTTGCTGGTCCTCCAAAACCAGTATCACAATCTGCAATTATTGGAATATTACATGAATCTACCATATTTTTTGCTACTTGCAAGAATTCTGTCATTGTCATTATGCTGGCATCTGGAACTGCATGTGTTGCAGAAATTGCAAAACTTCCAGCCCATACTGCATCAAAACCATTTACTTCGACTAATTTTGCTGACATTGCATCAAAAGCACCTCCAATTTTCAAAATATCATTTTCTTTAATTTTTAATTTTAATTTTTCCGATTGTGAAGACATAATTCATCTTTTTATGTCAAGTTATAAAAAATATGTGATATATTGATTCGATATGTATGAAATTAAACAACCATCTCAAATAATCATTGGTCGTGACTCATCAAAAAATTTTAATTTTCCAGAAAACTCTCTAATTATTACTTCTTCTGGTACTGTTAAGCGAGGATGGTTAGAACATTTGGGCATTAAAAATTATTCACTTTTTGATAATGTAGAACCAAATCCCTCACTTGATACGGCAAATAACATAATTGAAACATTTTCAACCAAAAACATATCTTGTGTAATTGGGCTTGGCGGTGGCAGTAGTTTAGATGTTGCAAAGTATGTGGGTCGTAACATAAAAAAGAAAAAAATTATGATTCCTACTACATTTGGTAGTGGAAGTGAGGTTACAAGAATTTCAGTATTAACTGTAAATGGAAAAAAACAGAGCTTTCATGATGATTCTTTATTTGCAGATACCTCGATTATTGATTCTTTTTTTATCCAAAACTCTCCACCTGAAATTATTAAAAATTCTGCTATAGATGCAGCAGCTCAATGTTCTGAAGGATTTGATAGTCTTAATGGAAATTATTATACAAAATTTCTTTGTGAACATGCATTTAATCTATTAGAGAATGGTATTTTGAATATGAATAAAGAAAATATTGTTTTAGGTTCATTAGTTTCTGGTTTAGGATTTGGAAATTGTTCAACTACGTTAGGACATGCATTATCCTATGTTTATTCAAATGAAGGTTATTCTCATGGTCATGCCTTAGCCTATACAACTCTCATTGCTCATAAATATAATAATTCTAAATTTTATAAAAGATTCAAAGAATTAGTTACATATTTCTCTTTTCCAAAAATTAATCTTTCAACCGAACTTGAAATTTGTGCAGAAATTATTTTTCAAGATAAAAAACATTTGAATAATAATCCTAAAATTATTTCAAAAGAAAATATTATAGATCTATTAAAAATTATTAATATTACAGATATATCAACAAAAAATTAATTTTTATTTTCTCTTACAACTGTAATTAAACTATACAGTAGTATTGCAGAAATAAATAATATTGAACCCAACAAAAGAGTTCCTGCAGAAATTAATGTTAAATTCGTATTTAATCTACCAATTTCAGTGTAATAATCTACTGAAAAGTATGTAAAAATTACTCCTATTCCTATAAGAATTAGTGATGGTATACCGTAGAATTTCAAAGGATGTTGAATCGATGTATATTTTATTGTGCTAATTAAAACTGATGTTCCATGTGAAACCGGATTATGTGTTGAAGTATCTCCTTCATAAATAATTTTTATTGGAATTTCAGTAATTCGAAATTTCTTTTCACTTGATTTTATTAAAATTTCAGTTGAAATTCCCATTCCTTTTTCAGTTAATACTATATTTTCTAATACTTTTTTTCTATAAGCCCTAAAACCACTTTGTGAATCTGTAAAATTCTCTTTTATTGAAGCATTAGTGACATGTGTGATTATTTTTATTCCAATCTTCCTATATCCTGGCACATCATTATCATTACTCAAAAATCTGGAACCTATCACAACATCAGCATCGCCATTTGTTATTGGGTGTAGTACTCTATTGATATCTTCAATTCTATGTTGTCCATCTGCATCAAAAGTAACTAATACGTCAGTATCCATTCCTGATGTCATCTCAAAAATTGATTTTATTGCTGAACCATACCCTAAGTTCTTTTCATGTTTTATGACTTTTGCACCTAATTTTTCTGCGATTGTTGATGTTTTATCAGTTGAACCATCATCACAAACTATGATTGAATCTGTAATATTCTTTAATTCTTTTAAAATTTCTGGTAATTTTTCTTCTTCATTAAATGCAGGAATTCCAATTGTAATCTTCATATCCTTTTTTTTGTTACAACATATAAAATCTAACTGATGAATTATTCTTGTATTTTTAATTTCTTTTTAATGAAATCTACTGAAATAACTGGTGATGGGTCTGTATTATTTAGAACTGCTGAATAAATGGTTGAATAATCTAATAAATAAATTAAATTAGTAATTTTTGAAAGAATATTGCCATCTACTGAATTTATTACCTTATACTTAATATCATTCATTTCAAAAAACTCTTTTAATATTTTCCATCTTAAAATGGTTTTTTCATGATCATCTTTTCCTTGAATTAATACAGGTTTAACTACTGATTCTTTCTCCCATGCAACTATTCCATTATGACATGATTCAATTATATCTTCTGCAATTGCATGCAGTTTTGCATTTTCTTGCAAACAATTTTTATATCTGATTGCTGCAGCATTAAAACCTCTAGGATAATATATTGATACAATATCCCTTGTAAATTTTGCAAGATCTAATGCACTATTTTCATTGCTTAAATTTTTTGAATAAATATCATTTCTCATTTTTTTCATAAATGAAATTGATTCATAAATTTCACTTTCATCTATTGGAAGAATTGGATCTAATATACTAAGTATCGAATACAAGAAACTTGTTAATGATGCTCTTGGCGAATGTATCATAGGTATTTTTTGATAAAAAATATTGTTACTAACACAATATTTTTCAAGTAATCCTCCAGATGAAAATCCAACAGCTTTTGCATTTGTTTTATTCACATTTTTCAAAATGTTTAACACTTCTTCTGTATCTCCAGATACACTAGTTGCTATTACAAGAGTATTTTCATCAACTGTTTTTGGTAAAAGATAACCACGAACGTTACTGACATGAATATCTTTTTTTGATAAAATTGTACTTATGGTATCTCCTATTGAACCAGAACCTCCCATACCAGCAAATACAATATGATCAATATCTTTAAAATCTAATTTTTCAAATTTTGTTTCCATTGAATCGGTAGCAATTTCTGGCCATTTATCATAGATTTTGAACATACATTGTTTATCAACTCTTTCTAAGTCATTAAAATCCATTATTCTTGTTTTCTATAATGTTGTAAAATACTTAACTACAAAATCAAATGTAAAAAAATAATATACGCCTATTTTCTTTTTTCAATATGAGTCTAAAAACTGTAGAATGGAAAGATAATTCTGTAATAATGATTGATCAGACAAAATTACCTACTATTCTTGAATATGTCACCTATACTGATTACAATCAAGTAGCTGATGCAATACGTACACTTGTTGTTAGAGGTGCACCTGCAATTGGTGTATCTGGTGCATTTGGACTAGCTCTGGCCTCATTACAAAGTAATGCGACAGAGAAAAATGAACTAATTTCATATATGGAGAATGCCAAGAAAATTCTTTTTGAAACTAGACCTACCGCAGTTAATCTTGCTTGGGGGTTAGAAAAAATTATGCAAGTTGCAAATCAAGGAACAACTGTGGATGAAATTAGAAAAAATGTTGTTGAATATGCAAAAAAAATGGCGGAAGAAGATATTCAAATCAATATGGCAATGGGAAAAAATGGTTCAGAATTGTTTAATGATAATGATACAATTATGACTCATTGTAACGCTGGTGCATTAGCTACTGTTGGTTATGGTACTGCATTAGGAGTTATACGTGCAACAAAGGATAGTGGAAAAAATGTGAAAGTTATAGCTACTGAGACACGACCAATTCAACAAGGTTCTAGATTGACTGCTTTTGAATTAAAACATGATGGAATTGATGTTAGCCTAATACCTGATACTGCAGTTGGTTATTCAATGGCAAATGGTTTAGTAGACAAAATTG
>Ga0310344_10000742_pt1 | contig 25329 bp, 15 predicted proteins | sample HC15DNA20200_MG_FD_203801 | JGI IMG/M metagenome (GOLD analysis project Ga0310344, IMG submission 203801) | Marine microbial communities from station ALOHA, North Pacific Subtropical Gyre - HC15-DNA-20-200_MG | ecosystem: Environmental > Aquatic > Marine > Oceanic | place: Pacific Ocean: North...
CGCAGATGGATTGTGATGGAGATTCTATCGATCGATGAGACGGAATTAGAGTCTGATGTGGACTTCAGAGTGGAGTTTTCTACCAGCAACTCACTTCTTTTCAGCCCACTTGTTTCAGCTATGCTTGCAGTTTTCTCACTTTGCATGGCAATTGCAGCAGGAATGGCACTGACTAGGAGCAGATCTAGGATTCCAAGCATGGCTATGATAGGGGTTCTGGGAGTGCTCACTTTCTCTATCTACTGGTTCGGACTTCCGATGCAGATTGTCCTAGGAGTTGTTGCATCGAGTGTCCTACTGGTATTTCCTGCTGCTCTAATTTCCCCTCCCATTGATTCAACTACAAGCGGTAACATCAGATCAAAGCCCATAGGGAGAGTCAAGTGCCCCTCTTGCAACAATCGAATCGTCGTTGAGTCGGCTGTGAGGCCACTTAGAATCGAATGCAATGACTGTGGAAGTACTCTAAGACTTGAGTGATGTTATCCTGCCAGTTGAAAGAATTGAGTCAGTGACCAGATTTGATGCATCTCGTGGGTCGAGTTCATCCCAATAAATCTGCGCTCGGGAAATTTGTGAGGCTAGATCGGAATCCCAGCCTATTCCCAGAATGCATTGCCAGAGAAGACCCTCCAGTCTAGGAGTGGATGGGATGTTAGGCAACAGTGAAGGAAGAGCAAGTGCAGACATTACCTCCGATCTCTCATCAAGCCCCATCTCTGGCCATGATTCCCGAGCAATTAGCAATACATCCATATCCAACCAGGGATAATTTTTCGGTTCCGGATCAGGGACTTCTGTGACGGGGACGACTCGAATTGATCCTTCCGAAACCAGAAAATCCCTGATAGAGGATAAAACTGGATCGTATGATGTGTCTAGAGCGCGATTAATCCAATTTCCAGATAGGGCCCAAGGCCTCATTATTCTCAGCCTCTTACTTGAGGGACAAATTATCTGGGCAATTGCGTGTGACTGTGCTACAGGGCTAAGGGGTCCCTTTCTGGAGTCTCCTTGGTGTCCCTTCAGACCCTCAACAACAATGGGTGAAAGAGTCGTTCCTCCGAACGAGACTGATGGCTGTTCATAATTTGAAAGCAAGGTATCAGAAACCCGAACAAAAGTTCCGGAGTTTGGAATTTCATTAGTAAATCTCCTCCTATAGGGGATTCCAGAGTCGATTAATGCCCCCTCCAAGGGAGCTACAGAAAGTGATCCTTCCAGCGTTGGTGATGAGGACAGAAGGATTCGCGAAGAAGAGTCTAGGACAAGTCTCGCAGTTCTTTCGAGATATTCAGAAATCTCGAAGAATGCGGCTTCGCGTATTAGCTCCCTCATAGCTGGCCACTAATGCAGGGAGTTCTAATTCCTACTATCACTCGACCATTAGCCTCAGCTGGTCGCGCTTGTATGTCCAGTCTGACTCGAGCATTTTGTTCTGCTTGTAGTATCGGGACAGTCGCCTAATCTTGGACTCGCAGAGCTCCAATTGGCGTCTATTGTGAATATCCTTGCCATTTTGTGAAAGATGGTCGATAAGCCTAAGAGCGCGTCGCATCAAACTCATCAGGTCTTCTGGATATCCGGTTTCGACATTCAGTCTTTCAAGGGTTTGTGATATTCTCTCGCCAGTTACCAGCCTCACATCTGGAACTCCATGTTTATCCCTTAGTATCGAGCCTATCATTGCATTAGAGTGACCCTGATTAGAGAGTTGAATAATTGTCTCTTCGATGTCCTTCTTGTCGGAGTTAGACCACTCCGGAGGTTTCGTGGAATTCGGCTTGGATGAGCCACTTTTCCCCTTTCCTCTGCTGTGCATCCTTGACATGTCTCTACCTCGGGCAGCCGGGCGAAATACTCTCCCTCTTTAACCACTACGTAGCAATTAACGGAAGAAAAATCGTCACAGACGGTGCTTTGCCTTTGCCAACTTACCAGGCCCATGAGGCCATTCCCAACCAGGAGCAACAGATCTTGCAGATCCAACCAATCTAGATTTCTGGAAAACCAGTAGTTCTTCTCCGGCACGGATCATTGGATCGAATGAGTCTATGTAGCTAGGGAAAATATCTCCTGACCATGAGACTTCGTCATTCAGAACAATCCTCTTGAGAACTCCCAATTCATCCAATAATTCCAGGCTCGACTTAGAAAATGAGAACATACCCCTTCTGGGATTCCATTTTGCTATCTGTACGCCATTAGAGAAAATGGTCAGGATAGGTGGCCTTCCACGAATTTCAGAGCCATCCAACCAAGAGTCTGAATCGAGCAAAAATCTAGAAATTGACTTTAATGTCATCATTCTTGGTCTTTCGGGAAATTCTATCAATCCAGTATTTTCCAGTGCAATCTCGACTTCGTTTTGAAGCCTTGAGAGGGCAGATTTAGACCCAGCCGTTTCTCCTGCCCTAGTGTCTACTACTTCGATCCCCTCAATCTCGAAATCAACCCCTGAGTGGTTTACAATTGACGAGTAGCCAACTCTTTCTACCAGGCGTGATACCATATATCGAATAGAATCCAACTCATCAGAATCCCAATCTCCGGTTACTGGAATATCATAGTGGGCCGCGGGCCAAATCTCTTCCAATTCTCTTGGGACCAGCCCCAGGGGAGCTGTTACCATCACCTCATGGACAAAGGGGCTTCTCAGTGACCTCCTGAAGCGAGAATGACTCTGGGACAATTTGTAAGGCTTCTTTGCCGAGCAGGGCAATAGAACCATGACGTTCCTTTGATGCTCAGGAGGCATGTGTTTCTCTGCAACCCTAGTCCTCCAATCCTTCACTACTGGGTCATTTCTACTTTCAAAAGAGTAACATCTTAGCTTCCCGCCAATATTCTCGCTAATGGGGAGAATTCCCAGATCATTAGAAATCTCACAAGACAAGCGGTCGTGCCAACGTAGGTGCTCTACAGAGCGGGGGCTAGATGTCGAGCTTCTTTCTGCAAGCTCCCTCAATGAGCCATTTCGTATTGCTGCTCTGGTTTGTGAAATTGCGTGCATCCAATATTCGCATTGCGATTTCATGGAGGAGTCCTCGCCTGAAGTCTCCTCTGGATGTCTAGGACCCGTCCCAGTAAGTAAAACGCCAAGAGACGATGCATGCCTAGATCGAGACAAATCGAATACATCCACACCCATCCATGACAATAGTGCACAGTTGTCTGGACCAGCTATTCCCGGAGTCCAAACCAATGAGGCTGGGAACTTTGTTCGAATTGTAAGCAAAGCCCTTTCGAGCATTCCCGGGAGGTTAGCCAACTGGGGTGAATCCGTAAGAACCACCATGGAGGGCTGGAAATCTATAGCGGTAATTCTTTCATCGTGATGTAGAGAATTCCAAGAAATCGGCAGCAGCTCAATCCCATCGCCGAACTCCCCGGAGTCGGATTCAACTAGACTGGGGGGTAGTATCAGCCCTTCGTCCATCTCCCACCTATCCAAAGAGTCGAAGGGGAAACACAGGTTTGAGCGAGTTGAAATTACTGACTTAGCAGGGAGGAACTCGGTGTTACGAGATAGTGAGAAGGGGGCGAAAGACAACGGTAAATCCTGATCTTCTTCTGAGAGGATTAGCCCAGGAGTCCACGAATTGGGATTTCTCCTATCGCCAATTGAGAAAAATCGTGCAAAACGGTGCCTGGAAACGACATCCCTACCAAGTGCTCGCTCGCCCATGCACCCCCATTGATGAGTTTCGCTTGAAGGATTCTAAACATAGACGCCATCCGGCCAATAATGAGGGGTGTTTTCTTGGCATCATCAATTGCAGTGTTTGTACTGCTTTCTCAAGCCTCAAATGCCCAGCAAGACTCGGAAATTGTACAGATTACTCATGAAATTGGAGATGCCCCCGACTTCTTATGGGGAGAGGATAGTCCAGACCAGAGATGGCAAGTTACCTTTGTTGGTTTTGAAGTAAACGGCGGTTTTTCAGAAAACGACTCAGTGGACATTTTCGCGTTGAAGATTAGTTCTTCCAACGGAACGAGAGTTGAGATTGTATCCAGTAACCAGGTCAGTATCCAGGTACAGTCACTAAACCAGACCAACTGGAAGATTGAGGAGTCAGTTAGTATCCATAATTCAGATGTTTCTCAGAATGGAAAATCTGGCGAGATGAATCTTTCCATGGGTTATCATGCCGTCAGAGTTGAGAACCAAGGAGATTCCGGGCAGGAAGTGAATTATTCGTTTACGTTAATCAACAAAGGTCCGGCTATGATCGAACAAGAAGAGTATGAAGACCTATCATGGATGTTCATGAATTTCTACATCTTTGCGGGTGTTTTCCTATTGCTTCCCTTACTGACTGTGCTTTGGTGGAATAGAAATCGGTGGTTTGGGGGGAAGGGGCCTAGTGGCATTGACAAACAAGAGATAGGGGCCCTTGCCTCGCTAAGGAAGAGATTCGCGGATGAGGATGGGGCTTTGGTAGACAAAGGCCTAATTGAAAGATCTCTGAAGAATCTTGGAGATGGATCGTGGGAATTTTTCGTTAAAGAGTTTGGAAGCCCGAAAATCAATTACAAAACTGAAAATTCAGAAACCCTGATTTGGACGACTTCGGTGCCTGGAGAATTTGGAATCGGGATCAAAGTTATTGGGAAAAGATGGGATATGGTGGCTATAAGGGCATATTCTCCCCACGGAGAAGGTGTGGAAATTTCTAGTGTTGAGCCAGAACATATGTTTCAAAATGACGAAGTGTTCCTGAATTCGCTCGAACCCAACGAAGAAAAATTCCTCAAAATGATAATTCTTAGCCCGGTAAAAGAAATTAGATTCCACCTTTCTGGAATCGTGGATGGGGAACCGGTGGCATCATCCCCCAACAGCTCAATCAAACAAATTGAAGAAGAATAATCAGGATTTTCTCCTTTTGCTTGCCTCTTCTCTTACGCGATTTTCCAAATTGGGGAGTTCTGATTCCATTTGTTCTCTTAACGCCCTAATGCTCTTTGTTGTTGAACTAGACGGTTTCTTCGGCAATTCCAGCTTTAGGACGACTGTGACATCGCCCCTTCTCTTTGATGAGCGAGGATTTGGGAGTCCACGACCGTGGATAGTGATCGTTTCTCCAGGAATGGAACCAGCTGGGACCTTGATATTCAGAGCTTCGTGATCGACGTGAGGTAGTTCCACTCTCGTCCCTAGCAGCAAGTCAGCATAACTGAGAGGGAGGGCCATCAAAAGATCGGTACCGTCTCTTTCGAACCAGGGATGAGTTTCTACATCGATTTCAATGTAAAGATCTCCGGGACTTCCATTCATCGATGTCGATGCCTCCCCTTGGCCCCTCATCCTCAGCCTGCTTCCCGTACTTATTCCAGGACGGATTGAAAACTTGACCTTGATGGATTGGAATGACCTCCCATCACCTCTGCATCCATTGCAAGGATCAGAAACTATTCTTCCAGAGCCTCGGCAGGGTGAGCATTCCTTTCGAACACGTTGTCTGAATGGCCCGATCATGGAAATCTCGTCTATTCTCCCACGTCCATCACATGTAGGACAAAGCCTAGAGCCTTCTGGATTCCTTGACCCGGTTCCCCCACATTCATTGCATTCCTTCAGAACCTCAATCTCCAGCTCGTCATCCATTCCATGGAATGCAGCCTGGAATGGGACAGAGTGGCGCACAAGCAAATCCGAACCCTTGGTTGAGTTGCTATGAGAATCTCCAAAGAACTGGCTGAAAATCGACTCGAAGCCCCCGCCGAATAGGTCATCGAAGCTGATGTTGACTCCTTGGAATCCGCTGGAGCCAAATGGTGAACCCCCCGGTCTATCGTGACCAAACATGTCGTATTTCCGTCTTTCTTGGGGATTGGACAAAATTGCGTAAGCCTCTTGAATTTCCTTGAACCTCCTCTCTGAATCTGTATCATCGGGATTCTTGTCAGGATGGTGTTTTCGAGCAAGAGAACGGAAAGCAGACTTTACTTCGGCCTCCGATGAGTTCTTTTCGAGGCCTAGGACTTCGTAGTAATCTCGCTTATCTGCCATCATCCCACCTAGTTCAGGCTCATGACAGGGTCCTATCAACCGTTCCCCGTTCAGCCGATGTATGAACCGCATGATGAACAATAATTTGCTCTTGGATAGTTGTAAATCCCACATTCACTGCATAACTTTGTGGGCTTGGATGAAGCAGGTTCCTCTGGAACCATCCACTGTGAACCGATGGAGGGGGGAGTCTTGTCATTGCCTGCGTTTATTTCGGCTTTTTTTTCCTTTATCTTGGAACGTTCAGTTCTCTTAGAGGCTGTTTTCTCCACAGCATCCGAAAGTTTGTTTGACCATCTAGAAATCAAGCTTCCTTTTTTATCGCGTATTTCTGCGCTTTCATCTTTACTTTGTTCGACCCCGTCAACTATGATCGAAAATGGGGATTTCTCTTCCTCGGATTGCTCAACCTCAAACGATTCTCGGTTTATCTCCCCAATACTACTCTGCATCCTCCTCATTGCTACAGAGGCTCCTCTTCCTCTAATGTCGGAATAAGCCCTAGCTTCTAGTCGCTCAATTGCCGAATCCCCCTTTTCCCAGAGTCCTTTATCTTCCTGTCTGTATGTTCTGGAGAGCCTATCTATTGCCCTCGCCCTATGGTATTCGTGATCCTCAACAAACCTATATCTCAGAATTGCGAATAGGCCAACCGCCAAAGCTAGGGCATGGGCCAATAATTCAATGATGATGTCGTTAGAGAGGGCTTCACTAAATTCCGGGGAAAGGAGCCTGAAAGAGGCTAAGAGCAATGTAGGCAAAACGAGGAGTGCTAGGGAAACATACGATGACCGGGTCGCCATAGATGATGGCCATAAGAAGTCCGTTTGAATTATTCGTGTAAAGGACAATAATCTCAGTAGCACTCTTTACCTGAAGTCATTTGGCTTCGTCATGGAACCTGCTGTGACCATATCGACCCTGATTAGGCCTCACGAGAGTCCGGAAAAGGTAATTGATTCAGTTATCTCGATTTTTCCCGAATGGATTCCAGACACAGTTCCAAATTCGGAGGGATTCCCCATAAAGAGAGGGGGAATTAAGATTTCAGGCAGAGTTGATTCGATAGGGAATTTGATTTCAATCCTTAGAGAAAGAAGGGTACTGGACACTGCCATGGATGCAATGGCAATGGAAATGGAACAGGGTGTGGCCAGATTCAGACTTTCTAGGCAATCATCATTTGTTGGAAAGGTTTCATTCGCATTCCAAGAAATGACTTTTGGTGGTACAATTGATGTGGAATTGAGGGGGGAGGACTTGGAGATATGGCTGGAGCAGCAAACCTGGCATAACGGAAGAGAAGGAGTTCCTAGAAGCACTGGAGACGGGTTCGCTATGACTGCAGAGGGAGAGCCATCTGAGTGGTTCGATTCGAAGGGTTTTCGTACAATGCAATCAGATGATTCCACATAGGCATTTTGAAATCTTCATTACCAATTCCAATTGTAAATCTAGGGGAACAGTTTCCTTATCCGGGAGGTGCACGAAAAGCACGGGAGTGTTGGGCTCCTGTGAATTGGAAACCACCATTAGCGTCCTGAAATATGTCTCATTGCAAACAAATCCACCTGCATCCCTGCTCCAAGAGACGAAATCGGATTCGCCAATAGCCAATTCAATTGTACTGATCGGCGAGTTAGTGAGGATTTCTACAGGACCATTTTCTATAATTGGGCCTTTTTCTATCCTCCTTCCCGAATTATCCGGAATTCTCATTTTGTACTCATTTTTCCCAATTATTTCAATCCGTATTACATCGGAATCGTATGAAAATCCCAAGAGTAATACTGCTGAAAAATTCTCATTGCCACCTATAATTTGCGAGGGTAACATAGAGCCATTCTGATCCACGGTCAAAATAAATGGAATGATGTCTACCCCATCGATTCCCCTAGTTGAAATCTCATCAACAATCATCTTTGATATGTTCTCGGTGAAGTTTGAAAATGGATAGAAGCCCGTAAGCAGGAGTCTTGGATGACCCATGGCTTTCGGAAAGTTACTCAATAGTTCTCACTTTCGATGCTTTTGGAGACGTCATATTCTTCAGTCTCAAATGTTGGCAACGAATGTGACGGATGAGTACGTGGTTCAACTAGAGCCCGAATTCGAGGAAGATTCCAATCCCCTCGGGGTCTTCTCTGCTATTTGGACGGAGCTGAGTGGGGGAATTGGCCCATGGGGTGCTGCAAGGCCACTATTTGCTGTAGCCTTGGCTGCCATACCACTACTTTTTCTTGGCCAACACTTCAACCGGCAGCACAGGAAGGCGTCCGAGTGGTTCCTAATCCAGTTTCCACTAATTCTGTCATTGGTACTTTGGCCAGTACTATACGTTTGGTCAATCGCTGATGCATGGTGGGTCTCCAGTGGCATCGTTGCCACGGCAAAGAACAAGGCCAGTCTAAAATCCGTCAGGGATGTCTAGTGGGCTGAACAAATGTCCCGGACTTGATGCAGTAGAAAGCTGGTTCCGGATCATCTTTTCCCAGTCCCTCAGTAGTGCTAAGGCATTCATGAAAGGTAGTTCCGTCCTGTTTATCGAAGTACGTAGGATTGTGTCAAAAATTTCCATCCGGTCTTTATCGGTCCTTTCGATTAGTGAATTAATGGGGAATTCAGAAATTACCTTTTCCGATTCTATAATGGGATTTATTGATGGTCGAGTAAGGTATTTTGGGATTTCTTCGCCGTGTTCTGCGGCATTTTTTTCTAGAGAATCGGAAATGGCCTTGAGGAATTTTGAAACTACCAATGAAACCTCAATTATGGGCATACTATACTGAGAAATGAAGCTAACCATATTTCCTTGCAAGAACAGGAGCTTTTCTTCAATGGTAGACTCGGGGCCGGGTGATACTCCCTCCTGCCCAGCCATGGCTTCCAGAATAGGCCTTTACAAATGAACTGATTGAAATCAAGTTGTCCGATCATCATAGCGAATTGGCGACCCGCTATTGCCTCTTATCCCGTCAATTAAGTCGTCATCTATCTCAAAGAAGTCGTTCAGCCAGTCACCATCAGTATCCCATTTGGTGGGATCGGTTCCTTCCGCGATTAAATCGCCATCGATGTCCAGTACCCACCACCCAAATGCGTACTCTCCTGAGGCGGGGTTCGGCAGATGATACATATCGCCAACCAGCCTATTGTATTGATCAGTCCATGCTCCGTTTGAGATAACTACGTCGTTGCTTGAATTTACGTCCTCGTAACTAAAGTCATTATCATTGATTATCAGGGCATAGAGTTGATCTCCATCGTTAATTCTGTTAATCCTAAGGTAGTTTGTTGATAGTGAGTTTGAACCAGAGCATGTCCCGAGAAGAGTCTCCCTAAGCTGCCACCATTCCTCTACGTCCTGTCCAGAACAGTCGTATAGAGTAGAAGCACGTACCACGGATGGAGAAGAGAGAGTCGTGTTTACAACTGCATAGTACTCCTGGAAGTTGTTGTAAGGAACATAGTCGCAACCGGAAACAGTGCAATCCCACTCACCATCATTATCGGAATCCTGGGTAGCGTCGCTGGGGTCCGTGGGGTCATGAGTGAACCAAACCCAATCAAGGTCTGGCCGCGTAATAACACCATTTTTTATGTCAATTGGTTTCCAATTGTTAGGAGTGACTTCGTACCATTGAACCTCTATTCTCAAGAATGATGACCAGTTGTCATTTGTCTCATTCCACCCCCTGTAGTGCTCATAGAAATCAGGCATCATATCCCCATCGGTGTCATTGTCCAGAGGATTTGTTCCATACTTGAATAACTCAAGGCCATCGGACAGACTGAAGTCTCTGAGATAGTCTGTAACTACCCCATCAGTGAACTCTGGCCTCATGGCAATCGAATCGCCATCTGAGTCGGGTTCAAGGGGTAATGTCCCGTTGTCGAACTCCATTATGTTGGTGAAGTAAAGTTCGGTGGTGCCACTGGAAATTTGTAGGTCCTGGGAGTAGGGGGAGAATTCCCTGGAGTCCCATTTTCCTTGTTCAGCAGGGGTGTCCCAGATTTGCCTATCGTACCAACCATCTGCATCAGGATCATAATCAACATCAAGAGGATTGACAGGGTTTAGAGACCAATGGAAGTTATTTGATGGCAATGTTTCGCCATATACAGAATAGCAGTATTCCCAACCGTCTGGCATCCCATCCTGATCGGAGTCGGAGTCGGTTGGATCACTTATCCCGGAAAGCGTTTTGTTGAAGTTTTCAGGATCGAACTCGTTAATCAGTCCAATCTTCTCAAACGATTTAGAGCTCTTCGTTGCAAATATGGAATATATCTGAGCCCAAGCCGACTCCTCGGATATTTGCAACTCATCCACCATTGCAGAGACCGCATCGTCCCCATAAGATACGGGTCCTGTCCCATTTGGCATATTTCCAACTTCCAACCTTTTGCCATACCACCTAGAGTCGTATTCAGCCAGATTGTCGAATGATTCGGCGTCTGAAATTTCCCCATTTCCATCACAATCGAAGGAATCAGAGTCAGAGTCGAAATCCACATCTGAGTCAGTGTGTGGGTTCATTGTCCAATGGTTCAATTCTAGATCCCACTCGGTGAACCAATACTCATAACCATCACTCATGCCATCTCTATCTGTATCGGCATCATTCGGGTCCGTAATCCCCAAGATAGAGTCGATCATCGGTTTTGCTGGGCCTCCTGACCTCCACTCCCAGTACTGTTCCATTGCTATGTGGGCTCTTCCTTCCTTGCTGAATAGGATTCGGTATATCCTGTTTTCGAACTCATTTTGATCTATTTGTCTGGACTCTTCCCAGAATAAGGGAGCGCTTGGTGGAGAGTTTGCCCCGTTTATTGGGCCATTCGTTGTAAGGTTCAATTCAACAATATCGGTGATTCCGTCTCCATCAGAGTCATAGTTTCCATCATTAGGAACCAATGGGTTCAGTGTCCAGACCCCATCAGTAGAATTCCATGATGTGAATATCAACTCTACCCCATCCAGTAGACCGTCACCATCGGAGTCTGGATTGTTCGGATTGCCCGTCCTTCCAGTCAATAATGCCTGTTCATTAGTCACAAAAGAGCCGAATGAGAGGGCGGACTCTGCACCTATCCAGGGAGTCTCTACTACTGCACCTAGACCGGCATCAATAAGATAGAACTGTGGGGATGAAATTGTTACATCGGCCTCACTAATCGTGCTATCAATTGAATTATACTCTTCCCAATTAGACATCCCATCTTGATCTGGATCGCCCAGTCCATCCCCCCCATTAACCGGATTCAATGTCCAATCTTGTGCAAACAGATCCCATCTGGCATGGAATACCTCCCAACCATCAGGCATGCCATCTCGATCCGAATCAGAAGAAAGAGGATCGGATGAGCCAGTATCGTCCAAAGGAATTCCAGCACTCAGTGATTCGTAGTAATGCCCAATATATTCCCCGAACGGGCCTTCGGCTAGACCCGCCCATGACTGATGGGTCAATTCTGTGGAAATGTTGCCAGGATAAGAGACTCCAGACTCAGTGTTTTCTGAAAGAAGGATTTCTGATTTGATGTGATATTCTAACCAGTTGACATATGACTCTCCGACTTCCAAAATACCGTCATTGTTCAAATCGAACCCATCACCGTCAGGATTTTTTAGAGAGTCAGAACCATTCATTGGGTTAATCCCAGAATTCTCGGCAGGCCAATGGCAGGAGTATCGGGCCTCCCAACCATCTGGCAGGGAGTCTCCATCTGAGTCAACTGAATTTGGATCGGTGGGTATCCATTCTTTTGCATACTCGGAGTTCTCGCCATGGGAGATTAGTCCGTATCTAATGGCATTTGTTCGCCTAGTCTCCCACTGGTATTCACAAATATTAGTTAGGCCGTCACCGTCCGCATCTTTGTTGGCATCACTAGGATCACCAGGGTCTAGTGTCCACTCATTTCCGCCGGTATAGACGTCACCCAGCCACCTCCTATGACGAATTTCCCATCCATCTGGCATCCCGTCGCCGTCAGAATCTGGATTTGTGGGGTCTGTAGGAGTATCACTGCCTCCTCCCGAGCCAGTACCTAACCACCCTCCAAGATGGACCTCCCTAGAAGAAAATCCCAAATCTTCATCGCACGCATACTCTCCGTTCAAGTAATGGCAGTCAAAATTGGTTGAGTCGACAAACCAACCCCAGTACTCCTCGCCGTCAGTAAGTCCATCACCATCAGAGTCGAGATTTCTGGGGTCGGTCCCATTGAATCCATCTTCGGAGGTAGAGACAAAGCGGTATTCATCTAGATTGCTCCAGAGCCTATTGTACTGAATCTGCCCGCCCCACTCTATTGAGACTCCGTCGGCATCCAAATCCCTGGTAGCATCGAATGGATCGGTTGGATCAAGACCGTAGGCGAATTCCCACCCGTCGGGCATGCCATCCAGGTCAGAGTCTGGCGAGAGAGGGTTCATTGGTGCAATGTTCATGTATCTCCCAGGAGATACTCCCACAAACAACCATGGCTCACCCTCATTTTCCAATGTGACCATGGAAGAAACTAGGCCGGGTATCTCTGTCTGATTTTGGTATAAACCAAGAATTCCACTTGGGCCCCCCTCCAAGCACCAGGTCCCATCTCTCGAACCGATAGCAACCATCCCTTCTAGTTGCATAACTGAGTGAACGTCGTTAGCTCCGGTTAGAAGTCCATCTATGTTAAGCATCCTCTCGTTCTGAAATGCCCTCTCGGGTTGAGAAATTATAAGGTCTAAATCGACCAGATGTAGGCCGCCCCCTGTTCCCATCCAAACATCATTGGTCCCATCAGAATTTGATACGACCTCAAAGACATTGACTGATGAAGACTTGGACGAGTCCAGAATATTAGGACTTACGAAGTCCTCCGAGTTCGCCCTATTGAAAATCCACCAAGGCAACCCCATTGACTCAGATCCATCCGTAGTGTTCCAAGCAATTAATCCGACATCGGTCCCGATCATTAGCATCGGTGAACGCCCGGGCATATCGATATGTGCCGATGAAACTGCCGTGGCGTTAGATTCTACAAGCAGGCCGGTAAGAGATTCGATGCTTGTGATATCCATTGGGTTTGACGAGTCCGAAAGGGCGTTTTGCAGTGAAATCTTCCATGCATTACTGCCTCCCATCATAATAAAATCAGGATTATCTGATGAAGTCTTGAGGGGAATGATATCAGAAACTTTACCAATTTCAGAAGATTGTATGGAGCCCATAACGGGTAGTCCATTTTCCAACATCACCAGATGTATGCCAATATTCGAACCCACCAGTAGAATGTCGGAGTCACCTATGAATTGCCTGACCATAGTCAATGATTCGAAACCCGGAGCAAAATTGAATTCTGAGGTTGTTCCTCTGAATGGATCAAGAACTGTAATGCCGTATTTTGAGCCTATGATTAGCCTCTCCCTTGCCTGATCAGAAATTAAAGAATGGATGGCTGGGTCTACAATGCTAATTGCAGTGGAATGATCATAGCTCAAAATCGGTTCATTCTGACCAGTGGCCTTTACCCCTCTAAGCCCTGGAATTACTCCAGTATTTTCATCATAATCAATCGAGTACTCCTCATAGTTGCTAAAAGACTCACCCCAAAGTGCAGTTCCAGGTGTGATGTCAGGAGTAATGTATCCATCGCCATCGATATCCCATCCGTCAGTGTCGGAGTCGACTATTGAATCGGAGGCATTCAGTGGGTTTAGTCCGTGATGGAATTCCCAGCCATCTGGAATTCCATCACCAAGAATTTCCAGCCCCTTGGGGACTAATTCTTCCCATGAATAATAGTCCGAGTCACTATATCTGGGATCTGTACCTAGCCAGCCTGAGTCTCCCGTGGGCCTTTGGAACTCAATCTGACACGAGTCTGGGACAAGCCCGGATATCTCGCCCACGCACCAAAGTCCGTCTCTTTCAGTGACCCAATCACCCGGTGAACCGTAGAGATACTCTTCGGTGTTTGTGAAGCGCTCTCCTTGATCAATCAATCCATCGCTATTGAAATCGAACCCGTCACCACATCCCCAGCTGAAGTCGGCTTCGCATCTATCGAAGTCGGAGACTAAATCGATCGCGTTGAGGGGATCGAAATACCTGCACTCCCAGTAATTATTGGGGTTTAGAGGATCATTTGGATTAGTCTTGTATAATCCGCCCTCAGTGCACATGTGTACCTCATACCCATCTGGAAGCCCATCTCCATCTGTATCTGAATTTCTTGGATCTAGATACTCTCTGAGTCCGGAAGAAGACTCTTCTGGAGACTTGCCAGTCAAGCTATTCCTTTCCTCGAAGCACATATCTATGGTATAGGGCCAACAATATTCCTGAAGGGCCGATAGTCCGTCTCTATCATGGTCAGAAGTATTATCAGTAGAATCTGAAGGGTCCAATCCAGCAATTGTCATATCGATCATCGGGTTGTCAACCAGTAGTTCTTCTCCAAAAATGACCTCATATAGATCTGGAATCAAATCGCCATCCTGGTCAGTTACTGGGGATTCGCTGCCTTCTGCAAGTGTGGGGTCTGTAGACGACACGGGAGACTGTGGTCTAGTCTGGGAAACGAAGGCTAGGCTAGAAAGAATCAGGAAAGAAATGACTAGGGCAGATTGCTTGCGCCTCATTTCACCCACCCACGTACTATTTTCTCCACTTGAGTGATTTATCATGATGATGGAGCGTCGTTCGGACAAAGGCTCCGATGTGTGTTCCCGGCAAAATGCCAGTGAGGGGAAAATGTGTAGATTCCAGACAACATTATGGATTGGTTCAAAGGTTGTAATGTTCGGGACGGTTGGAGTATGTCAATACAGATTACGCACTTGGGTTCCGGGAGTAGAGGGAATGCCACATTACTCAGCTCAAATGGGACAAATGTGTTAGTGGATTGTGGATTCAGCACGAGGCAGACGGAGAAAAGATTGGGCATCCTGGGGGTGGAGCCAACGAGCATCGATGCGGTATTTGTTACTCATCATCACAAAGACCACTCGGGGAGTGCCCTAAGATCCTCCAAGTCATGGGGGTCTAGCCTCCATTGTAATCTTGAGACGGCGATTAGGATGGGTTGGAGTCCGACTGATGATTGCAAGACATTCGGAAATCTCGATATGGTGGAAGTATCATCCTCCCTGAGTATGTTGGCAATTCCCGTTCCTCATGACGATGCAGACAATGTAGCCATAATTGCAAGCGATAGGGGAGGGGATAGAGCGGCAATTGTCACGGACTTGGGAGAGGCAACCCATGATCTGATTTCGCATCTACGAGGTTGTGGGCATATCTCGATAGAAGCGAATTACGACCATTCAAAATTGTTCAACGGACCATACCCAGATTCACTGAAGAGGAGGATTTCGGGAAGAGGGGGTCACCTATCAAATAAACAGACATCCCAAATACTTAGAGAAATCTGTAATGAGAATCTTAGTAGTCTGGTCCTTTGTCACCTTTCAGAGAAGAACAATGCCCCACACATTGCAGAAAGTGAGGTTCTGATGGCAATTGGGGAAGGATTCACGGGTGAAATCTCTATTTCAAAGCAAAGTGGACCAGAATTCATACACTGGACTGGGCAATCCGAACCAGGAAAGGTTGTTGCTGCGTGACTACTTTCCCATGACAGCCCTGTGGACCGAGTTCTGGACCTCCCGCATTCTGTCCACGGCCCCCAGTTCTCTGAATAGTGACAGAGATCTCTGAAGGTAGTTCATCCGTTGTGATCTATCAGCCTCAACTTCCCCTAGCCTGGCCAATAGTTCGCCCTGTAGGACTCGGAAGTCGTTTGCCTCTGCTACTGCGAGGCCGCTAAGATAATGCTCTGCTGCTTCCTCCCTCCTTCCGGCATCTACGAGTACCTGACCCAGAAGCATTTCAACCTCTACTGCACTTTGGGGGTCATCCAATTTTGAGAGTGTCTCGAGGGCTCCCGAATAGTGAAGTAGTGCCAAATCATTATCGGAAATCTTTGCGTAGAATCGTCCAAGGACGGCCCTAGACCTGGCGTGCAGGAATCCATTTTCGATTTCCTTTGTATCTTCGTAAGCAGTAAGAGCATGCTCCCTAGCCCTGTCTAACTCGCCCATCTCAATGAATGCAGATGCCAACCTTATTCTAGCATCATTTAGTTCTGGATCATCCTCCTTTTCCAAGAGTTCTTCGACGTTTCCGTATACCTCCAGGGCCCTTCTCATGTCTTTCCTCCTCCTGAAAATGTGACCCATGTTGTTGTATGATTTGGCTGCTCCAATCGCATCTCGAATCTCTACCTGTATCTTCAAGGCGTTTCTATGCAACTCAAGCGCGTCTTCCATCGCACCTCTTTTTACCGCAATATCGGCTCTAGCTGATAGAAGCCTGGCGAGCTCTCTGCTGGGCTTCCTGCTTCCAATGTGCTTAGCCGCTGCATCATACTCGACTTCTGCCTCATCCCACCTTCCCTGTATGGAAAATATGTCACCCCTTAGTTCACGAATTAGTGCCCAACTCATTGGGTCAAAGTCACTGCTCTCTAGTGAGTTTAGTATCGAGAGAAGTTCGGTGTGCCCTGAACTAACAAGGCCACGTCCTTCGGAAAGAAGTACTTCAGCCAAGCCGTCGTCATCACCGGTGTTCCTAAGGTGGTGGATGAATTCTATTCTGTCTGTGGCGTCACCCCTATCCCTGTACCAATTTACTGCCGTTGAGTGTAGTTGCTTCCTTAGATCTTCGTCCATTGAGCGCATCAAGAATTCGCGAACAAGATCGTGGACATCATAGTTCTGTGCATCGGATTGACGGGCAAGACCCTTCTCAACTAACTCGTCAAGAAGGTCTATGCCACCCTCTGCCTGCTGAATCGCGTTGATTGGGATGGGTTCTCTGAATATTGCAATCGCACCGAGTAGCCTTTTCTCGGCCCCAGAAAGTCTGCTGAAAATCTCCTGTTCAACGAAGGCTTCTAGCGTTGCATGGAATGTCTCGGCTACATTGCCTCTGTTGATCAGTTCCAGAATAAGTGGATGGCCGCGAGATAGCGTATAGATGTGGGAGAACTGCTTTGGATCCATTCTCGGCAATGCCGTGAGAATGAGTTTGCTAGACTCTTCATCTAGTCCCTGTAATGGCATAACCAGAGTGACAATATTACCAGATTGATCGGACTCCGGTACCACCATCCGGAATGAGCGCGAAAACATGACAAGTCCTACTTCCTTCAAGTTTGGAATCCTTAGAGTCAATTCCCTTAGGATCGTGTATAGGGTCTCATCTCCAACCTTGTGCAAATCGTCGATTACAATTAGGGATGGAGATTCTGAAAGCCCTTCCTCGATTTGGTTGACTGCTAGAGTCGGATGAGGGACGGGAGTTGCTGAAAGATAGTCTGAGAGTCCATTGTTGCCGATGGCAGATAGCCATTCGGCACATGCCTCTAGGAATGCCCTAGAACCTTCCCAGTCTTGGCATCGATGATAAATCAGATTTCGACGATGAGTGAATCTATCGAGAATCTTGGTTGATAGGGATGTCTTTCCGATTCCAGCAATTCCGGGAACAAGAATTGATGCGGACTTTGCTTCCAGCAAGTCTGCCATTACGTCGATTTCCTTGGCCCTGCCGTAGAATCTCCTAGTCCTAGGTAAATCGTTCAAGTACGAAACAAGTTGCTTCTCTATATGCTTAGATAGGTCTCTCTCGATAAGTTCGGGAGTGAGGCCAGTGAGATCTATTGTCCCTGAGTCGTCCATGTATCGGAGCATGTCTACATGCCTAAGTGGCAGGGGAGTGCCCTCTAGAGCCGCCTGTAGAGTTGTTGTCTCTGAAAGCCCATCCGGATGTATCAACCTGACTGAATTCTCTGAAACCCTTTCCCAAATGTCGTCAGCTACCTTTGCGCCTTCGTCTGTTAGAAAGTATGCCTTCCTCTTCCTGGAAACACCAGTGACGTGGGCTTGCCTTTCGATTAGATGGCCGGCCTCCTTCATTCCGGAAATTGCCCTTGGGACATTCGATCTGGCTATCGAAACGGCATTTGCTATTCCCATCTGGGACAGGGCGAACGGGACCTCTACCTTCTCACTGTGGTCCATGTAGTCCCTCAAATGAAGGAATATGCGTTCCTGGACCCCTGGTCTCGATGTAGCCATTGCAGCCATGATGCTCAACCCTCAGTCCCACTCAATAATGTTAGCAGGTCTCGGACGTTAGACCTACTCCTGGTATTCTGGATCGGGAACCCATTCCTCGGTATTAGGATCCCATAGCCACCCTGGGTGGTCGTCAAACCTCTCCATGCTCGATTCAGATGAAGTAGCGGTGCCTGCGTCTCCTTCGATAATTCCTGACAAAGATACGGGGGATTTGCTAAATTCACCCTCATCCTCAATCTCCAAACCAATTATGCCGGTGCCAAAGGCAAGAGCTACCAAGGCAAGTAGTGCTATTACGGCTATTCCTCCAACAAATTTCCAGCTCGTCCCCCCAATATCCGGTTCTCCGTTGAAGATAGGATTGACGGCTGTTGTTTGTCCGCCATAACTGAATTGGGGAGTAGAAGATTCGCCCTTGATCCTCGATGCTGGAATACCAAGCTCCCAGGTTCCGTCTTCTAAGACGACAGTATAGTTGACAGGTGTCCCACCAATTTGTACTGAGACCTGCTTTCCGGGTAGCCCGGTACCGGAATATATTGCAATCCCGTCCCCCTCAACCCATTCCCTTTCTGGCTCTTGGATATCAAACTGCAGAGGGACCACGCGGAATGTAACCGGTTCTGAGTTAGCCTTCGAAGCCCATGAGTCGGTTGCAATGAAAATCACGTTATTCAGAGTCCAAGTTTCTATGTTTTCATCGTAGAACAGCATATCGGCCGGGTCATATCTGGCTATACCATCCCCTCCGATGCTGATCACTAGTGGGAATCGGTCGTCAGTTCCAGTAGAGGTGTCGTTGTAGACAGAGATGAATTCAATATCGTTGTCCTCGTCGCTGAAGAATTGACGAAGATCGATTTCCACGGTTGTGCACCTGTCAACCGAGTTAGACTCAGTATCACAATACAGAGTGAACTCGCTAATCCATCCGGTCGAGTCGAAAACTGGCTTCTTGTTGTCTGCATTGGGCGGGTTGTCCGCAGTAATCAACAACTCTACCCAGTTACTGAAGTCCAATCCATCGTAGGATCTAATCCTCACAAGATATTCCGCATCGTGCCTAAGTTGAGTCGTGTCCCAAACAATCTCCCATTCACCTTCCTCGGAGAACTCGTTGGTGCTGGATGTTTGGACCGTAATAAAACCATTTGAAACGTCCTCCACCTCTACGTCCACTCTGGTGACATCACCATCAAAGTCTCTGGCAACACCCTTGATTAGAGTCGTAGCAGAACTTGAAATCCGAGTTCCGGAATAGGGTTCGTTAACACTGATAGTAGGCTCACTGTTGGAATTGTCTATACTGAGGGTTAGAACGACTGTCTGGCATTCGTCAATCACTCCATTGCAGAAATCGGAGTCTGAGGCCCAAATTGTGAAGGTATAGGTGGCAAGCTCCCTGGGTCTTGTAGTGAAGTCCCAGTACCAGTCCCAACTACCGTCCTCGTTGGATTCCACCGGTGTAGTGACCTCGAAATTGGGACCTTCGATTCGCATGAATATTAGGCCAATGTCCTTGTTGCATTCGTTAGGGCAGCCGTATGGATCCTGTGCCGAGCCTACGAAGTGAACCGTTCCCTCGTCATGAGAGGTAAATGAGCTCGGCGATGATACGAAAACCGTTGGCGGTTGGGCATTGAGTTTGATAGTTCGAGTTATCACTGAGCTGTATTCGATTCCGTCGAAGGCTCGGAACTCGAATGTATAGTCGCCCTCGCCGGCAATTGCACTGAGGTCTATCTGATAATACCAGGAACTGAATGGGCGATCGAATCTTGTCACTTGACCCTCCTGCATAGCACTGGTGTCAACTGCCAGGCCGGCATCCTCCCAGGATCCAGTGAATGGATCCTTCACCTGAACCGAATGGACATACCCTCCTTGGTCCCACTGAGCAAGGGCATCGGAAGGGTAACTGTTCGCCAGCTGCCCATCATGGGCGCTTCCAGTGATATTCACAATCCTTCGGAATGAGTGCCCATCCTCTTGCGTGACCTTAACGGTGGGTGCCTGATTGACCAGGCTGGTTGTCTCCTGATGAGTACTCTCTTGAAGGGTAAACTCTTCTCTTGAGTAACCGAATCCAAACTTGTATGCTGTGTAACGGTAAAGTGACATCTCCCTAGTTCCGGCAGAGTAGTCACAACTGTCGTCATCAGTGTCTACCAGAAGATCACCGTCATTATCAATTCCATCCGAGCAAGAGTCCTCATACTCGTCGTCGGCAAATCCGTCAGGATTGTTCCCCCCTCCTAGGCCTCTGAAGTCAAGGTGGAAATTGGATGGCAGGGCAATCCAGGGGGTGAAGCCATCTGCACCCGTTTTCACTGTATACAAGTCATTTCCAACGGCGTCCTCGACGATGACTAATGCATCGTTGACCCTCTCGCCGTAGATCAGAGTCTGGAATCTGACCAGCTCAGCCCTGCTGACCTGTACCGCATAATGAGTCGGTTGAGTTGCGATCTTTACCTTTGAAAGATCTAGATTCGTCAGGTTTGCGAATGTGAAGACAGTCGAATTGTTGTCCATGCTTACTCCGAGGGGGAAGTTTCTCGGAGTCATGTTGTCGCAATTCTCGCATTCCTTCACAGGAGTTGGCAGGATTGCCCCCTGGAACCCATTGTCTGGCCATGCCTCCTGGTCTGGCCATGACAGTTTTACTGGGGATTCTCCTGATGGTGGGGATGGGATGTACTCGGACTGCGCCGTTACGGAGCTCTTTGTGATGTTGTAAGTTACTTCGACTCCGTCCCAGGTGTTCTTAGAGAAGAAGGCCAAGGAGCCGTACTGCTGAGAATTCGAATAGCCCGAGTCGAAATTTCTAATCACGGCTCCCGTTTTCGGGATTGTGAAAGTGTTCCTTTGGATATCTAGAAGCGAGCCGACAGACCTGATGCCATCTGCAGTTCCTCCAGCGTCGATTACATTGTCATACATGGTCACTCCCGTCATGAAGGCATGGAGTACCGGGCAGGTAAAATCGCCGCCCCAGTAAGTGTTGCTACTGCATGCACCGGTTCCGTCGTATGAGATGGTGTTGTTGGCCAGGAAAACCCTTGATGCCGAAGCTAGGGAGTTGGTGTACCAACCCGCGACTATTGGTGTCCCTGCTGTTTCGAAAATGGTATTGTTCTCCGCGATCACGTCGAATGATCCACCTAGCCAAAGTCCGTTGTACCCGCCTATTGGTCCGATGTTGTTGTTGTGGATGAAGAGGTCACTGGAATAGACAACTATTCCTGATGACTCAGAAGCGCCCTGAATATCGTTGTTTGTCAGGGTTGCATAAGCTCCACTAGAAGCGTAGATTCCGCTTCTCTGTTGAGTTGTTATCTGATTCCCGGAAATCTCGAATCCGAAGAATGTGGAACCGATTGATTTCTTTCCGTTGATGTCTATACCGTTGCAATTCACGTTTACTTCTGAGTTTGTTACACTCCCTGCCGAAGACCAGAGTCCTATCCCGAAGTCTCCTGATGAGATTTCGGCATTTTCTATCTCTATGAATGACTTCTCCGCCCAGATAGTCGGCCTACCTCCTGCATTGCCCTGGCACCCATTGCCCGTTCCTGTGAGTGTGATGTCGGAGAGTACGAAGGGGCTAACAGATGAGCCCGAGGAATAAACCTGTATGGCAGACCCAACTATGCTCCTACTCTCGTCATTCCCCACTACGAAGTTTCCGCCATTGAATGTGGGTTGGGCCAGATTTGTAGTTAGTACGCTGCTTGTATTGATGTCGGTGAAGTCCAATTCGGTTAGCACGGGACTGGCGCCGTCGAGAACCAAGGCCCCGTATCTGAACTCGCTGACTGCAGAAATGTAGTGGGGGACCCCCCAGGCCCCATCGAATGTAACGTACCTGAGTTCGGTCTCAGACAAGTCAATTGAACTCCTCATCAAGATTCCCTCACTGCAAGATGGATCGTCAATCCATATCTCTTGGTTACTGTAGCTCATCCCATAGCATTCCCCAGTAGCGCTAGCGTTTGCTGGTTCGTTCCACCTAAGTGTGATTTTCATCGTTGGGCCCGCATTAGTTGGGCTTCCACAAGATGTTGCGCCAGCACATAGACTACCTCTGACGTCAATGTGCGTCCCATTGGGGAAGATTACAGTAGAGCCTGCATGAATGATAAGTTTCGCACCGGGTGCTATGGTAACGTCACCGGTTAATGTATGGGTTCCTGCCCATGTCTCAGTACCGGTAATTGTGCCCTCTGTGGTCTCATTGGATGCTAAAACCGTGTCTGCTGGGAGTGCCAGGGAAACCACTATGCTTAGCAAGAAAAGACAGGATAAGGAGACAGAGCTTCGCTTGCGATACGCCGCCATGAACATGCGGGCGTCATCGGGTCGATTTAACCATAGGGACGGTGGGTGTCACTAACGAATCGAAGATTCGTCAATTATTGTTCCTCGACTCCGAACTCAAGGGCGACTTGGTTAGCCCATTCTTCAGCGTCCAGAAGTCCGTATCCAATCTTAGAGTCATGCGAAGAAATTTGGTTGGGCGCGTCTCGTGCAGATTTTGCCAATGCGACCTTAACGAGTGACATCTCATGCGAGTCTATCCTCCCGTTTTCCCCAGCGATAACGCCCCCATACTCATTGAGAATCAATGCTAGGGCACCTGTGACCAGTACCGTCGAGTCGCTGGTACCCGACGAATATGCATAGGGGGGTTCGTATTCGCTTGATATGCAAGACCATAGAAGGACCCCCGGTGCAAGGATCTCTGGCTTCTGGTTGGGGAAAACCCGTTCCTCTCCAGTGAAAGGGTCCATTTCAGAACCAGTAGCGCTGTCCTTCCAGGGATTGCCATCCTTTCCATGGGCACCAACTGAGATTACGCCCTCGATACTAGCGGGCGTAGAAACATCCGAGTTATTAGATTCGGGATCTGAGTTTCCAGCAGCGGCTACAACGAAGATTCCCTCATTGAGTGCTTCGTTAACCGCCTCAATCGTTTCGGAAGACGAAGATACCCCTGAACCCGGCTCACTCCCCAGGCTAAGAGAGATGATGTCTGAATTCTGGGAAATTCTGCACCACCTTATTGCCTGTGAAACCATCCTCTCGTTGGATGACTTCCCAGTAGGCCCCAAAGCGATTGCGACCGATAGTGAAACTCCTGGGGCCGCGCCAATGAATGACTCATTTGCTACTAGAAGTCCGGCCATCAGTGTGCCATGACTTTCGTATCCAATATCACGGGTTTCATTGCTATTGTCTGCATAGAAGTCCCGAAATCCAACTAGATTGATTCGTTCGAATTCGGGATGGTAGATATCAATTCCCGTGTCTACAATGCAAACCCTGGTTCCTTCACCAAAGTTCCCGTTATCCTGAATTTTCCTAATGCCACTATCCTCAAATGCCCACTCAGAATCTGGAAGCACCTCTCCCAGCAAGGGGGCGATTGATGGGTAAAGGAGAATGAATGAGACGATGACAGTCGAGAAACCAACTGCACCCCATGGCCAGAGGAATCTCATTATCGGGCCGAATGGCCAGCGAAGTTCTCGGGCTTCCTCATCCGAAATTCCATAGGCTTCGCCGGGATACCCTGGAGCGTCAACGTCTACTGCGGTCAGTAGGTTTGGTTCCTCTGGCTCGGGCATGAGTTCCAAGTGATTTATACCATTCATGGTGGCACCGTTCGCTGGTCCTCGGCATGGTATTAGAACGGGGCGCTAACCCTTCTTCCTGGACGCCTGGTCAGGTACAAAAGAAGTGAAACGAGCATTGCTGCAAGCACAAGCCACATGTATTGTAGATAGGAATTGTCGTCCGAGCTGGACCCTAGCTGTGCCTCCCTAACACAGAATGTCTTTCCTTCGGCATCGTTACATGCCCTCAGTTTGCCCGTCTTCTCGACGTCTCCGATTTCGAACTGGATATAGAATATCTCGGAGCCGTCGTATTCTGTGAAATCCATATTGATGTAGAATGCAGCTTCTCCCATGCTTGGCACATCGCTAACGGCACTTGAGTTTACATTCTCGAATTTATCACAGTTACCGTCATCATCGTCATCCTGGATATCGCTACAGAGCATGGCATGAAGAGTAACTCCTGTAGCGTCGACGTTTCCAGCATTTGAAACGTTGACAACGTAGGTTTCCATGTAGCCGTATCTTGCAGTTCCACCACCGAGGAGGGATATTGTTTCGCCTACCAAAGACAGAGAGGGGGAGTCCAAAACTAGTGAGATCTGGAATTCGTATGTGTTGTTTATCGAGTCGGAGACGTTGAACTTCAGGATTTCCGAGTAATCGCTCGGGTACTCTTCGGAGCCAGAGTATACCAAAGTAATCGAAGAGGTTCCCATCGAGAACGGGGCCGTTGGTTGAATTAGTGGGCCGGATACTTCCCATCCCTCTGGAGGGTCAAACTGGAAGGTCAGTATCTCATCACTGTTGCCCAGATTGGCATAGGGTATCTGTAAATTTATCAACTTCTGCTCTGACTGGAAATATACGGTGTCCGCGAACTCATCACTGAGTTCTAAACCAGAATATCTTGGAATCTGGACACTCATCTCTGCTTGCGTAGAATATCCCTGTTGGGTAGCGAACTTTACGAGTACTGTGTGCCCACTAGGGAAATGGTGTGCCAATGTCCTATTGGCCGGAACGACTCGGATTGTGAGCTCCAAATTTGTCTCGTTGTCTAGACCCATAGCAATTGAAGTAGAGTCATGCCAGTCCTCTGGATCACTGGTGTTCTGGAATTCGACATCCCAATAGTTCCCGTCCATTCCAGGAACAGTGGCCGAGACGTCATATGAATCGAATGGATTGTGTCCCTCGTAAGAAACGTATATTGAAAATTCCGCCGATTGGAAGTCGCAATCCGACTCACAATCGGGGTCCTTGAGATCTACCTGGACGATTCCAGAGGGAGAGACGACGAGTCCAATATCCTGCTTCGAAACTCGTTCGATGCTAAGTGTGGTAACTGGGGTGTCTTGTGATGCGCGAATACTCACTCCCTGGCCTCCAGTGTATGACACGTTCCTGCCGTTCTCGTTCAGAATGAATTCGCTAGAAGTCCCAATGTTTCCGGTTGGCAATAGAATCCTCAGAATTCCATCATCACCCAGCTGCTCAGACCAAGATATGCCCATTCCCACGTTGATCTCTAGATCGTATTCCTC
>Ga0310344_10000744_pt1 | contig 25288 bp, 25 predicted proteins | sample HC15DNA20200_MG_FD_203801 | JGI IMG/M metagenome (GOLD analysis project Ga0310344, IMG submission 203801) | Marine microbial communities from station ALOHA, North Pacific Subtropical Gyre - HC15-DNA-20-200_MG | ecosystem: Environmental > Aquatic > Marine > Oceanic | place: Pacific Ocean: North...
CGTACCGTAAACCGACACAGGTAGGCGAGGAGAAAATCCTCAGGCGCGAGTGTGAACCCTCGTAAAGGAACTCGGCAAACTCGCCCCGTAACTTCGGAAGAAGGGGTGCTCCATTAGCGTGATGCGGTTTGCCCGTTGAGCGTGAAGGAGTTGCAGTTAAGAGGCCCAGGCGACTGTTTACTAAAAACACAGGACTCTGCTAAGTCGAAAACGACGTATAGGGTCTGACGCCTGCCCGGTGCTGGAAGGTTAAAGGGAGGGGTCAACCGTAAGGTGAAGCTCTGAACTGAAGCCCCAGTAAACGGCGGCCGTAACTATAACGGTCCTAAGGTAGCGAAATTCCTTGTCGGGTAAGTTCCGACCTGCACGAATGGCGCAACGATCTGGGCGCTGTCTCTACGAGGGGCACTGCGAATTTGTGGTACCGGTGAAGACGCCGGTTGCCCGTGGCAAGACGGAAAGACCCCGTGCACCTTTACTACAACTTAGTAGTGAGTGCTGGCGTGTTATGCGCAGGATAGGTGGGAGACTTTGAACCGGGCCTCTTGGGGTCCGGGGAGTCAACGGTGAGATACCACCCTTAGCACTCTGGCGCCCTAACCTCGTTCTGTTATCCAGATCAGGGACATTGCTAGGTGGGTAGTTTGACTGGGGCGGTCGCCTCCCAAAATGTAACGGAGGCGCGCGAAGGTTCGCTCAGGCTGTTTGGAAATCAGCCGTAGAGTGCAAAGGCAGAAGCGAGCTTGACTGCGAGACCTACAAGTCGAGCAGGTGGGAAACCAGGCCTTAGTGATCCGGTGGTTCCGCATGGAAGGGCCATCGCTCAACGGATAAAAGGTACGCCGGGGATAACAGGCTTATCTTGGCCAAGAGTTCATATCGACGCCAAGGTTTGGCACCTCGATGTCGGCTCATCACATCCTGGAGCTGTAGCAGGTTCCAAGGGTTCGGCTGTTCGCCGATTAAAGTGGTACGTGAGCTGGGTTTAGAACGTCGCGAGACAGTTCGGTCCCTATCTGCCATGGGCGCAGGAGATTTGAGGGGTGCTGTCCTTAGTACGAGAGGACCGGGATGGACGAACCTCTAGTGTACCAGTTGTCGCGCCAGCGGCAGCGCTGGGTAGCTACGTTCGGAAGGGAGAAACGCTGAAAGCATCTAAGCGTGAAACCCTCCCCAAGATGAGATCTCCCGAGCTTCGGCTCCTGAAGGCTCCTGGAAGACTACCAGGTATATAGGCCAGATGTGTAAGGCCCGCGAGGGCTTGAGCTTACTGGTACTAATCAGCCGTGAGGCTTGACCATTAACCTTCATTTACACCGCATGTGTGTGACGAAGAAACTGCCGTTTGTAGGATATTCAGTTGTGCGCTGGACGCCCGGCACATGTCCGGGGTCTGGCGATCTTTCGTTCTTTGACATAGGCGACGGGTCATGCCCGTCGCACTGTTTCCCGGTGGCGATAGGAGAGGGGTCACACCCGTTCCCATGCCGAACACGGAAGTTAAGCCCTCTACCGCCGATGGTACTGCACGGGTAACTGTGTGGGAGAGTAGGTCACTGCCGGGATTTTTCTCGAAGCCCAAGGCTTGAAACCCCTTGGGCTTCGCTTTGTACGACTCCTTCAGCTTGTAGCATTACGCAGTCGACCGCGACGGTCTTGATGCCTAGGACGTGATCTACCGGCGTGGGGCCGAGCTGCGAGGGAGCGACGAGTTCTCGCCGGCTCGAGGATGGCCTGTCGCACCACGGAGATCCATTAGCGCACGGTCGTATCCTTGCGGCCGTAGGACAATCGAGAATTGTCATGAACGAGCACGGCGGCAGACGCATCATCGTGACTGGAGGCAGTGGATTTCTGGGACGCCGACTGGTCGCGAGACTGGAAGCTAGAGGCTACGACCAGGTCTTCGTGCCCAGGCGTCGGGATTACGACTTGGTCCGGGCAGAGGATATCGGTCGACTCTTTGATGACCATCCGGCAGATCTGGTGATCCACCTGGCGGCGGTAGTTGGTGGAATCGGAGCAAATAGAGAGCGCCCAGGCGAGTTCTTCTATCAGAACTTGATGATGGGGGTGCAGCTCATCGAGGAGGCTCGGCAGCGGGGTATCGGCAAGTTTCTATCGGTGGGCACGATCTGTGCTTACCCGAAACACACGCCTGTGCCCTTTAGCGAAGACACGCTATGGGACGGTTATCCCGAGGAAACGAATGCGCCCTACGGCCTCGCCAAGAAGATGTTGCTGGTCCAGAGTCAAGCCTATCGCGCGCAATATGGATTCAATGCCGTCTATGTATTGCCAACCAACCTGTATGGGCCGGGCGATAACTTCGATCTCGAAACTTCGCACGTTATTCCGGCACTGATTCGAAAGTGTGTGAAGGCGAAGGAGTCCGGGCGCTCAGAAGTGGTGGTCTGGGGAAGTGGCGCGCCGACGCGTGAGTTCCTCCATGTGGATGATGCGGCGGAGGCGATTGTCCTGGCGGCCGAGCGGTATGACGGCGCGGCCCCGATCAATCTCGGTTCGGGCCATGAGATCAGTATCAAAGACTTGGCCAACCTCATCCGTGAGCAGGTGGGCTTTACCGGCGACATCGTGTGGGATCGGACGCGTCCGGACGGCCAACCTCGCCGGATGACCGACAGTTCGCGGGCCTGCGACGCGTTCGGATTCAAGGCAGTCACCCCTCTCGAGGCGGGCCTACGCCAGACTATTGACTGGTTCCTTGCGAACCGGCCGACCGATGACTAGGTCCTAGCCTACCGAGACCGTGGTGTTCCGCGACCGCTAGCAACGCTTCGGCAGCGAGGAAGTGGTCGTGGAGCACCCGAGGAGCGACTGGTCCAGAGCGTCGCTCTGGTTCGACTTCAGGGTGGTGCGGAAGGACGCCGGTCCGGTCGCGTGCCAGTGGTGACCGGCGCGTGGTCTAGTCGGACACCGCCAGCTCGCCCGGTACGATCGGCCTAGTCCGTGGCAGTTTGCCGCGGAAAGACAGGTAACCGACGAAGGCAAGGATCCCGACGAAAACCGCGAGCTTGAAGATGTCGCCTAGCCGACCCGCAGGCACGGCATACCACATGAACCAGAGCACCGGCTGGGCGATGCACATGGCCCAGACCGAGCCATAGAAGTACCGCCGTTCGTGACCTTCCCCCTTGGTGGACGCCTTCACGCGGGGCAGCTGTCCGAGGGCGCCGAGGATCCAGATGGCGATGGCCAGGGGGAAGTACGCCGCCTCGTACATCTGCCGCAGGCTCCAGACGCCGGTGACGATTGCCACGACGAGCCCGGCGATGTTGAGCAGGCCGAAGGTGATTACCGCGCTCCAGGCGAACGTGTAGCAGACGCGCCGGTAGAGCGGGTTCGGTCGGTCTTCAGTGAATCGAATGATGTAGGGGCGAGGTTCGCAGCCGGGAAGATGGCCGCGGGCACCCGCTATGCCGGTGCTGAGAAGTACCACGCCCATCCAGACCCCCATGCGCTGATCGAAGCCGCCTTCGAACAGATCGAAGGTCAACGGACCAGGCATGATGAAGAAGACGAAGATCCAGATCGGCCAGTGATTGAACCGGTAGTAGAGCTTGTTTCGATACCGGATCTTGCGCTCGCTGGCCAGCTCGACAGGGATGCCGTCTGGGGTAACCGTGGTGGGGGACTCGATTGTCACGGCGCTCTTATACCGTACCGTCCAATCGTCAGTCCCGGGACAAGGGTCGTCGACCGTGCGTTCGTCATGGTCGAAGTAGCACTTTCAGGCTGGTCCTGGTGGCAGCAAAAGCGGCGTGGTGCTCGTCGAGCGTGAAGCTGTGTTCGATCAGCGGCTCGGTTAGGACGCGACCATCGGAGATCCGTTCCAAGGCGGGGTCGAACGGACCGCAGCGTGAGCCTACCAGGGTGACCTCGTCGACGATGGCGGGCCAGAGAGTGACCGCCGTGTCCCCGTGCACCGTCGATTTCATGACCACCGTGCCGCGGGGGCGGACGAGCGCCAGCGCCGACTGCAGGCCGTCGGCCCGCCCGGTGACATCGATCGAGATATCGAACGACTTCTCGGCGGGCAGCTCGGCCGCCGTGCGTGGGGTCAGTCCCAACTTGGCCGCGAGCCGAAGCTTGCGATCATGCCGGCCGATCAGCGTGGTCTTGGCTCCAGCGGCGCGGAGGACCTGACCGACAAGCAATCCCATCCGTCCGTCGCCGATGACGGCCACCCGCGACTGTGGTCCGACATCGACCTGGGTCAGGATCTCGCAGGCGGCGGCGGTCGGCTCGACCAGAACCGCGGCCGCATCGTTGAGCCTCTCCGGGACTTGATGGAGATTGGCGGCGGGTAGCGAGAGGTGCGTCGCGAAGGCGCCGTGCCGGTTCACGATACCCAGCACGCTCCGAGTAGGGCAGTGATTCGAGGTGCCGGCGTGGCACCAGTCACACTCGCCGCAGCCCACGTTGATCTCGCCGACGACTCGGGTCCCGATCCAGTGCCGGTCGCCGTCGGGAGCGGTTTCGACGATGCCGACGAATTCATGCCCCGGCACGCCCGCGAAGCCCGCGTACCCTTCGAGGATCTGCAGGTCGGTACCGCAGATGCCGGCGGCGAGTACCCGTATCCGGCACTCGTCGCTCCTAATCTCGATCTCCTCGTCTGAGAGCCGCCTCGTCGTGCCGCCTTCGCTGGATGGCTCTACGCGAAGCGACCGCATTAGCGAGACCTCACGAGGTGCCAGGCGTACTGCACCGTCACCACGGCGATCGGGACGCCGACCATGATCCAAGCCCACTTCCAGTCCTCGGACTGCCAATACCCGTAGCCGATAGCTACCAGAAGCAGCAGATTCAGACCGACGCCGACTGCAGTGTGCTTGTTCGCGGTCGGGGACTGGGGATCAGGGTCGGTGGTCATGTCTGCGACGTTGGCGTTGTGGCTTTCGAGGACATCCCGCTTAGGGGCTGGTCTCGGTGAGGATCTGGATCAGGCTCTCGAAGTGCGCGGACTGGACGTAGCCGGAGTTGGTGGCGGCCATTAGGTCACGACCATCCGGCACGATCTCGAGGATGTTGTAGCCGGCGCGGCCCATGTCGCGGGCGCCACGGACGTAGCGGTCAGTAAATCCGAGGATATGCCCGAACTCGTGCGCCATGGTGCGGTTCGAGATGGGCGACGGACCGACCGCGACGTAACGGCCGGGGATGGCGTAGGTGCGGTTCGAACCCGTGGTCAGCACCCCGCCATCTGTTGGAAAGCGCGCCACATGGTCGTTGAGCACGATGTGCTCGCCATCCGCCGGCGTCGGATCTTCGCCGTAGACGTCGGCGGCGGTCATGGTTCGCAGGTCGACCTCGAGCCGATAGGCGACCCCGTCAGCCTCTAGCTGCCAGATCGTCTCGATGGCCTCGACCGACGCCCTCACGAAGTCGGCGTCCGGGATGTCCGTGTAGAGGGGCACCTTAAAGAGCTTGCGCCGGGGCGTGTTCTCGACGATTTCGATGAACGACGGCGCCGTCGGTTCCGGTTGTCCTTCCTCGATCTGGGTGTCGAGGGCAGCGATCTTCGCCTTGACTTGCTCGGTACTCTCGTTGGCCATGTTTCGGGTGGCGAGCAGGTGCCGGTTCTGTTCACGCTCGACCACCGCATCATGGAGGATGATCTGCTGCTCGAAGCGGCCCCAGTCGTTGGCGATGACCTCCTGCCAGAACCGGTTGTGTTTCAGATGCTGGTCGACCTGCCGCTGGCCGGCCTCGAGTGCGTCATATCCGTCGGTCAGTTGCTCGTAGGTCTGACGACGGGTCTCTGGTGTCATGCCGTCGACCTGATCCAAATGCTGCTCCGCGTTGGCCAGCGCGGTCTGCTGCCGGTCGAGAACCTGGTTGGTCCAGGGCCAGCTATAACCGCCCGATCGAGGCGGTGTCGGTTCGGTCGCCTCCGCTATCGTGAACTCGGGCACGATCTGGTAGCCATAGGGCACCGGGGTCGGGGGCTCCTCCGTCAGCTTCTCGGCCAGGTCGGGGGCGTCCGCTTCCAGATGCTCCCGCAGCCTGGCTTGATAGCGCTTGAGGCGCTCGACATAGGCCTCGTAGGTGGCCTCGACCATGTCCCCGCGAGCGATATAGGCGGCGATGGGGGGTTCAGCCTCGTCGGCCGGCTGGGCGGCCGCGGGCCAGGCGATCACGGCTCCGACGGTCAGGCACGCGAGCCGCTGTCGAATGGCACCTTCCGGCATTTCATGGCTCCAGATTAGTGACGGGCGGGGACCGGTGGGGAGCGGCCAACTCCTCCATTGTAGCGCGACCCGTTGAGGCTTCCGGCCCATGGGTTGGGCGCGGAGATAGAATAGCGGCGTGATCAGCGCCCTTGGTTCGCCGGTTCGGCTGCTGTGCTGCGCGCTCGCCACCTTGTTAGTGCTCAGCAGCCAGCCGACTGGCCAGGCTCCCCCCGGGTTCGACGAGCTCTTCCTGGAGAAGACAATGCGGGTCGACTACGTCCATTCCGGCGGGCTCGGGCAGGAGATCCTCGCGCTCGACCAGGTGGTGTCTGATGGGCCGTGGGCCGGTTCTCGCACCCGTCTCACGGACGACCTCAATCTCGGCAAGTACCTCTTCGAGGTGATCGACCGTCGGACGAATCTGGTCATCTACTCCCGCGGGTTCGCGTCGATCTATGGCGAATGGGAGACCACCGCGGAAGCGCGAGAGGTGTACCGCAGCTTTCACGAGTCACTCCGGTTTCCGTGGCCGAGACGGCCGGTGCAGGTCGTGCTCAAAGTGCGCGATAGCGAGAACAGTTTTCACCAGATCTGGTCCACCGTCGTCGATCCGAACTCTCGCTTCGTCAACCCGGCCGACCGAATTCCCGCCGGTGAGGTCTGGCCGATCATCGAGAGTGGGCCGCCGTCCGAAAAAGTCGACCTGTTGGTTATCGGCGACGGATACACGGCCTCCGAGGTCCCGAAGTTCCGCGCCGACGCGACCCGGTTGGTGGACGCGCTGTTTGAGGAGGAGCCGTTCCGGAGCCGACGAGCCGACTTCAACGTTTGGGGCCTCGACTTGCCGTCGGCCGAGTCGGGGGTGAGCCGGCCGCGCGCGGGCCAGTTCCGCCGTACCCCGGTGTCGGCGGAATACAACATCTTCGATTCCGAACGTTACGTGCTCACCTACGACAACCGGGCGCTCCGGGACGTCGCGTCCGCTGCGCCCTACGAGTTCCTGGAGATCCTGGTCAACGAGGACCAGTACGGCGGGGGAGGTATCTTCAACTTCCAGGCGACCGCGGCCGCCGACACCGGCTTCGCGGAGTACGTGTTCATCCACGAGTTCGGCCATCATTTTGCGGGTCTGGCAGACGAGTACTACACCTCAGACGTCGCCTATGAGACGGGCGGGGCCTACCATCCTGAGCCGTGGGAGCCGAACGTCACGGCGCTCCATGACCCGGACAACGTGAAGTGGGGAGACCTAATCGCGGCTGACACCCCGATTCCCACCCCGTGGGACAAAGTGGCTTTCGAGACCGGGAGCACGGCGGCCCAATCCGAGCGCCGCGTACTCCGCGACGAAAGGGCGCTAGAGACGCGCGTGGACGATCTCTTCACCGCGCAGATGGAGCGGGAGACGGCGCTCCTGTCCGCCATGCTACACGCGGGCAAGGTCGGCGCCTTCCAAGGTGCGTCCTACGAGCCCACCGGGCTGTATCGATCCGAGATCGACTGCATCATGTTTACCCGGAATCCGGTCGGGTTCTGCCAGGTGTGCAGCTTGGCGATCGAGAACGTCATCGACCAGTATTCGCGACCGTGACCATGACCCCAGAGTTCATCGACGAGTTGGAACAGCGCATCGGGTCCGAAGCCGTGGTGCGTGACCAGAGCGAGCTGCTGACCTATGAGTCTGATGGTCTGGTGTCGCATCGCTCGCGGCCAGGCGTCGCGGTGTTACCGCGAACGGTTGAGCAGGTGCGGGCCGTGGTCCGGGCATGCCACGAGGCTGGCGTCCCGTTTGTCGCGCGTGGGCAGGGGACGGGCCTGTCGGGCGGCGCGCTTCCCCATCCGGATGGTGTGCTGATCGTTATGACTCGCATGAATCGGGTGGTAGAGATCGACATTCCGAACGAGCGGATCACTGTCGAGCCAGGCGTGATGAACCTTGAAGTAACCAGACAGGTGACGCCGCACGGTTACTACTACGCGCCGGATCCTTCCAGCCAGGTGATCTGCTCGATTGGCGGCAACCTAGCAGAGAACTCTGGCGGCGCGCACTGCCTGAAGTACGGTTTCACGGTGCACCACGTGCTCGGAGCCGAAGCCGTAATGCCGGATGGCACGCTGGTGCACGTCGGGGGGCTGGCCGTCGACAGCCCCGGGCTCGACCTGCTGGGAGTGCTGGTTGGGTCGGAGGGCACGCTCGCTGTTGTGACCAAGGTGATGCTGCGGCTGCTGCGGCGACCTGAGTCCGTGCGTACGCTGCTCGCCGCGTTCGATTCAACTGACAACGCTGGCAACGCGGTCTCGGACGTCATCGCTGCCGGCATCATCCCGGCGGCAATCGAGATGATGGATCGGACCACGATCCGGGCCGCGGAAGCGGCCGTGCAGCCAGGTTTCCCAGACGCCGAGGCGGTGCTCATCGTGGAACTTGACGGGCACGAGGCCGAGGTGGCGGCTCAGTTCGAGCAGATCGAAGCGATCTTCGCCAAGAACCAGGGGTGGGGTGTCCAGGTGGCTCGCGACGATGCGCAGCGCGGTCGGATCTGGATGGGGCGCAAGGCGGCGTTCGCCGCGATGGGCCGGGTGTCGCCCAGTTACTACGTCCAGGATGGGGTCATCCCCAGAAGCCGGTTGCCAGAGGTGCTTCGGCGGATCCGCCAGCTCGAGCAGGACTCCGGGCTAACCATCGGCAACGTGTTCCATGCCGGCGATGGCAATTTGCATCCGCTGGTCTGCTACGACGATGCCGTGGAGGGACAGGCGGAGCTGGCCGAGCGGGTCGCGTCGGAGATCCTGTCGTATTGCCTCGATGTCGGCGGATCGCTGACCGGCGAACATGGTATCGGCGCCGACAAGGCCTGCCACATGCCGAAGATGTTCGGCGACGACGACCTCGCGACGATGCAACTCGTTCGGGTAGCCTTCGATCCGGAGGGGCTCTGTAATCCAGACAAGCTGTTTCCGACACCTCGCTTGTGCGGTGAGGTGCCCGGACCGTATCGGGCGCATCCGGCCGAGGCGGCAGGACTGGCCGAGCGAGTGTGAGAGGTCATGCACGACGCTGAGGGACGCCGCACTGGAGCCGCCGCCGACGCCGTCGACGGTGTCGTCCCCCGATGGGTGGCTGAGCCAGCGAGTCAGGAGGGGGTCGCTCGGACATTGGCGCAGGCGGGTGCCGACGGCCACGCGGTGCTGGTGCAGGGCGGGGGTACCAAGCTTGGATGGGGACCGCGGCTCGAGTCGGTCGACGTCCTCCTAAAGACCGGCCGTCTCAACGAGGTCGTTGCCCACCGCCACGGCGACCTTACTGCGACCACCCAGTCCGGCATCACGCTGGCTGAGACCAACGAACGTCTCAGCGCGCATCGCCAGTGGCTGGCGCTCGACCCGCCCGATCGAGCGAGGGCGACGGTCGGCGGGATCCTGGCCACCAACGACGCCGGACCCCGTCGTCACCGCCACGGAGCGCCACGGGACCTGATCATCGGGATGACGCTGGTTCGTGCCGACGGCGTCACGGCGCAGAGCGGCGGCATCGTGGTCAAGAACGTCGCCGGCTACGATGTGGCGCGGCTCCTCACCGGGTCGTTCGGCAGTCTGGGGGTGATCGTCGACGCCACGTTCAAACTGGCGCCCCTGGCCGAGGCGTCGAGTACGGTGGTCGTCGAGCTGCCTGACGCCAAGGTCGCCGTCGGCTACGCCGTCGATCTCCTCAGCCGCGGTTTGACGCCAGCCGCCCTCGAGATAGCGACCGACCCGCTCCGCGTCGTGCTGAAGTTCGAGTCGCTCGAATCGGTAACTGAGGCGCAGGCCGAGGAGGCGGTGACGCTCGCCGAAACCCACGGCGGGCTGGGGCAGTTGCTCGAGGTCGATGCACAGAACGAGTTCTGGACGGCGCACGAGCGGCGGGTCTTTGCGGAGGACGGTACCCTGCTAAAGGCGGTCGTCCTGCCGGCCAACCTCCCGTCGTCGCTGAGTTGGCTCGACGAGGCAACTGCTAGCCGCGGACTGTCGTATGTGCTGGCCGGGCAGGCGGCGCTCAGCGTCCTGCATCTCAGATTGACGGGCCCGGTGGAGAAGCAGGCCGCGCTCGTCTCGGAGTGGCGCGAACGTCTCACACTCGGGCGAGGGAGCGTGGTGGTCCGGCGTGCCACGGCCGAGCTCAAGGCGTTGACCGATGTCTGGGGATCTGTGGGCGATACGTTCGAGGTGATGCGCGAGGTGAAGCGCCGGTTCGATCCTCGGGCGACCCTCAACCCTGGCCGCGGTCCGGGTGGGCTGTAGCCGCCCTGACCTCAGCGGGGCAGCGATTCGCCCCGGATCGACGCATCCACGAGCTCGATTAGGTGATACGTCGGCAGTGGCGTTCCCGCCACGTCGAGGCGGCTGGCGATCTGCAACAGGCAGCCAGGGTTGCTCGACGCCACCGCATTGGCCCCGGTGCTGTGGATGTATCCCGCCTTCCGGTCGCCAAGTTCGGTCGCGGTGTCCGGCTCAACCAGGTTGTATATGCCGGCCGACCCACAGCAGATGCCGGCTTCCGGCACCTCTTTCACGTCCAACTCGGGGATCGTCTCGAGGACCCGGCGCGGTTCGGCGCTAACGCCCTGGGCATGCTGGAGATGGCAGGCGTCGTGATAGGCCACACTGAGTGGCACCGGATGGCGCGGCGCGCGCGGTTCTAGCTCAGCCAACAGTTCCGAGATGTCTCGGCATTTGCTGGCCAGCGCCTGGGCACGGTCGGCGTAGCGCGGGTCGTCGCGGAGCAGGTGGCCATACTCCTTTAACGTCGAACCGCATCCCGCCGCGTTGATCACGATGGTGTCCACCTCGGCCGCCTCGTTCTCGAAGGCGTCGATGAATCGTCTGGCTGCGTCAGCAGCGTCCCGGTCCTCTCCCGCATGCAGCATCAGCGCGCCGCAGCAACCCTGCGAGGGCGGAATCACGACCTCGCAGCCTTCCGCTGTCAGGACCCTGATTGTGGCGCGGTTCACCTCGTCGAAGAACACCCGCTGCACGCAGCCCAGCAGCAGGCCCACCCTCCGCCGCCGCTCGCCTACAGCTGGCACCCGATACGGCGTGTCGCTCCACGCGCCGCGCAGGGACACCGGAGGCAGGACGGCTTCCATGGCCTGCAACCGCTTCGGGAGCAGACCGAGGATGCCTGTGGCTCGCGCCAATTGCTGCATCCCCAGTTGCTGATAGCCCCATAGCTTAGTGGCGACGATCCGCAGCCGGTCAGGGTGCGGAAAGAGAGTGAAGATGAGCCGCCGGAACAGGCGGTCGGCCAGGCTCCGGTCGATCTTCCGCTCGACCTGTGGACGCGTGGCTTCGAGCAGCCTGTCGTACTGCACGCCTGATGGACAGGCGCTGACGCACGACATACAGCCGAGACAGGTGTCGATATGTCGGCCAAACGATGTCGTGAGATCCGTATCGCCCTCGAGCCCACCCTTGATGAGCGCGATGCGCCCGCGCGGAGAGTCTGTTTCCCGTCCCCACAACAGATAGGTCGGACAAGCGGGGAGGCAGAACCCGCAGTGCACGCAGTCGGCGACTAGCGCGGAATTGGGCTTGTGGCGGCTGTCGAAGGCCGTGGACATTTAGCGAACAGTCTACCTTGGGGGTGGAACCACGCGGCAGTATCATGCTGAGAACTACCCGACGGCAGAGGAGGCACGGAGGCTGACGATGGCGAGAGCGATTCGTATTCACGAGCATGGTGGACCCGAAGTACTGCGCTGGGATGAAGTCGATCCCGGACAGCCTGGACCTGGACAGGCGCTGATCCGGCAGACGGCCGCCGGGCTAAATTTCATCGATGTCTACCATCGCACCGGCCTCTATCCGGTGCCGGCGATGCCCGCTGTGATCGGAAACGAGGGCGCGGGCGTCGTTGAGGCCATCGGGGAGGGTGTGACTGACGTTGCCGTGGGCGACCGGGTTGCCTACTCGATGAGCTTGGGCGGCTACGCTGAGCAGCGTGTGCTAGAGGCGAGTCGTCTGGTGAAGGTGCCCGACGTTATCACTGACCAACAGGCGGCGGCGATGATGCTCAAGGGTTCCACCGTGCAGTACCTCATCCGCCGGATCTATCCGGTGAAGCGGGGCGACACGATTCTGCTCCACGCCGCAGCCGGAGGCGTCGGTCTGATCGCCTGCCAGTGGGCTAAGCACCTGGGTGCGACTGTCATTGGCACCGTTGGCACCGACGAGAAGGCGGAGCTGGCGCGAGCGCACGGCTGTGACCACCCGATCGTCTACACCCGGGAAGACGTCGTAGCACGGGTGAAGGAGCTGACCGATGGCGCCGGCGTACCTGTGGTGTTCGACTCGGTGGGGAAGGACACCTTCGTGGCCTCGCTCGATTGTCTGCAGCCTCGAGGGTTGATGGTGAGCTACGGGAACGCGTCGGGAGCCGTCGAACCGTTCAGTCCAGGTCTGCTCGCGGCTAAAGGTTCGCTCTTCCTGACTCGTCCCACCCTGGCCAGCTACATCGCCACTCGCGAGGAGCTCGACGCGACGGCCGACGACTTGTTCTCGGTAGTAGCGAGTGGTGCCGTCAAGGTGGAAGTCAGTCAGGCGTTTCTGCTGAAGGACGTGGCGCAGGCGCATCGCGACCTGGAAGCACGGAGGACGACAGGGTCGACCGTGCTGCTAATGGAGGAGTAGTCGAGCGCCATGCCACGTGGTCATCCAGCTGACGACGCTCAGCGAGGCCCCTGGACGTCGACCGTCACGCTCGGTCTGGTCGCGGTCCTGTCGTTCGCGATGCAGGCGTGCGGCCCCCAGACTCCTCTGGAGGAGGTCGCCGACAAGCCGGTCGCGGCTGGACCGTTGACCGACGGTCTTCGGGCTCACCGTCCAGCCGTGCCCGGCGTGCGGGGCTTGGTTACGGCCGGTCATCCGTTGGCGGCGATGGCCGGGATGCAGATACTTACCCAGGGCGGTACCGCGGCCGACGCGGCAGTTGCCGTGCTGGCGACATTGAACTTGGTCGAGCCGATGATGTCCGGGGCCGGTGGCAACGGGTTCTTCACGGTGTTCGACGCTGCCACCGGCGAGGTAGTCTCGCTCAATGCCACCGGCGCCGCTCCGCGCGCGCTCGACGCGTCCGCCCTGTCGTCAGAGGAGCTTGATCGCGGCATCCACGCGGGGGTCGTGCCGGGGCTGCTGGGTGGATGGATCGCGTTGATGGAACGCTACGGCGTGATGTCGCTTGAGAGGGTGTTGGCGCCGGCGATCGGTTATGCCGAGCAGGGACACCCGGTCGACGCCTACGTGGCAGGGTCGCTCGATCGCTCTCGCGAGCTACTCGAGTCTCACTCCACCACGGCAGCGGTGTTTCTCCTTGACGGCGTGCTTCCTGAGGCGGGCGCGATGGTCCGGTTCCCGCAGTTGGCCCGAACGTTTCGGCGGCTGGTCGAGGCGGAGGAGACCGCTCGCTTGAACGGCGGGAACAGGGAGTCCGGGCTTCAGGCAGCGTTTAGGCGTTTCTACCGAGGGGACATCGCTCGTGACATGGCCAGGTTCTACCAGGACCGTGGCGGCGCCTTCACCCGCGACGACTTCGCGCGCTACGAGCCTGTTTGGACCGAGCCGGTGCGGACGACCTACCGCGGGTTTGACGTCTACTCCAGTCCGACGACATCTCGCGGCGGGTTGGAAGTGCTCATGCAGCTGAACCTGCTGGAGGACTTCGACTTGGCCGCGCTGGGACATAATTCTGCGGAGGCGCTCCATTTGGTGGCCGAGGCGATCAAGGTGACCAAGGCCGACGTTTACGCCTATGCGGTCGACCCGGCCCATGCGTCGATGCCGACGGCTGGTCTCGTATCCAAGACGTTTGCTGATGATCGTCGGAGCCTGATCGATAGGGATCGAGCCATGCCCTTCCCGGATGCCGGAGTGCCGGACGGCGCCGAGAGGAGAACCGCGCGTGCCGCGGCGCCGGCGCGGCGCGGCGCCTACGAGACGAGCGTTCCGGGGAGCACGACCAGTTTCACGGTGGTCGATACGGCAGGGAATGTCGTGGTCGCCACCCCGACGCTGGGCAGCCTCTGGGGCACGGGCGTCGTGGTGGGTGAGACCGGGCTCCTCTTCAACAACGGTTCGCGCGTTGGTTCCACCGCCCCATACCCCGAGCACGCCAACTACGCGCGCGGGGGCCAGATCCCGATTCTCAATAACTCGCCGACGCTGGTGCTCAAGGATGGTGCTCCGTTCCTCGCGCTCGGAACGCCGGGCGGCGAGACGATCGGGCAAACCCAGTTTCAAGTGCTCCTGAACGTGCTCGACTTCGGACTGGGCATTCAGGAAGCGGTCGAAGTGCCACGCATAGCGCTCGACGCCGACCCCAACTTCTATCGTGCCGGCGCCGAGGTGACCATGCGTGTCGAAGCTCGTATGCCGGCGACGGTGATGGCTGAGCTCGCCCGGCTCGGCCATGACGTCGAGCCGGTGTCGGAGTATGTGCTCGGCAACATGCAAGCCGTGCTGTGGACTGAGACGGGTGCGATGCTGGCTGGCGCAGATCCACGGCGGATGATGTACGCAATCGGGTGGTGATGGAGAGTCCGTGGTAGCGTCCAGAATAATCCTGCTTCTGTTACTGCCGTCTGTTGTGACGCCGGCGCTAGCACAGCCTGGCGGAGGGTGGATCAGGATTCCGGCCGGGGCCTTCCTCATGGGCTGCGTGGACGCCGATCCGAACTGTCTCGACAGCGAACGGCCGCAGCACGAGGTGTCGTTTGTTGCGCCCTACGAGTTGATGGTCACCGAGGTGACGGTGGCCGACTATGCGGCGTTCGTATCCGTCGCGGGTCATCGGGCCCCATCGTCTCCAGACTTTCCGCAGGGTGGAGACCATCCGGTCGTGCTGGTTAGCTGGGACGATGCTGCGGCATTTTGCAGCTGGACCGGCGGACGGTTGCCGACCGAGGCCGAGTGGGAGTACGCCGCGCGCGGGGGGCGCGACGGGCTGGTGTACGGGTCGATCGCAGAGCTGACCCGGGAATTGGCCAACTTCGGGGCGCCGCAGTGTTGTGAGGGTGCTACCGGAGGCGGGGACCTTTGGACGAATACGGCTCCGGTCGGTTCGTTTCAGCCGAACCCCTACGGTGTCCACGACATGGTCGGCAATGTCTGGGAATGGGTCGATGGGTGGCTGGACGAGAGCTACTACGCGAACTCGCCGGCCGTCGACCCACCCGGCGCCGACAGCGGCTTCGCTCGCATCGCGCGCGGGGGCTCCTGGCTGAACTTTCCGGCGGCGTTACGCAGTTCGGTGCGGCTTCCGTTCGCCCAGACGGGTCAGACGAGCAATGTCGGCATCCGTTGCGCCCGTGACGTAGCCGCCTTGGCCGCTGATGAGTGACACATTGCTCTCGCTTGCGATCTCGGGCGCTGGCGTGCGATTCTCTGTGGACGAAACAAGTGTCATCGGACCGTTTCCGTCCCGTTTGGGGGCGAGTCGCATCCGCTGGCGCAGCAGGAGATAGATAATGAAGCCTTCAACCGGGCGTAGTTCTCGACGGCGGTTCATGAAGCAGGCGGTTCTGGGAGCAGGCGCCACAGCAGCGTCCCTTGGCGCCGGCGGTGCTGCTGTGCGCGCGGCTGAGGAAGAGGACGTCGCTCCGATCACTGTACCGTCCGAGTTCGAGACGGCGAAGAGCGCCTCGCTCCCGACGGTCGATTTTCCGATGACCGGTGCGCAGGTCTTTGCCAAGGCCTGTAAGGAAGAAGGCGTCGCGGCGCTGTTCTGTTGTCCGGGCAACTACTCCGTGGTTCACGCGATTTCAGACACGGGCATCCCGACCTACGGTGGTCGTCACGAGGGCTCGTTGTGTCACGCTGCCGACGCGTTCTGCCGGGTGACCGGTGAGATCGCGGCTACGTCTGGCACCGAAGGTCCAGGCTTCACCGACATGATCTGCGCGATTGCCGCCGCCAACTCGGCGCGGTCGCCGGTTCTGGTTCTGGCCAGCAATAAGACCGTGTTCGCCGAGGACACCGAGCGCGGCATTCAGGATGCCTATCAGCAGCCCACCACCGAGGGGATGCGCAAGTATGGCAAGCGCCTGATCACGCCGGCCCGCGTGCACGAGTATGCCGGCTACGCTTTCCGGCAGCTGAAGAGCGGCGTGCCCAAGCCGGTCCACCTCGACTTCCCGGCCGAGATCGCTAACGGGCGGTTCCGTGACGCCAGCGAGATTGAGTACTACTTCGACAAGTCGAAGTATCGGACGGAGACCAAGCCGTTCCCCGATCCGCAGGCGATCGACCAGGCCGTCTCGATGATCCGGGCCTCCGAGCGCCCTATGCTCGTGTCGAGCAACGGGGTGTTCTACAGCAAGGCATGGGAGCCGCTGCGCCGGTTGGCCGAGCGTGCCCAGATTCCGGTTGTCGAGTCGGGCGCGATGAAGGGCCAGTTCCCGGCCGACCATGAACTGTCGGCCGATACCGCGCCGGGCGCACTCGCTAGCGCCGATCTTGTGCTGCTGGTCGGCCAGTACTGTATGCCGACGCAGGGCGAGTTTGCCTTCGGACCAGACACCAAGTACATCCGTATCGATCCGGATGCCGAAGACATTGGTCGGAACCTGCCAATCGATCTCGGTATCGTGAGTGATGAGCGGGCCGCACTCGAGGCACTGGCCGCCGAGGTGCCACGCCTCCGCCACGACGCCTGGGTGGCCGAGGTCGCCTCGGCGCGTGACGCGTTCGAAGCCGAGAACGAAGAGTACTACCGGACCGGTCTCGGTTACACCGACGCGGTCCACCCCGCGGTGATTGGCAAGGAGCTCGCCGACTTCGTCGACGGCACCCTGCCAGGTGATCGCACGACGATTGTCCAGGGCGGCTACGGCATCGCCCGCTACACCCGCCGCTACCTCCGGAGCTACCGGCCGGCCCAGATCATGAACGGCGCCTACCAGTACGGCGCCATCGGCCCAGACGTCGGCTATACGATCGGTGTGGCGGCGGCGGTACGCCAGGGTGCGGGAGCCCAGGCCGACTACCAGGGTCATCCGATCATCGCCATCACCGGAGACGCCGGCTTCGGCTACACCGGCATGGAGATGGAGACGCTCTCGAAGTACCGCCTACCGGCGGTCGTGATCGTCTACAACAACAATGCGTGGGGTACCTGGGAAGGCCAGCGAAACAACCAAGTCGGACTCCCGGTCCATTTGTTCCAGGAGAACCTGCGGTACGACAAGATGGGAGAGGCGCTCGGCGCGCATGGCGAGTATGTGACCACCCCGGCAGACTTCCGCCCTGCGCTGGAGCGGGCCTATCAGGTGGCGCTTGACGAGAGTCGACCTTCGGTGGTCAACGTACAGGCTAAGAAGGAGTTTTGGCTGCGCGACCAGTACGCACCTGGCTTCATGGGTAAGCTCGAGCCCGGTGTGATGTCCTACTACCACTAGGCCGCCTTCCGGCGGTACGCTCACGGGGGTGCTCGCCTTTTGCGAGCATCCCCACCTTTCCTCACATTGACCACATCACGGCGAGTAGGGCGGAAGCTTGCGGCGGCTCCGAAGACGACTAGGCGACGGCTCACGCCGGCCCAGTCGCTGGAACTCGTGCGGGCGAAGTTACAGGCCTATGCAGATCGTGGAGTCTTCCGCGGTTTCAGCGAGCAGCGAAAAGTCGCTGCGACCCACCGATTTAGGTTTTCGTGGCTCGGTCCCCGTCCGTTGAACTTGAGCTACGCCCCAGAGACTGGCACGTTCATCTTCCGCAACGTGCTTCCATCCATGCCCGCTCGCTCGCCTCTGTACCGCGATCTCGATGGGTTCGTGGCGGGACGGGCAGATCCCACGCTGCCGGATCACCGGCGCGTTGACCGGCGTCGAGCGCGGGCACGGACCGTACCGCGCCGCGGTGAGGTGTCGCTGGAGCTGGTGGCGACTAGGAACCACCACGAGTACGGCGTGCAGAAGCTCGTGAACCTCGTACACGAGGTGTTTCTCCATCTGCACGCGTATCATCCTGAGTACATGTGGGAGCACTTCGACGCCCCGCAGGAGTGAACGGAGGGCAGGCATGCTGAGAGGACACCGCACGATGCTCGTGGCGGCGCTGTTGTTTGCGACCGCCGCCTGGACCTTGTTGGCACGGCAGGCCCATCCGGTTGAGCCGCATCGCCATCCCGAGGGACAGGCGCTTGAGAACCCGTTCGAGGTGACCGACGATTCCATCGCGACCGGCAGGCAGCGCTATGTCTTCATGTGCCGCGAGTGTCACGGCAACCGGGGCCTGGGGGACGGAGACATGGCCCATGCGGGAGGTGATGTGCCCGATTTCACCGACGACAGCTGGCTGCACGGTGAGAGCGATGGCGAGATCTTCCTGGTCATCAAGGAGGGGGTCACCGCCGACATGCAACCCTACAAGGAGCGGATGGGCGACGAGGACATCTGGCACCTGGTGAACTACCTCAAGACCCTGTCCCGATGAGCGAGACGCTGAACTTTCGGCCAATGGAGCCTGCCGACGCCGAGGCGGTCTCACGGCTGATTCTTGCAGCATTCGGCACCTTCATCGCCCAGGAGTACAACGAGGAGGGGCGCCGCGAGTTCACGCGGTATGTCGAGCCGGCTGAACTCATTGAGCGGGTGGCCGCAGGGCACTTCTTGCTGCTGGCTGAGCAGGACGAGCGGCTGGCCGGCGTGATCGAGCTCCGCAATCATGACCACGTGTCGCTGCTCTTCGTCGATGAAGCGTTCCAGCACCGCGGTATCGCTCGGGACCTCCTCTCTCGCGCCTTGGCGGTCGCCAGGCCGGCCCGGCCAGACCTCGAGCGGGTAACGGTGAACTCGTCCCGTTTCGCCGTTCTGGCCTACGAGCGGCTGGGTTTCAGGCAGACCGGACCGGAACGGACGGTCAACGGCATCGTCTTCATCCCGATGGCTCACGAGCTGACATCAGACTGAGTTCCCACTGAGTGTCACTAGGTACGGCTTCTGCAAGCCCAGTATGGTCGTGCCATCTTTGCTGCTGGCTGTGTCTCTAGGACGTCGCGGAGTAGCGCATGCCAGAATTAGAGTCTCAGGACGCGGCTCAGACTCCCTTGACGGTGGTGTGCAACGAGGTCGATACGTTCCCTGAGGCTATGCCGTAACTCGTCTAGTTCGTGCCGTTCCGCGGCCGCACCTCATCGCCAACGACTGCTCGGCCGACAGGATCCCCGAAATTCTGGCCGAGTTCGAGGCCGCCGACGAGAGCCACTAGCCCCTCCCCTAACGGGTGCCGATCCGATACAGCGCTGAATAGGTGCGGATGAGTAGGCTGCCGTCCACGATGGCCGGTGTCGCCATGGTGAACTCGTCCAACGTGTTCGTGTGCAGCACCTCGAACTCAGGTCCAGCCTTGATCACGAACGTCTCACCGTCCTCACTCAGTGCGAAGATCCGACCGTTGTAGGCCCAGGGCGACGCGGTGAACCCGGTGCCGACGGCGATCCGACGTCGAGGGTAGATCGGTTCGCCAGTGCGCGCGTCATGGGCCGTCATGAACCCCCGATCGAGCAAGGTGTAGTAGATGTCTCCGTACACGAGCGGCGAGGTGTTGTAGGTTCCGCCCTGCGGAAGGTGCCACGCGACGAACTCACTACTGGTCTCACCCTCGGCTAGCGTGAGATCGCCTCGGGCGCCCGGTCGGATCGCATAGACGGGCCGTTGCCGGTCGCCCGTGTAGCCCGCCTCGACATACAGCAGACCGTGCTGGGTGAACGGCATTGGCACGGTGATGAACGACAAACCCTTGAGCTCCCACCGCAGGCTGCCATCGAGTCCGTAGGAGCGTACCCGGTCGGTACCCGTCGTGACGATCTCGACGCCCTCCTCGTGTTCCCAGACGAACGGTGTGGACCAGTTGGTGCCTTCGTCCCGATTGACCCGCCAGACCTCGGCACCCGTCTCAGCGCTTAGTGCGGCCAGGAACGACTGGTCGTCGTTGTCGTTCACCACGTAGATCCGGCCATCATGGAGCACCGGAGAGGCTGCGGTTCCCCACCCGTTTCGCGTGCTCACCGGATCCCAGGTCACCGACCAGAGGACCTGTCCCTCGAAGTCGAGGCAGTAGAGACCCACGTTCCCAAAATAGACATACAGCCGTTCGCCGTCGGTGACCGGGGTTTCCGAGGCGTAGCTGTTCTTGAGGTGCCGCTCGTGCTGGGGGACGGCGCTGAGCAGTGTCGTGCTCCAGCGAACTTCGCCGGAATCAAGATCGATCGCGCTGGCTGTCCAGTGGTGCATGTCGGCGGAGGTCGGTCGCTCGCCACCGCGATACAGCCCTCCGATCGGCGTTTCCACGTTGCCTTCGCTCGCGACCGCGGAGACGAACACCGTGCGGCCCCACACGATCGGTGAGCTCCAGCCGATGCCTGGAAGTTCGGTGCGCCAGAGTACGTTCTCGGCCTGGCCCCATCGGTCGGGTAGTGTCGGATCATCTCCCTCGCGGGCCAGACCGGTGCCGTCAGGACCGCGGAATCGCGGCCACTGCTGAGCGTCGGCCGACGTTGTGACAAGCAGCGTCAGTGCGCCGAGGACCAGAATCCGATGGGCGTGCAGGTGGGGCATAGCGGCTCATTCTCGCATAGAGGCTAACGCCAGAACTTACCCGTGTTGATGCTAGCTAGTATCGGCCAGGGCCAGCCAGACACATCGCCACAAGTGGGTTCCGAGGTTAAGGCGCCGGGCGGGGGGTGTCGCCCATCTGCTCTATGGTCCACCCTGGTTCGCTTGCCGCTACCGGCCGCACGCCGACGCCGTGCTCGAACACTAGCTGACCTCCACGCTCAGCCGTTACTAGAAGCAGCACCGCGCCGGTTAGACCGGCCAGGCTGGAGCACACGGCCACGCTCCGTCGGGTCGATCGCCAGATGTAGGACATGCACATCCGGAACGAGGCCAGGAACGCGTAAAACCAAGTGGTCCGTTCAGCCCAGAAAAAGTGCTCGCTGACCGCGGTCCGGCTGCCGGCCGGCAGCGACACGGAGCCGGCTGCCTCCAGTCCGCTGAAATAGGCGGCCATCGCGGCAAGGGCGCCTATGCAGTAGAGCCATGTTGCCGCTTCTCGGACTTGGCTCCTCGACGGCCAGGCGACGTGCAGGAGGTCAGCCACTACGGCGCCGACGAGCAAGGTCAGCGGGAAATGGACCAGCAGCGGATGGACGTTAGGCATCGACCGTGTCGGCGATAATACCTCGCGATTCGGTTCTGGCTCTGGTTTTGGGAATGCCGATTGAAGGGTGGCACGGGTGGGACGACTACGCGCCGTTCTATGATTGGGAGAACGCGCGAACGGTCGGTCGTCGAGACGTGCCGTTCTGGCGGGCGCTGGCTGTAGAGGCGGGCGGTCCGGCACTGGAGCTAGGCTGTGGCACCGGGCGCATAGCTTGTCCGGTCGCCGCGGAAGTCGATCGGTTGGTCGGTATCGATCGATCGGCACCGATGCTGGCGCGGTTGCGGCGGCGCCGGTCACGTCGCGGACTTGGGCCACGGTTGCACCTCATTCGCGGCGACATTCGCTTCCTGCCATTTGCCCCCGGCAGCTTTCAGCTCGTCATGGCGCCCTACGGGGTGTTGCAGTCACTGCTGCGCGATCGGGATCTGAGAGAGACGCTGCGGGCGGTCCGGACCGTGCTCCGCCCCGGTGGCCGTTTCGCGATCGATCTGGTGCCAGACCTGAAGAACTGGCGCGAATACGAACACCGCGTCAGCATGCGCGGTCGCCGACGCGGTAGCCAGACACAGGTCACGCTCGTCGAGACCGTGAGACAGGATCCGGATCGACGATTGACGCATTTCGACCAGGAGTTCATCGAACGTCGTGGTCGGCGCTCCACGGCCCACCGCTTCTCTTTGAGCTTCAGGACGCTGTCTGTGCGACAGATGTCGGCCCGGCTGCGGCGGGCGGGTTTCGCGGTGCGGTCGGTCGCCGGCGATTATCAGGGTGGGGCGTGGCATCCTGAGTCCGAGACCTGGGTGATGGTGGCCACATGATAGAATCCCGGCCGAGTCGACCTCTCTTTCTTTGAGGGAGCCCTGCCATGTCCGGCCATTCCAAGTGGCATTCGATCAAACACAAGAAGGGTGCTGCCGACGCCAAGCGCGGTAAACTGTTCACCCGCATCATCAAAGAATTGACCGTCGCTGCCCGCGCCGGTGGAGGCGATCCGGACAGCAATCCACGTCTTCGTACCGTCATCGCCGACGCGAAGGCGGCGAACATGCCCGCCGACAACATCAAGCGGGCCATCCGTCGCGGTACCGGGGAAGAGCCGGGCGTGAGCTACGAAGAAGTGACCTACGAGGGCTACGGTCCCGGTGGGATCGCGCTCTTTATTGAAGTGCTCACCGACAACAAGAACCGCGCTGTGGGCGAGATCCGCCACGCTTTAACCAAACATGGCGGCAATCTCGGGTCCTCGAATAGCGTCGCCTGGATGTTCGATAAGCGTGGCTACATCCTGGTCGAGCAGGGGGAGGCGGAAGAGGAAGCGCTGATGACCGCCGCGATCGACGCCGGGGCGGATGATTTCCGCGACGATGCCGAGAACTGGGAGATCATCAGCGCGCCAGAGGTGTTCGACGTGGTCGCCGAGGCGGTTCGCGGGATCGGTGTCGAGCCGACGTCGGCGCAGGTCGCGATGCTGCCGCAGAACCTCGTGGCGGTCGAGGGAAAGCAGGCCCAGCAGCTCATGAAGCTGCTGGGTGCGCTCGAGGATCTGGACGACGTGCAGAACGTTTGGTCGAACGCCGACATCAGCGAGAAGGAGATCGAGGCCTCGTTGGCGTGAGGGTTTTCGGGATAGACCCTGGTTCCGCCCGCACCGGCTACGGCTGTATCGACGCCGACGGTAGTCGCTGCCGTCTCGTGGCCTTCGGGGCGATCACCGCCTCCTCGCGTCTTCCGTTTCCCGACCGCCTGACCAGGATTTTCGACGAGTTGACCGCGCTGCTTGCCGCCAACCGACCCACCTGTGTTGCGGTTGAAGGGGTTTTCTCGGCGCGGAACGCGAGTAGCGCGCTCAAGTTGGGGCAGGCGCGCGGCGCGGCGCTGGTGGCGGCCTCGAAAGCTGGGTTGCAGGTGGCGGAGTATGCGCCCTCCGAGGTCAAGCGGGCGGTGGTTGGCTATGGCCGTGCGGACAAGCAGCAGGTGCAGCAGATGATTATGCTCCTGCTCGGTCTGGACGCCCCGCCAACACCCCATGATGCCTCAGACGCGTTGGCTATCGCGGTGTGCCATGCGCACACGGCGGGTGGGACTATCGCGCTTTCCGCCAAGCCGGCGGGGCAGGTGCCCCGGAGCTGGCGCCGGTATCGACCCGAGGCGCGGCGATGATTGCGAGGTTACAGGGGTCGTTGCTCGAGAAACAGCCGAACCGAGTAGTCGTCGACGTCGGTGGGGTCGGTTATGAGGTGCATGTCCCGCTGTCGACCTTCTACGGGTTGGGCGGTCTTGCTTCGGAGGTCACACTTCGGGTGCACACCCACGTTCGGGAGGAAGCTCTGTCACTGTTCGGATTTTCCACCGCGTTGGAGAAGGAGATTTTCGAGCAGCTAATCGGTGTCTCCGGTATCGGTCCCCGGCTTGCGCTGGCGGTCCTATCGGGGATGGAGCCGCCGGAGCTGGTCCGCGCGGTTCGGCAACAGGACGTGGCCCGTCTTACCGGAATACCGGGGGTGGGGAAGAAGACGGCAGAGCGTATCGGCCTCGAGCTCAAGGACCGACTTCCGCCGGTGCTCGAGGAGGAACCTGGCACCACTGAGCCGCCCTCGGAGTCGCCGCCCGAGATGCGTGACGATCTGATGTCGGCACTGCTCAATCTGGGCTACCACCGTCCGCTGGCTGAGAGAGCGGTCGAGGCGGCGCTCAATGGGGAGGACGGATCGTTCGAGCAGACCTTGCGGCGCGCTCTCCGGGAGCTGGCCAGATGAGCGAGCCTGAACCTCGCGTGGTCAGCTCGGTCCGTCTCGACGATGACGATCAGTTCGAGGCGGGCCTTCGGCCACGCACGCTCGATTCCTATGTGGGCCAGTCCCGGCTGCGCGAGAACCTCGAAGTGTCCATCGCGGCCGCGCGCCAGCGGGGTGACGCGCTGGACCATGTGTTGCTCTACGGCCCGCCGGGGCTGGGCAAGACCACCCTGGCCTATGTCATCGCTAACGAGCTAGGGGTGACGATCCGGACCACGGCCGGGCCGGTGCTCGAGAAGCCAGGCGATCTGGCGGCGATCCTGACGAACCTGACCGAGCACCAGGTGCTCTTCATCGACGAGATTCATCGGATGAGTCCCGTCATCGAGGAGATTCTTTATCCCGCGATGGAGGACTACGAGCTCGATATCGTCATCGGCCAGGGGCCCGGAGCCCGGTCCGTCAAGGTGCCGTTGCAGAAGTTCACGCTGATCGGTGCTACCACGCGGGCTGGTTTGCTGACTTCACCGTTGCGAGCCAGGTTCGGTATCGTGCACCGGCTCGATTTCTACGAAGAGGGCGACCTGCAGGAGATCGTGAGACGGTCGGCCAGCATCTTTGACGTCCCGATTGACGATCAGGCGACCGCCGAGATCGCCCGCCGTTCGCGGGGCACGCCACGGGTGGCGAACCGGCTGCTGCGACGGGTGAGAGACTATGCTCAGGTGCGTGCCGAAGGCGCGGTGACCCATGAGGTGTCGCTGGCCGCGCTGGAGCTGCTCGAGGTGGACGCGAACGGATTCGACGAAGCTGATCGCCGTCTGCTCCGTACGATCATCGACAAGTTCGGAGGCGGACCGGTCGGCCTGAACAGCATGGCAGCGGCGATCGGTGAAGAGAAGGACGCCATCGAGGACATCCACGAGCCGTTCCTGATCCAGATCGGCTTTCTCCACCGTACCCCCCGGGGCCGGGTCGCTACCCCGCGGGCGTATCAGTACTTCGGTTTGCCGGCCCCGGCTCCGGACGGCCGACTTTGGTAGGGTGAACTGCCGAACCTTCGACGGAAGGACCGCACGGGACATGAGTGAGAAGACAAAGGTGTGGGGAGCACCGGGCCGAACGCTGCGTTCCGTGCAGATCTCATCATTGGGCACCTACGTG